>Ga0209490_10005654_pt1 | contig 11369 bp, 8 predicted proteins | sample MAT06_FD_187209 | JGI IMG/M metagenome (GOLD analysis project Ga0209490, IMG submission 187209) | Freshwater microbial communities from Lake Fryxell liftoff mats and glacier meltwater in Antarctica - MAT-06 (SPAdes) (version 2) | ecosystem: Environmental > Aquatic > Freshwater > Ice > Liftoff...
CACCAGGCTGCTGTGGTCGTATTTTTCAAAATGACAGTGCACCTCCGCTGTCCGGTTTTCGTCCAGGATTTTGCTGATGAGCAGGATTTCCGCCGGGTATTTTTTCGCCGGATTGTCGCTGGTGTAGGCCATCACCTTTTGGCCGATCGCCAATTTTGCCACGTCTTTTTCAAAAACCGTAAGCGCAAGATGGATATCTTCGGGATTCACCAATTCAAACAACACATCTGTTGGTGCCGTGTATTTCCCGATGTTGACATTCACCTTGGACACAAATCCATTGATGGGCGAGCGAACGCTGATGCTGCGAGACAGGTTGGTCTCTGACAAAGCCGTCGGGTCTAGGCCAATCAAGCGCAATTTTTCATCCAGAGCGCGAAGCATTATTTTTTGCGTTTCAAATTCGTGCTTAGCCTGTTGGAAAACTTTGTCGCTGCTCGCCTTATCTGTGTTCAAAGCTTGTTGGCGCTGAAATTCGGCCTCTGCCAAACCTAGTTTGGATTTGGCCAACAAATAATCCTGCTGAATTTGAATGAATTGCGCGTCTTCCATCGACGCCAGCACCTCGCCTCTGCGGACGTGCATGCCGGGCAGCAATTTGCTTGATTTGAGGTAGCCGCCCATCGGGAAACTGACACTGACCAGGTTTTGCGGCGGCACATCAATGGAGCCGTTGAGTTTCAGCACGGCTGAAATGGGCTTTGTCTCTGGCTTTCCAATGCGCACACCAGCGTTTTTCAGTTGTTCGGGGCTGAGCGTTACCGTGGTTTCAAGGGCAGTTTGTGTGGTGCCCTCCTCGATTATTTCACGTTTTTTAGTACCACAAGCGGTGAATATGAGAACCGCCAGAATGATGAAATATGATTTCATTGTTCTATGTTTTTATTCGTTGATGAATGTTTGAAGGTGGAGCACAGCCTGGTTGTAAGCATTTTGTGCATCGATGAATTGTGCTTGCAAATCATAGCTCTGGTTGACGAGCATGACCCATTCAATGTAATTGATCTCGCCTCCTGCAAACTGTCGGTTGGCGGTAGAAACAATGGTTTTTGCGTTTGGGATGGCCTGATTTTGATAAAATTGAACGCTTTCCAGATATTTCAACGCCTTTAACTCGGCTGCATTTTGTTCGGCGCGAAGCCGCTGCCCCAACCAGTCCAACTCTTTTTGTTGCTGCAAAACCTGCACTTCCGTCGCTGCAATCCGCGCTTTTTGTGACTTTGAAAAAATCGGTACGGCCACGCCAGCACCCAGCGAGGTAAACCTTTGCCCTCCGTTGAAATAACGGTCTTCGTCTCCAACTCGTTGATAACCAATGATACTCTGGCTGCTCAGCCCTACCGAAACGCTGGGCAACAGGTTGGCCTTTTCGACGGCCACATTGCGCTGGGCCAGCTTGAGCTGGTGTTCTTGCCATTGCAGCTGAGGCAGACCCTCTACCCCTGCACTGGCCAAGGAAACAGGGAGAGACAACAGGGCCTCAACGGCTTGAGGGATACGCGGAATCTCTGCTTGAAGCAGAAAATTGAACTGCCGTAACACGATACCTTGGTCTTGCCTCAACAGGGCCAATTGATGACTAATTTGCTGCCGTTGCATCTGAGCGGTGGTTTTTTCCAGCAAATTGCTTTCACCTTTTTGAAAACGCAGTAAGGATTTTTCCTCAAAAACGCCATAAATGCTATCGGCTTCCACCAGGACTTGCTCTTTTTGCACTAGCCCAAGATAATTGTAAAACAGGCTGCTGATTTCCGTTTTTAGCGCGCGCTGAGTGATTTTGGTCTGTGCCTGGGCTGCAAGGACTTGTTCCGAAAGCAGTTTTTGCTGCGTTTTGTACACTCTGGGAAACTGGATATTCTGCGATACCCCGATTTTGTTGTCGAAAGCCAGGCTGTTGAACTGACCTAGTTCTAGCGCAAAGTTGGTCTTGTCCATTGCTCGCCAGGTTCCTTTCATTTTTTCATGATACTGCTCATTGAGCCGGGCTGATTCCAGGCCGGGGTTCTTGCTTACTGCCATTTCTAGAGCTTCGGGCAATTGAATGGTTTGCTGAGAAAATGCCGCAGAACTTACTCCGAGCAACAACACAAGCGCAGCGGCCGTGGGTTTCGACGGTTTGTTTCCTACTTTTTCAAACAAGATGTACAACACGGGCAACACGAACAAGGTCAGCAAGGTAGCCGATACGATCCCCCCAATGACCACCGTTGCCAATGGCCGCTGCACTTCTGCCCCGGCACCCATGCTCACAGCCATGGGGATAAACCCGAGCGAAGGCGCAAGGGCGGTCATCAATATGGAACGAAGTCGTATTTTGGTTCCCATCAACACAAGCCGCCTAGTGTCGTGCCAGCCTTCCGCTTTGAGGCGGTTAAACTCGGAGATCAACACGATGCCGTTCAATACCGCCACGCCGAACAAGGCAATAAACCCTACCCCAGCCGAAATGCTGAAGGCCAGTCCCCGCATCCAAAGGGCGAAAATGCCGCCGATGGCAGAAAGTGGTATAGCGGTGTAGATTAAAAGGCCTTGTTTGACCGACCCAAAGGCAAAATACAACATCAGAAAAATGAGCAAAAGTGCCACCGGAACGGCCACGCTGAGCCGTTGTTTGGCTGCCTGAAGGTTCTCAAAAGCACCGCCATACGTAACGTAATAGCCTGGAGGGAACTTGATTTGGGCTTCCACTTTCCCTTGTAAATCTTTTACAATGCTCTGCACATCACGGCCTCGAACATTGAATCCGACGATGATCCTGCGCTTCGCATCTTCTCGCTGAATTTGATTTGGGCCTTCGATTTCCTGGATATCGGCTACTTGTTCAAGCGGGATTTGCAAGCCATTGGGCGTAGAAATCAACAGGTTGCGCACATCCGAAATAGATTTTCGCCCTTCACCTGCCACACGGACTACGAGGTTGAAGCGTTTTTCGCCTTCAAATACCTGGCCAGCAGCAGCCCCGGCGAATGCCGCGTTGAGGGTCCGGTTGACTTCCGAAATGTTCAACCCGTACTTCGCTATGGCATCTCGCTTGTAGTTGACCACGATTTGAGGCATACCGTTCACCTGTTCCACATAAAGTTCAATGGCGCCTTCTACCTGACCACTGACTTCGCCCAGTTTGGCGGCGTATTTGGCCAGCGTATCGAGGTCTTCGCCAAAAATCTTGCAAACCACATCTTGACGCGCACCGGTCATGAGCTCGTTGAAGCGCATTTGCACGGGGAATTGGAAACCCGCCGTGACGCCCGGTATATCGGCTATTTTGACGCTCATCTTCTCGGCCAGCTCATCGAAAGTTTTTGCGGAAGTCCACTCTTTTTTGTCTTTCAAAATCACCATCATGTCACTCGCCTCGATGGGCATAGGGTCAGTTGGAATTTCCCCGCTGCCGATTTTGGTGATTACCTTTTGAACTTCCGGGAAATTATTAAGCAGCACCGCGGCAGTTTTTTGCGTCGCTTCGATGGTAGTATTGAGGTTGCTACCAGTAAGTACCCGTGTATCCACCGCAAAATCGCCTTCTTCCAGTTCAGGGATAAACTCACCGCCCAGGGTACCCATGATGAGCACCGATACAGCCAATAAGGCCAGAGAAACCGCGATCACGGATTTCGGAAAATTCATTACCCGCTCCAGGGCATGTTGGTACCAACGCTCCAGGTGCTCCATGAGCCGGTCGCTTATGGATTTTTTGTGCGAAACATTGCGGCTGATCACCAGCGCACTCATCATCGGGATATACGTGAGCGAAAGGATAAACGCACCCAATATAGCGAATGAAACGGTTTGGGCCATGGGGGTAAACATTTTCCCTTCAATCCCTTGCAGCGAAAAAATGGGCAGGTAAACAATCAGAATAATGATTTGCCCAAAAACCGCTGCATTCATAATGCGCGAAGAAGCATGGTGTACCTCATCGTTCATCTGGCCTTGCGTGAGGCGATTGACTTCCTTGAAATGCTTGCTGTGGGTCAATTGGTGCATGATGGCTTCCACCACTATGACCGCCCCGTCTACAATTAAGCCAAAATCAATGGCGCCCAGACTCATCAGGTTGCCCCCTACTCCAAACATATTCATCAAAATGATGGCAAATAGCATGGATAGCGGGATGACCGAAGCCACCAGCAACCCTGCCCGAAAATTGCCCAGAAAGAACACCAGCACAAACACTACGATGAGGGCACCTTCCAGCAGGTTCGTTTCTACGGTACTGATGGCGTTGTTCACCATTTTGGTTCTGTCCAGAAAAGGTTCGATGACCACGCCTTCAGGCAATGTTTTTTGAATGGCCTCGATTTTCTTTTTCACGTTTTTGATGACCGTCGAAGAATTTTCCCCTTTCAACATCATCACCACCGCGCCGGCTACCTCGCCTTGGTCGTTGTAGCAAACAGCCCCGTAACGGGTGGCGGCGCCCTCCCCCACACTGGCCAAATCTCGAACCAGTACGGGAATCCCGTTGGTGTTGTTTTTCACGACGATGTTCTCAATGTCGCGCTGATTGCCTACCAGGCCTTCACTTCGGATGTACAGCACCGTGGGGCCTTTTTCGATGTAAGCTCCCCCTGTATTTTGGTTGTTGCTTTCCAAGGCATCAAACACATCGTTGATGGTTACGCCGAACGACTTCAGCTTGTCAGGCATCACCGCCACTTCGTATTGCTTGAGTTCGCCCCCGAAAGTGGAAACCTCGGCTACACCCTGAGTGCCTAGCAATTGCCTTCGCACCATCCAGTCCTGGATGGTGCGAAGTTCGCGAAGGCTGTATTTTTGCTCAAAACCTGGTTTTGCGCGGACGACATACTGATAAATCTCGCCCAAACCAGTGGTCACGGGTGCCATCGAAGGCATACCGATACCCTGTGGGATTTGCGATTGCGCTTGTTGCAAGCGTTCGCTGATTTGTTGGCGTGCCCAGTAAATATCCACTTCGTCGTTAAACACGATGGTCACCAGCGAGAGCCCGAAGCGGCTAAAGCTGCGGATTTCTTTCAATCCGGGGATATTGCTATTGGCTTGCTCAATGGGAAAAGTGATGAGCCGTTCGATATCGGGGGCGCTCAGCGAAGGCGCCGTGGTGATGACCTGAACCTGATTGTTGGTAATGTCAGGCACTGCGTCGATGGGCAATCTGGTGGTTTCATAGATGCCATACCCCAAAAGTAAAAGCGTAAATAGCCCGACAAGCAGTTTGTTTTTTATGGAAAACTGAATGATTTTATCCAGCATGTTGAATAATATATTTGCTCCGCCCTCGGTCTTTTCAGACTCGGCGAAAGGCTTGCAGAAAAGTTGTTTGAAAAGTTTTGAAGCAAAAAAGTTGCAAATGCAACGCAGCCACTACGGAATACGCAGCAGCGACGGCTCAAAACAAGAAATAAACGAAATTTAGGAACGTGTCATAAATGACCTTCTATTTTGGGGAGCAGATTTTTATTTCCGTCAAGGCTTCAAAACAGGCGTATAGTGGACTATATAACAGTTTTGTCAACGCAGCCGGGGATAAAAAGATGCCGCCAAAAGGGAAAGCTATTCACGACACGTTCCTTAGCAAGACTTAGGCGGCTGCCAGATGTCAGCAGAATGGGAGGAGGGCAGGGCGGTTTGGTCGTATAAAGGCAGTGCAATGGATTCGATTGAATCACCAGGGAACAGTACGAAAAAACCTTGTGGCCACGGAATCGTGTGAAAAGGCACTGCATGGTTGCAATCTGCCACTTTAAACGGCAGTTGCATGTCTTTGTCATGATCCTCATCCACCAAATCTCCGTTGAAATAGTGGATGTTGACAAATTTGACCAAGGTCAAATCCTTGTCTTCGCTCAAATGTTCTTGATAGTGCATGACGAATGCACCAATCTTGACCAACTCATGGAGTTCTGTGTTGGCAAAAAGGTAAACAAACAAGAATAAAGACGCGATTAGCCTACGCATAATGCAAAAGTAGCAATAAATTGGAATTACCCGGCAATAGACACCCCAATCAATCTACCAATCCCAAACGTGATAGCGGCGGCCAACAGCCCGAAAATCACCTGACGCATGCCCGAAAACCAAATGCTCTTTCCCGTAAACAAGGTAATGGCTGAGCCGATGATAAACAAGCCGACGGTACTGAAAGCCACGCTCATCACAATGGCAGCATAGCCACTAGTCCAGATAAAGGGTGCGAGCGGAATAATGGCCCCGATGGCGAATAGGATGAAGGAAGTGATCGCGGCCTCCCAGGCAGAACTCGATAGCTCCTCGGGATTGATGCCCAGCTCTTCTTTAATCAAGATGGCATGGGCTTGGTCGGGGTCAGACATTGCTTTAGCGGCCATTTCGTGTGCCTGACCCTCCGGGATGCCCTTGGCGATATAAATCAGGGCAATTTCTTGTAATTCTCCTTCCGGATTGGCCACAATTTCGTCCATTTCCAGGGCCATTTGACGCTCGTAAAGTTCCTGAGAGCTTTTCACCGAAATCCACTCGCCCAAGGCCATGGATAGCGCTCCGGCCAGGAGTCCTGCCGAGCCTGCCAGAAGCACTCCGGCTTCGCCGCTTGTGGCGCCCGCTACACCCATCACGAGGCTCAGGTTGGACACCAGGCCGTCGTTTGCGCCAAGTACTCCTGCCCGGAGGGCGTTTCCGCCCACTGTTTTGTGCCGGCCTTCTATCCGGGAAAGCTGGTCGCCCGATACCTTATGCTTGTTCTGCAACAAGGACTCCAGAATTATCCCGTGGCTGTTCTCGTTGCCGTCAATCCGTATATTTTGGGCAGCCTTTTGATGAACAACAGCTTTTGAAATGCTCTTTTCGGTGTCCATCATTACGCCAATGACGTAATCGTAGCCAAATATTTTGCCAATGCGGTCGAGTGCCCGGGCGCGCCAGGAAGGCGGTGGAAGCGTTGCGTTCATACCCTGCTTGACCACTTCCTCCAACATTTTAGCTGAATGGCCGGCTTCAATCTCGGAAAGTTGACGGAACACATTGGCAATACCAGGGCTGCTCTCGGCATCCGCAATTCTTTGATAAATAAAAGCGGCATCCACCTCTATTTGGACACTCTCGTAGAACTGTTTGGCTGATCTCGATGTCATGTTGATGTTGGTTTAATCGTCGTCGCGTTTGGCTTCTAACTCTCCAGCAGCCGGATTTTCTGCGCTGTTTGCAGTCGCCCCAGACCGAATTTCTGTGTGCCGAATCTCCCCGCCGGAAGCACCAACACGTTGGGCAAAGATCATACTACCAATGGCTGCAACAAAAGTGAGGGCGTATAAAGTGGGGGCTATTTTATTTGATTTGTAATCATTGTAAAAAGTAAATAGAGAAAAAAAGCCCAATGCGCCCACCACCCAAAGAAAAATATTGGCAAGGTCTTCGTGAGATTCAATCAGGTTTTCTGTGACCCCAGGCAGGTTTTCCACCAACGCTTCTGCTGGTTCGCCGGTCAGATAAGCCGGGATGGCAAGTATGGCCGAAAGTACGAACATTCCGAGCGCAGTTTGTTTAACAGCCTTGTTTTTTAAGAAAAAGCCGCTCGTCAGGATAAGCAACCCGAAGAGTACGCCTAATATGGGCAAATGGTTGAGCAAGAGGTGCAAATGTGCGTCGTTCATGGCAATTAAATTGTTAAATGAAGAGAAGCATGCGCTTGCGCGGGGTTTGGATTTCAGCCATTACGCTGCTCCAATTCCAAACCCTGCAGAAAAGCTACACGGCATTGATTTTGACAAACCGCTCGCTGTCCGTCATTGAAATCCGACAACGTTTGGGCGGAGGTGCATCATAGGTATTCCCGCAAGTCGGGCACACAAAGTATTGTAAAGCGAGGGTTCCCAATTGGTTGGCTTTCAAAGCTGCCAGGGCTTTTTCATACAAGAGTTTGTGCCGCTGCTCGGTGCGAAAAGCATAGTTGAACGTTGTCAATGCAAGCTGATTGTCGGCGGCATTTGCTGTGCTCAAGAACTCCGGGTACATCGTTGCTATCTCATAGGATTCTCCTGCGATAGCATCAGCAAGGTTTTCCCGGGTAGTTTTGACCGTAAAAGCCGGCTTGATTGCCGAAACTTTGCCGCCCATCTCCTCGATGACCGAGCGGTGGTTGTTGGCATGAATCTGTTCCGATGCTGACGTGGCTTTGAAAAGCAACGCGATTTGAGTCAACCCTTCTTCTTGCGCCTTTTTGGAATACGCTGCGTATTTGGCGCTGGCGGTGGTTTCTCCGGCATAAGCCGCCTGCAAATTACTCAGAGTAGCGTCACTGACATTCGGAGCGCCATTTTGATTGCCCGAAGCATTGTTTGCCTGAGCATCGTCGTCATCTTCCGCTTCTTTTTCCGTTTTGGTGGCTACCGTAGTTGTGTCCGCCAGGGCCACGCCTGGGGCTTGAAGTGCTTGATTTTGACCTGTGTTAGAGCCGCAGGCAGAAAGAAACATCCAGGTACTTGCGACCAATATGGTCATTGATAAAAAGTTCTTTTTCATTGTCTTTACTTTTTTAAGTGTGTACTTAATTTTGATAAGACAAAGGTGGCAGTGCCCGGCTTTAAAGAACCTTGGGCAAATCTAAAAATTGGCTTAAGGAACGGGTAAATTGGGGAATTGCAGTACAAAATCGGCCCCAAGGCCTTCTTCACTGTGTACTGAAAGGTGGATGCCCAACAAATCGGCGATTTTTTTGGCAATGGACAAGCCCAATCCCGCCCCCGGCACTTTTGTGCTCCGCGAATCGTCGACGCGGTAAAAACGATCAAAAAGGTGCATTAAATGCTCAGCAGAAATGCCCGGACCATCGTCGCGGATATGCAATGTTTTTGTTTCAGGCCGCCAGGTGCAATAAATCTGCCCGGCAGCATGGCCATATTTGATGGCGTTGCCCAGCAGATTGTCGAGCACGATGCCCAACAGTTTGCTATCGGTCGTTACCGTCAAACCACTTGGAATTTGCCAATGTGCCTGCATATTTTTCTTCTCCAAACCCGATTGCCAGCGCTCGGCAAGTGTCTTGCAAAACGAGGCTAAGTGCACTGTTTGGGAGTGAAGGGGCACCTGCTCGCTTTCCAGTCGTGCCAACTGTAGCAACTGGTCGAGCATACCGTTCAAACGGTCCACTTCTGCGATGACGCGGGTTATTTTTTCTTCATACTGAGCCGGTTCACGTTGTTTGCGTAGCAGCACCTCGAGGGTGCCTCGTATGGCGGTTAATGGCGTGCGGATTTCGTGGGAAGCATCTGCGGTGAACTGTTTTTCGCGCAGCATCCCGTTCTCTATCCGTTGTAAAAGTTCGTTGATGGTATTGGCCAGTTGATAAATCTCATCTTCATTTTCAGGCAATGGCAGACGTTCTTGCATATTTTTTCCACCAATGCCGGAAGCGGCTTTGATAAGTGCTTGCACCGGCGCGATTCCTTTGGAAGCAGCCAATGACGTGGACAGAAATAATACGAGCAACAGCAAAGGGTATGCAATCAAAAGGGTCGTGCGCAGATTTTGCAGCACTAAGGCCGACTCCTCCTGTGAAATACCGACGGTTAAATGCCCGATGACCGTGCCTTGCTCGTTTTGGATGGGAAACTGCCCTTGTCGGATCCGCTGGCCGCTGATTTGGCTGTTGAAAAATGCATATTGGGTCAGCTTAGGGTCGAAGAGCAAAATGTCGTTTTGCAAGTTGGAAGAGCGAAAAAGGACCATGCCGCTCTCATCCAATATTTGCAAGAACGTTGGGTTTACCTCAATTTGTTGATGTTCTTTATCCTCCCATTCAGGCATGGAATAAATAAAAATGGAGTCCTTCGTCTGCAGAAGATTGCTCAAAATCTCGTCTTTTTCCACCTGTATATCCTCGTCCAAATGCTTGTAAGCCGTGCGATAAACTACGCCGTATACGAGCAAAAACACCATCCCAATGATGGTTCCAGTTGCTGCAGCGGTGAATAAGGCAATTCTGTTTCTGAAGCTGAGTTTCATGCGTCGTCATTGACGCGATAGCCGATACCGCGAAGGGTTTGGATAAAAGAGGGCTGGCCAGGTGTGTCCAGCTTTTTACGCAAGAAGTTGATATATACGTCAATTACCGCCGTGTCATGGTCGAAATGAATGTCCCAAACCTTTTCAATAATCCGGGTGCGCCGACAGGCTTTGCCCTTATTACGAAGCAGCAATTCAAGCAAAGCGAATTCTTTTTGGGTCAAGTCAAGCGGGGCACCTGCCTTGAACACCTGGTGCTTGACCAAGTCTAATTCGATATCCGCATAATGAAAGGTGTTTTGTTCTCCGGTGCTGCTGCGCAGGAGCACGCGCATACGGGCGAGCAATTCCTCAAAAGCAAAAGGCTTTCGTAAGTAGTCATTGGCCCCTGTTTCGAGGCCAAATACCACATCGTCTACGGTGTCTTTAGCTGTGAGAAAAATTACAGGCACGGTTTGATCCTCCTTGCGGATGGCCCTGCAAATCTCGATGCCACTGGCCCCTGGAAGCATCCAGTCTAACAAAATCAGGTCATATTCTGCCAAATTTTCCAAGGCAAGGCGCAGCCCTTCCTTGCCATTGTGGGCCACATCCACGGCAAAACCTTCTTCTTCAAGGCCTTCGGCGATAAAGGAAGCGATTGCTGTTTCGTCTTCAACCAATAGTACGCGCATAATGCTGTTGTTTGAGCACACAATGTACTCAATTTATCTGCAAATGTGGCTCGGTCAAACTTGTAAACGGCCTAAGACTGCCTTAAAATTAGCTAAAAATTGCGCAGCTCAATACCTTCTTTTCATCAAAAACCGCCGTCCCCGATCCAAAACACTTATCTGATCGACTTGCCAGCCTTCTTCGTAAAAGAAATTAAGGCCGTCTACCAGGCTTCTAAAGTCATACCGTTTGCCGTTTACATCTGTGACATAATCTTCCTTGGGATTCGACTGCCCAAAGTCTACTCGAAACGTGCAGCGACCATCTTCGCGGTAGAGCGGATCTAATTCGATGTACTGACCGGTGTTGGAGGGTTCGACTTTTACGCCTTCGACGAAGAGTTGAGCGGAGGCGATTAGGGTGTGCGCTAAAAACGCTAGGGTGAATGTTATTTTTTTCATGGTTCAAAAATTTTGGGACAAAGAAACGGGCCTCGAAGCGAGTGTGATTGGGGTTTAACCTCGGTTTAACCCGAAGACAAAGGTTTTGTGAAGAATGATGGTCTGATGGTTTTTTGACAAGACGACCTGCATTTAATAGGGGTGAGTTTTTTGACAGGATTTATAGGTTAAACAGGATTTAAGTGGGGAGGGCAAAACCGACAAGACCAAGTCTTACATCCTATTCACCCTGTAAATCCTGTAAAAAAATGCCCCCGCTATCCTGTCTATCCTCTCAAAAAAAACCTCTTAATC
>Ga0209490_10005659_pt1 | contig 11365 bp, 7 predicted proteins | sample MAT06_FD_187209 | JGI IMG/M metagenome (GOLD analysis project Ga0209490, IMG submission 187209) | Freshwater microbial communities from Lake Fryxell liftoff mats and glacier meltwater in Antarctica - MAT-06 (SPAdes) (version 2) | ecosystem: Environmental > Aquatic > Freshwater > Ice > Liftoff...
AATGTGGGCAAATCCACCCTGGTTAATCGACTCGCCGGGGAACAAACGGCGATTGTCCATGATGAACCGGGAGTGACACGCGATCGCACTTATCTACCAGCTTTCTGGAATGGTCGGGAATTCTTAGTTGTAGACACTGGTGGTTTAGTTTTTAATGATGATACCGAATTTTTACCACTGATTCGCCAACAAGCAATGACAGCCCTTGCAGAAGCGTGTGCCGCTATTTTTGTAGTCGATGGTCAAACAGGCCCCACATCGGCAGACCAAGAAATCGCTGAATGGTTGCGTCAACAACCAGTACCCGTGCTGCTAACTGTAAATAAGTGTGAATCCCCAGAACAAGGCTTAATGCAAGCTGCCGAATTTTGGGAATTGGGATTGGGCGAACCTTACGCCGTCTCCGCAATTCATGGGAGCGGCACAGGAGAGTTACTCGACGACTTAATAGCTCACATCCCCAATATTGAGGATATCCCAGACACTAATGAAATCAAAGTAGCAATTGTGGGACGTCCAAATGTGGGCAAATCCAGCTTACTCAATACTTTTGTTGGGGAAGAGAGGGCAATTGTCAGCCCAATTTCCGGCACAACCCGCGATGCAATTGATACCGTCATTGAACGAGACGGACAAACCTACCGCTTGATTGACACCGCCGGTATTCGCAAAAAGAAACATATAGAATACGGTACGGAATTCTTTAGTATTAACCGGGCTTTCAAAGCGATTCGCCGTGCTGACGTGGTTTTATTAGTACTAGATGCTGTCGATGGAGTCACTGAGCAAGACCAAAAATTAGCTGGGCGGATTATTGACGAAGGTCGAGCTTGCATCATCGTTGTTAATAAGTGGGATGCCGTCGAAAAAGACTCTTATACAATCTACGACTACGAAAAAACTCTACAATCACGGTTACATTTTACCGAATGGGCAGAAACAATCTTTGTAAGTGCCTTGTCAGGACAACGGGTAGAAAAGATTCTAGAGTTGGTGAAAACGGCGGCGGAATCACACAAACGCCGTGTTAGCACATCAGTTATTAACGAAGTTTTAACCGATGCTGTTAGCTGGCATTCACCGCCAGCATCCCGTGGTGGCCGTCAAGGTAAAATTTATTATGGTACACAAGTAAGTAGCCAACCACCAACGATCGCCTTATTTGTCAACGAAGCCAAACGCTTCAACGACAACTACCGCCGCTACATTGAACGGCAATTCCGCCAACAGCTAGGATTTAAAGGTACCCCGATGATTTTACTGTGGCGGAGTAAAAAAGTGCGTGATGTCGAAAGTGGTAATGTAAATAGAGCAACTCGCGTCAAATTAAGTTAGAGACGCGATTAATCGCCTTTGTACAGGAGTTATGAGTTAAAGCCAAAATTGCTAACTATATAACCCTATCGACTTGAATTTGATAGCGACACAAGGTGAAAGTTATGAGTTAAAGTCAAAACTTCTCACTCATGTACAGACGCGATTAATCGCGTCTCTACTCCTAACTCATAACTTTTAACTCTAAAATGGATTTACTGCGATCGCTGCCACTTGGACTTTACTTAGAACAACCCCAAACTTGGCTGCATAAAATCGATCCACGAGTCAAGTTTGCCTGGTTAATGAGCTTTTTAACCAGCTATATTTTCGCCAATAACTTTTGGCGTGTGTTGCTGGTAGTGATATTGATCGTTGCCACCTTAATTGCCAGGATTCCCCGACGAGTATGGCAACAGCAAATGGGTTGGTTATTAATGCTATCGTTTTTTGTGTTAGCGATCGCAGCCATCAGTCCTGATTCACTCGGTGTAGATTATCAGCCACGCTTGCCAGCTAACGAACAAATATTAACACAGCCATCAAACTCTAATAATCTTGTTCCAGAGCAAGTAGACGATCAAAAAAAATACAGCTACGTGCTATTTCACAAAGGCCCAGTCCAAGTGACTCGCCGCTCCTTAAATTTGGCTATAAGTCTGAGTACGATTATATTTACCGTGATTTACAGCACTAACCTGTATCTGCTGACAACCGCACCAGAAGAAATCACATCTGGTATAGAAAGTTTGATGCAACCCCTACGACGCTTCAAGTTACCTGTCACAGAAATTGCTTTAACTTTAACCTTATCCTTGCGCTTTATTCCCCTGGTTTTAGAAGAAGTGCAAAATTTATTTCGCTCCGTGATGACAAGGGCAATTAATTGGAAAAAGCTGGGATTAAAAGGAGCATTCAAGGTTTGGATGACAGTTGCAGAGAGACTTTTAGAAAATCTGCTCTTACGAGCTGATCAAATGGCGAATGCAATGATGGTGCGGGGTTTTACCAGTCCCAATGAACATCGAGTCCAGTGGCACGACTTACGATTAAAAGGGCGTGACTGGATTGCTATTGCAACTTTAATCTTATTCTGGGGAGTGCGCCTAGCTATAGGAACTAAGGCCTAATTTTGCAAGCATTCATAGTTATTTGTACTCCCTGCTGAAAAATAAAACTGTCAACGAACTATTGACAACGTTTATAAACAGATATGATCAAGGCTTGGTATTGGCGATCGCTACCCTTAGAAAAACGCACAGGTTCAGAAGTTTTTTCTGTCCTATTTCGCCCCACCACCGCGCCGGGAATTGCTACTCTACTAGAAAGTCCTTACCCAACGCCAATCGATCATCCCCAACTCAGCCGATATTCTATCTGTGCAGGTGCTCCTCGCATAGTTAATGGCATCCTACAGATGTGGACACCAGAAGTAGGAGAGGTTCTCCCTTTCCTAGAAAAGTTGTTGCAGCAAGGGGACAAGGGGGACGAAGTAGAATCTCCCCCCACCTCCCTCCCCTTCATCGGCGGTTGGTTGGGTTGGCTAGGTTACGATGTAGCCTGGGAAATTGAACAGTTACCCCGTCAAAAAATTGATCCCCTGCCGTTTCCTATAGCTTTTTGGTATGAGCCAGATTGTTTTGCCGTTTTGGATCACGCAGAACAAATTCTTTGGCTAGCTGCAAGTGATCCCAGTGGACTCGATGAGTTACAGAAGAAGTTAGCAAGGAAAGACGAAGCAGAAGACAAACAGAGGAATTTCGCCGTATCTTCTTCCCCGCCTCTCTTTTTGACATCGCAAGCAGATTATGAAACAGCTGTAAACCAGGTCAAAAAATATATTCAAGCTGGAGACATCTTTCAGGCAAATCTTTCATTGCGATTTCAAGCGTCTACATCGGCTTCTGGTTGGGAAATTTATCAAGCGTTGCAAAAAATCAATCCTTCTCCTTTTGCCAGCTATTGGCGATCGCCTTGGGGAGAGATAATGAGCTGTTCGCCAGAACGGTTGATACTGTTGCAAAATCGACAAGCCGAAACCAGACCAATCGCCGGGACGCGATCGCGTGGCGCAACCCCAGAACAAGATATGCAACTGGCACAAGATTTACTCAGCAACACCAAAGAACGTGCAGAACACATCATGCTGGTGGATTTGGAACGCAATGATTTAGGGCGAGTTTGTGAATGGGGAACTGTTGCTGTTGACGAATTACTGGCAATTGAGCGATATAGCCATGTGATGCATCTTGTCAGCAACATCAAAGGTACTTTAAAAGGCGAATGCCTACGGCACGGCGAAGCCGAACGCAGTACCATTGATTTGATTCGCGCCACGTTCCCCGGTGGCACCATCACAGGTTGTCCCAAAGTCCGTTGTATGGAAATTATTGAAGAATTAGAACCCTTACGGCGCAGCTTGTTCTACGGTTCCTGCGGCTATTTAGATAGGCGCGGTCATTTAGACTTAAATATCTTAATTCGTACCCTGTTACTAGCTCCCGCGTCTCAAGCAGGTGGAGAATTCCTCACTCAGCACCCCCCACAAAACATCGTCTGGGGACAAGTTGGCGCTGGAATTGTCGCAGACAGCGATCCTGAAAAAGAATGGTATGAATCTCTGCACAAAGCCCAGGCACAACTGGCTGCACTGAAAATGCTAAATAATCAATCAGGGAATAGGGAGTAGGGAATAGGGCATTGGGCATTGATTATTAATTCATATCCCTCATCCCCTAATTCCCAGTTGCAATTTTGCGCCATTCAGCGACAGTTGTGGCAGTATGGAAAGATAGTTAAAAAGTTAGGTGTTGCCGTTGGGAACTTTATCGGGTGTTTTCCCTTCCTACACCGAACTTTCGAGAAGTTCCGCCTCACTATTACTAGCTTCATCTGCCCATTAGGAACTAGATCAAGGTCTTCGTCACCGCAGTTCGCATTTTAAGCAAATATTCTGGCGAAAGGAAGTTATTATCGTCTGAATGTTTAGAATTAGCTGCGAAAAGATATATATACTCCCACCTTGACTCTTAAATGAATTCAGAAAACGCAGAAACTTACATAAACCATCCAACTTGGGGTTTACTCTACAAGATCAGTATGGTTGATGAGAACCAGGATCTGTTCACCACACTTTATGCTCAACGCTTGTTTTTTTTGGTAGCAAATGACATTAAAGGTGTTAAATTCCAGCCTATAGGACGTACTGAGGCTAGAATGATGTTGGAAAATCGCTTACGTACCCTGCGGCGCAGTGGACAATCTCAGGAGTACGATCAGCTTCAGAGTGTTTTCCAACGCACCTTCCAATGAACAGTTCGATTTCTGAACGTATTGTTACCATTCGCTCCTCACTGCCAACTTCAGTCCGATTGATTGCTGTTAGCAAGCAAGTTTCTGCCCAGGCCATTCGGTCTGCCTACGCCGCAGGAATTCGTGATTTTGGGGAAAGTCGTATCCAAGAAGCCGCCAGTAAACAAGATGAGTTGCAAGACTTACCGGATATTATCTGGCACTTTATTGGACATTTGCAAAGCAATAAAGCCAAAAAAGCCATTGAACAATTCCAATGGATTCACTCCGTCGATAATTTGAAGCTGGTACAGCGTTTAGATCAATTGGCGCAACAGCTAGGAGTGAATCCCCAGGTTTGTCTGCAAGTGAAAATTCTCCCCGATCCCAACAAGTCCGGTTGGAGTGTGCCAGAACTTTTAGCTGATTTACCCGCACTCAATCAATACAAAAATTTACAAATTCAAGGTTTGATGACAATTCCGCCTTCAGGATTAAATAATTCTGAAATTTTAAGTGTGTTTAATCTGAATCGGGAACTGGCGAAAGAAATCCAGGAGCAAAACTGGTCACACATTAAAATGCAGGATCTGTCTATGGGTATGTCAGGCGACTACGAACTGGCAGTGCAAGCAGGCGCTACGATGGTACGATTAGGAACCATATTGTTTGGCGATCGCCCTTAGCCTATTAATTATTAACCTTGGGGTTCAGTATTAATAGAGCTAAGGATTTGATGACAACAATTTTGTAACAGACTGGTGCAATTAGAAACAAAGGATATAGTATTGACAAGAGCAATCGCCAGGGGAAAATGGGGTATAAAGAACTTTCCTTAGGACAAACCTTAGGATATAATCTTTACTCATTAATTATGTTTAGGCGATGCACAGACCTTCCAAAAAGTGTAGGTTCATCGCCAAAACCCGTAGTATAGGCTACAACTAGCAAAACACTTGCTGAAGTATCCACCTATGTAGCAAGCGCTCCTAAGTTCAATCAATCCTAAGCCAAGTCAATACAGGCTATTCGCACCAGGAGAGTACACACGCAATGAACAATATATTTTCCAAACTCAGAGACTTTGTGGGTCTAAATGAGCAAGTGGAATACGAGTATTACGAAGAAGAGCCAGGTAGAGACAATAATTACCAAAATCTTTATCAGCAAGAAAATCCCCAACCAGCACCACAAGAAAGTACGGGCGCTCAAAATCGCCGCTGGCGGGAACCAGTGCCTACAATGGAAGATGATATAGCAGCAGGTTCAAAGCCAATGGGGAATGTGATTGGTATGCCAGGAGCAATTAACGGAATTTCGGAAGTTTTAGTACTCGAACCACGCACCTTTGAAGAAATGCCCCAGGCAATTCAAGCGTTGCGCGAACGCAAGTCAGTAGTATTAAATCTGACAATAATGGACCCAGATCAAGCTCAACGAGCAGTAGATTTTGTCGCAGGTGGTACTTACGCACTAGATGGACATCAAGAGCGCATCGGTGAGAGCATCTTCTTGTTTACGCCAAGCTGTGTGCAAGTTAGCACCCAAGGTGGCGTTCTTCATGAAGTACCACAACCGCCAACCCGTTCCTCTCGTCCTACAGGTTCTCCAAATCAAACCTGGGGCAACGAAACTAACCGGATGGCACAATAAAGTTAAATTAGTTGTTAGTCCTTTGTCATTTGTCATTAGTCCTGGGTTTTGATAATAGTGACAAATGACAAAGGACAAACGACTAATGACCTTTACGGGCGACGCTCGTTCCTAGCTATCGCTAACGCCAGTCACTCATGGGGGAAACCCCAGACGCTCACAGGCTTAATTGCTAACGCTATGCTATCGCCCTACAGCCCTTCTCAAGACAGGAGACGCTGTGTTTCGACTCCGCTCAACATAAATTCGCGTTCGGGCATCCTACGGCGGGCGTCTCCCCTTATGAGAAGACCGCGCTGGCTCACAGATGACTAATTGATCAATGACTATAAAATTTGGCTTAATTGGTGGTGGGGTAATGGGAGAAGCGCTCTTATCCCGCCTTATTGCGCGTGGAATTTATCAATCATCAGAAGTCATAGTTAGCGAACCGCTATCTTCACGCCTAGATTTTTTAAAACAGCAATACGATGTTGCTGTAACGACAGATAATAGCCAAGTTTTCGCCCAAGTAAAAGAAGTTGTCTTTTTGGCAGTAAAACCGCAGGTGTTCAGCGCGATCGCTCAAGAATTAGCAAATATTGATATTCTTAATAAAGAACACTCACCCCTAATCATTTCCATATTGGCGGGTGTGCCTTTAAGCCAGCTAGAAGCTGCATTTGTGCAATTGCCAGTTATTAGAGCAATGCCCAACACCCCAGCAACAGTGGGAGCAGGAATTACAGCGATTTGTTCAGGTGCATACACCAATGCCAAGCACCACCAAATAGCACAGCAGGTTTTTTCTGCTGTGGGGGAAGTCGTGGAAGTCTCAGAAGGGCTGATGGATGCAGTAACAGGGCTATCTGGTAGCGGGCCGGCTTACGTGGCGCTCTTGGTAGAAGCACTTGCTGATGGCGGAGTATCCGCAGGTTTACCTAGAGCAATTGCCAATCAACTAGCCTTGCAAACCGTACTAGGAACAGCGAAACTGTTACATGAAACCAAAATGCACCCAGCAGAACTGAAAGATCGCGTTACCAGTCCCGGTGGTACAACCATTGCGGGAATTGCCAAACTAGAACAGGCAGGATTTCGTTCAGCTTTAATTGAAGCAGTCAAAGCTGCCACAGAGCGATCGCAAGAGCTGGGAAAATAACAAATGGGGCATAGGGCATGGGGAATAGGGAATAGGGGGGATAAAATGTACAGGGGGAATAAGCAATGCCCAATGCCCAATGCCCAATGCCCAATGCCCAATGCCCAATGCCCAATGCCCAATGCCCAATGCCCAATGCCCAATGCCCAATGCCCAATGCCCAACGTTAGTATAGTAAACAATCTGGTTGCAAATGTGATTGAGTGAATTATCCTGCACCGTCTCCAGAACTTGACTTAGGGACTATATTTCCCTTTGATCTGGATCAGTTTCAAAAAGAAGCGATCGCGTCCCTAAACGCCGGACGCTCCGTAGTCGTATGTGCGCCCACAGGTTCGGGCAAAACATTAGTCGGGGAATATGCCATTTATCGCGCCCTGACGCGAGGAAAACGTGTATTTTATACTACTCCCCTAAAGGCGCTATCGAATCAAAAATTACGTGACTTTCGAGAAAAATTCGGGTTTGATCAAGTCGGACTGTTAACTGGAGATGCCTCCATTCACAGAGATGCACCGATTTTAGTGATGACCACAGAAATTTTCCGAAATATGCTCTATGGCACACCCATTGGGCAAGTCGGCATCTCATTAGTAGACGTTGAAGCGGTGATACTTGATGAGTGCCACTACATGAACGATCGCCAGCGCGGTACTGTTTGGGAAGAATCAATCATCTATTGTCCCCGTGAAGTGCAACTGGCAGCCCTCTCAGCAACGGTTGCCAACAGCGATCAACTCACCGATTGGCTAAATCGCGTTCACGGGCCAACTGACCTGATTTACTCCGATTTTCGCCCAGTTCCCTTGGAATTTCACTTTTGCAATCCCAAAGGGTTATTTCCCCTGCTAAATGATAGCAAAACCAAAATTAACCCCCGCCTTCAGAAAAAGAAGGCAAGAGGGGGAGAAAGGGAGAGGGGAAGAAGTGGTAGACCTGAAGCTCCTGGAATAATTTTTACCTTGAGCCAGTTAGAGCAACGGGATATGCTACCAGCGATTTACTTTATCTTCAGCCGCCGGGGATGTGATAAAGCAGTGGCGGAAGTGGGTGATTTATGGCTGGTAAATAGTGAAGAGTCGCAAATTTTACGGGAACAGATTGATGACTTTTTAGCCCGCAATCCCGAAGCAGGGCGTTCTGGACAAATTGCACCCCTCTACCGGGGAATCGCTGCCCACCACGCCGGAATTTTGCCTGCTTGGAAAGCACTGGTAGAAGAACTATTTCAGCAAGGGCTGATTAAAGTAGTATTCGCCACCGAGACACTGGCGGCGGGAATTAATATGCCCGCCCGGACAACGGTAATTTCTACCCTTTCTAAGCGTACCGACACTGGACACCGCCTGTTGAACGCTTCCGAATTCTTGCAAATGGCGGGACGAGCAGGCCGCCGGGGGATGGATAAACAAGGTCATGTGGTGACAGTCCAAACTCCCTTTGAAGGAGCCAAAGAAGCCGCGTATTTGGGAACATCCAAGCCAGACCCCCTTGTAAGCCAGTTTACGCCCAGTTATGGCATGGTACTAAACTTGCTGCAAACACACACCCTAGAGCAAACCAGGGAACTGATAGAACGCAGCTTTGGGCAGTACATGGCTACCTTGCATTTAAGACCAGAATATGATGAGATTGCCGAACTAGAAAGACAATTAGCTCAACTTCATGAGCAAATCGCCGCAGTTGATGAAAATGAACTGGCTCTTTATGAGAAATTGCGGCAACGTCTAAAAGTGGAACGCCAGATATTGAAAACCTTGCAAGAGCAAGCGCAGGAAGATAGACAAGAAGAATTGGGGATGATGTTGGGCTTTGCAGTGTCAGGAACTCTGCTGAGTCTCAAGGGCAAAAACATCACAGTATCTTCACCCGTAAGCGCAGTCTTAGTAGGAAAATCGCCTGGTTCTGGTCAAGCTCCTTACTTGGTATGCTTGGGACACGATAACCGTTGGTATGTGGCAACCACAGGGGATGTAGTTGATTTATATGCCGAACTGCCGCGAATTGAAGTACCACCTGATATTCTACCACCGCCAGAGATGCCTTTGAAACCAGGACAGTCGCGCCGGGGTACTCAAGAAACATTTGCGATCGCTGCGCGTATTCCCGATCCGGTAGAATCTTTGAATCTGGCACCAGAAGTAGCAGAACAACTCAGTCGCACTACCGCCGTCGAAGAGCAATTAGAAGCTCATCCCCTACATCAATCAGGCAATGCTGCCACGCTTTTCAAGCGCCGGGCCCGCTATGTTGAACTAGAAGCCGAACTTGAACAGGTGCAAGGGCAAGTAGAGCAACAGTCACAACGTCATTGGGAAGAATTTCTCAATTTAATTGCAATTCTGCAACACTTTGGCGCTTTAGATAACTTAGTGCCCACAGTATTAGGGCGAATTGCTGCCGCCATTCGAGGTGAGAATGAATTGTGGCTAGGTTTAGTATTCGCTAGTGGTGAATTGGACAACTTAGATCCCCACCATTTAGCAGCAGCAGCAGCGGCTTTGGTGATGGAAACACCCCGTCCAGATAGCAAAGTACATAAATTTAAGCTTAGTAATGAAGTGACAGAAGCCTTGAAAAAATTGCAGGGAATTCGCCACCAAATGTTCCACCGACAACGGCGGTATAATGTGGCACTGCCTATATGGTTGGAACAGGGAACAGAGGAGAACAAGAAACAGGGAATAACAGAGAACAAGTTAATTGCCATAGTCGAACAATGGGCGCTGGGAATGGAGTGGACAGAACTCTGCGAGAACACCACCTTGGATGAAGGCGATGTGGTGAGAATTTTACGGCGGACGTTGGATTTATTATCACAAATACCCCACGTTCCGCATTTGCCAGACTCTTTCCAGCGTAATGCCCATCGGGCGATGCAGTTGATTGATAGATTCCCTGTGAATGAGGTGGTTGAATAAACAGGACGCTTTTACAATTTCTGTGCGTCTTTTTCTCTCAGGACTTACGCAAAACTAGACGCTGTAGGGGCAATTCATGAATTGCCCCTACAAACTGCCCCAAGAAGTAAGGGCACGGCACTGCCGTGCCCCTCTACGGGTGTACTTCACAAACGAGAAACGCTATAGCTATCTTTACAAGCTTAAAAAGCTTAAAATTAGCCAAAAAATAGGATAAATATAGCAATCCTATCTGAGTTGTGAAAATTACTTTTTAATCGAACCACAGAGGCGCAGAGAACACAGAGAGAAGAATCAACAGAAACTTTCACAAATGATTTAGGACTGCTATATTTAGCAATAAATTTGATATAGATTCTCGTTCTTAAATTATCAACTTGTAAAAAGTTCTTTTTTTAATTACATTTGGAAACAGACTCATATATGAAGTAATTTACTAGTCTTAACAGAAAAATGAAGCGGAAAGTACATTTAGAATCTTCAGGTTGTTGCAACGGTGAACATGACCATCACGAGAATCATAATCACAATTATGATGAGAATCATAACCATGACCACAATCACGATCACGGTGGAGAATTCAATTTGAAAGATGAGGTATTGCCTTTAGTAGCAATTTTAATTTTATATGCGCCTGGTGTAATTTTTGAGAATCAATTACACAATACATTCTACTCGATAGGTGAATATCTGCTTTTCATCCCTGCCTATTTATTAAGTGGATGGAGTGTTTTAAAAACTGCTGGACGCAATATCCTCAAAGGTAGAGTATTCGATGAAACGTTTTTGATGGCAGTAGCGACACTAGGGGCGATCGCAATTCATAAATTACCCGAAGCTGTCGGAGTCATGTTATTTTATAAAATTGGGGAATTGTTTCAGGATATTGCCGTTAGTCGTTCCCGTAATTCCATCAAGACTTTATTAGAAGTACGTCCCGACTATGCCAATATTCAAACAGAGGGAGAATTAAAAAAAGTATCCCCAAAGACAGTAAATATTGGAGATATTATCGTCGTAAAACCTGGAGAAAAGATTCCCTTAG
>Ga0209490_10005665_pt1 | contig 11360 bp, 5 predicted proteins | sample MAT06_FD_187209 | JGI IMG/M metagenome (GOLD analysis project Ga0209490, IMG submission 187209) | Freshwater microbial communities from Lake Fryxell liftoff mats and glacier meltwater in Antarctica - MAT-06 (SPAdes) (version 2) | ecosystem: Environmental > Aquatic > Freshwater > Ice > Liftoff...
AGGCAAATGTGAGATCACCGGTTCCCAACATGATCGCACCGCCGCCCAGAATATCCAACCAACCATCGTTGTTGAAGTCGTGGGTGGTCCATTCGGTGGACAATCCCGTGAAGGTGTCGAAACCAGAACCTACTGTGACCTCTGTGAAGATGCTGCCGTCGTTGCGCATGAGCTTGTGACTACCGAAGGCGTTGGAGCTTGCACCAACGAGCACATCCATGTCCCCGTCGCGATCGAGATCACCCCAAGCACCAGACCAACTTTGGTGGAAACCGTTGGCAAGGTTCAACGACTCGGCCACTTCGGTGAAGGTTCCATCGCCGTTGTTCCGATACATCTGATCGATCGCTGCTTGGGATGCCCCACCGCGACACTTCGCGAGAAAGAGGTCCAGGTCGCGGTCGTTGTCGTAGTCCACCCAAATGGACCCATAGTTGCCCCCATCCGGTGTATCTCCGAGGCCACCCTGATTGAAGACGAAGTTGCCGTTGCCATCGTTCATGTAGAATACGTTCGGGTCCACATCGTGGCATACGAAGGCATCCAAGTCCCCGTCGTTATTGATGTCCACCATGTTGGACCGTTGGCTGAAGACGTATTGCGGGTAGACCAATTCGGTGAATCCCGTGCCATCGGCAGAGGCCATCATGATGGTTACTCCCTGCCCACCCCCATAGAGTAGGTCATTTTGGCCATTGCCGTCCAGATCTCCTGCGCAAAGGCTCCAAGAGGGATCATGGTCGGCTTCGGTGGTGGTATAGGTCGTGGTGTTGAATCCTCCAGGCACTTGCGCGTGAACGATGATCCGGGTGCTATCGATGGTTACGATATCATCCAAGCCATCATTCGTCATGTCCAACGCAGCTAGAACGCGGCCTTGTGTGGGTTGGGGTGCGTTGGTGAAGCCGAAAGGTAGTACGAAGACGGGCATCTCGATCAGCGCGAAGGTGAAGCCCGACCCGCTCCAGCGATCGTCCCATGCGATGGTATAGGTCACACCCGCTGTAACGTTGAGGCTATCCACAGCCAAGTAGCCACTGCCTGAGTCATCATCGCCCCCTACACAGATCAAGGCACCGCACACGCCCGTGTAGATGTGGAAGCGCGGGTCCAGGTCGAAGTTGATCGGAAGGTCGCTGGTGACCTTTAAGCCAAGGTTGGTGGCCGGTGTGTAGGTGTACCATTCGCCGAATTGTACATCGGGTGAAACCCCGAAGCAGTCCGGGTTGGGAACCCCTGAGCCATTCACGGCTGCAACCACGTGGGTGCCGGCGGTTATCGCCACCGCAGCTGCACATTCGTTTTGGGCGCTTGCGGTCAAGCTGGGCATTAGAAGGAAGAAGAGTATGCCTTTTTTCATGAGAGGTCGATGGCGCAATGGGATGCGGTTTTTCGGGAGGTCTAATACCGTGACACGTTCAAAAGTAGATGAATGCTGCATGGCGTCAGGTGTTCGCACAGGAAATGATCAACAGAGTACCTTGGAAGGCTGAAGGCTTGAAAGGGTTTGCCCCAGGCGGCTTCTAATGATGTTGACCTTCTGGCCAAGGCAGATGAAGTACAACCATCAGCAGACCGTGTGGAGCGGATTAACTTGCCGCCATGACCGATCGTATGGATGCCGAGACCACCTTGAGTGCAGCACCGGCCCTGGTGGATAAGCGACTATTCCTGCTGGATGCCTACGCCTTGATCTACCGCGCCTATTTCAGTTTCATCAAGACCCCGCGCATCAATAGCAAACGCTTCAATACCAGCGCTGCATTTGGCTTTACCACCACCTTGCTTGATCTGATCCAGCGCGAGAAGCCCACGCACATCGCGGTGGTATTCGATACCGCTGCACCCACCGAACGCCACGAAACGCTGTTGGACTACAAGGCGAACCGGGAAGAAATGCCGGACGATATACGTAGCAATGTGCCCTACATCCGGCGCATCATAGAGGCTTTCAATATCCCGGTCCTGGAGTCCGATGGCTATGAAGCTGATGATGTGATCGGCACCCTGGCCAAGAAGGCCGAACAGGAGGGCTACACCACCTTCATGGTAACCCCGGACAAGGATTTCGGTCAACTGGTCACGGAAAAGATCATCATGTACAAGCCTGGGCGGGGTGGTTCACCACCAGAGAAGCTCGGCCCCAAGGAGATCTGTGCCCGTTGGGGATTGGAGCGCACCGACCAGGTCAAGGATATCCTCGGGCTGATGGGTGATGCCGTGGACAATATCCCGGGCATACCAGGCATAGGCGAGAAGACGGCCATGGCTTTGGTGCAGCGGTTCGGCAGCTTGGAGGGCGTGATCGAGAATGTGGAACAGCTTAAAGGCAAGCAGAAAGAGAACGTGATCGCCTTCGCGGAACAGGGACGGATGAGCAAATTTCTGGCGACTATCAACTTGGCTGTGCCCATCGAGCTGGATCATGCTGCGTTGCATCTTGATCCACCCGACCAGGACAAGGTGCTTGAAGTATTCAGCGAATTGGAATTCAGGAATCTTACGAGTAAAGTGCTTGGCACATCCAGCAAGGAAGAGGTGGTCGCACCCGGAAAACGCGCTACCGCTCTCAAACCCACGAACCAAGTGGATCTGTTCGGCAGCACGGTGGAGCAAGATGGCAGCGTGGTGCTCACGGACATGGCGACCATCGCCACCGTAGACCATCGGTATTTTCTGGCCGATACCAACGAAGCCATGTTCATGCTGGCCGCGCAATTGAAGAAGCAAGAACGCTTCTGTTTTGACACCGAAACCACCAGCACCGATGAACGAACGGCGGAACTCGTGGGCCTGGCGTTCTCCTGGAAAGCGCACGAGGGGCACTATGTCCCCGTTCCGGCGGACCGCATAGAAGCACAACGGATCGTGGACATCTTCAAACCGATATTGGAGAACGAGGCCATCGGCAAAGTGGCGCAGAATGCCAAGTACGACATCATCGTACTCCACAATTACGGGGTGCAGGTGAAGGGTGACCTTTTTGATACCATGATCGCCCATTACCTGCTGAAGCCTGATCTACGCCATGGCATGGACTTCTTGGCGGAGACCGAGTTGGGGTATAGGCCCGTGAGTATTGAGACGCTGATCGGACCCAAGGGTAAGAACCAACGAAGCATGCGCGAGGCGGATGTGAGCGCAGTAAAGGAGTATAGCGCTGAGGATGCGGATGTGACCTGGCAATTGCACACCAAGTTCGCACCCGCACTGCAGGCTGAAGGTGTTACCGAACTCTTTACCGAGGTGGAGATGCCCCTGGTGCAGGTGCTGGCGGACATGGAGTTGGAAGGCATCCGGATCGATACCGCCGCACTCAAGATCTTCAGCGAAGAGTTGTCCGTGGATATCCTGCGCTTGCAGGAAGAGATCCACAAGGCGTGCGGTGTGCCCTTCAACATCGACAGCCCGAAGCAACTGGGCGATGTGCTCTTCGAGACCTTGAAATTAGGAGGTGACCGTATCAAGAAGACCAAGACCGGACAGTATCAGACCAGTGAAGATGTGCTGCAGGAGCTGAGTGCCGCGCATCCTACGATACCGTTGATCCTGGATTACCGCAGTCTGCGCAAGCTGAAAGGCACCTATGTGGATACCTTGCCGGAAGCAGCCGATAAGGTCACTGGTCGGGTACACACGAATTATTTGCAAACGGTGGCTGCCACGGGCCGCCTTGCCAGCAACGACCCCAACTTGCAGAACATTCCCATCCGCACCGAGAAGGGGCGCGAGATCCGCAAGGCCTTCGTTCCGCGTGACGGCAACTACCAGTTACTGAGCGCCGATTACAGCCAGATCGAACTGCGCATCATTGCGCACATGAGCGGTGATCACAATATGCAGGAGGCTTTTCGACATGGACTGGATATCCACGCGGCTACGGCGGCCAAGGTCTTCAATGTGGACATCGCCGCTGTTACGCGCGATCAACGCAGCAAGGCCAAGGCTGTCAACTTCGGCATCGCCTATGGGCAAGGCGCCTTCGGTTTGTCGCAGAACCTGGGGATCCCCCGTACGGAAGCGAAAGCGATCATTGACGATTACTTCGCCCAGTTCCCTGGCGTGCGGGGTTACATGGATGAAATGATCGGCTTTTGCCGTACCCATGGCTATGTGAAGACCTTGATGGGTCGGCGCCGGTACCTGCCCGATATCACCAGCGGCAATAACACCGTTCGTGCACAGGCAGAGCGGGTTGCCATCAATGCGCCCATGCAGGGTACTGCTGCGGATATCATCAAGGTGGCGATGGTGCGGATCCATGCGGAAATGCGCCAACTTGGGCTGCAGAGCAAGCTTCTCTTGCAAGTGCATGACGAACTGGTCTTCGACGCGCACAACGACGAGGCCGACATGCTAAAGGCCATGGTGAAAGAGCGAATGGAAAGTGCCATGGAGCTGAAAGTGCCCTTGGTTGTTGACATCTCGTTGGGGAAAAACTGGTTGGAGGCACATTGAAACCCGCATAGGAGTAAGGGATCTTTATGCCCTACTCTCCCTTAACCCAGATGATCGCGATGCGTACGAATCCTTGGTCGGTGCTCTTGATCGTTGCCGCTGTGCTTTCTTCTTGCGGCGGTGAACCTCCTGCGCAGGATACCCTTACCGTCACGGACGCTGCGGATAGCGCTGCCTTGGCCGATCGGATGGCGAAGACCAAGAAGATCTTCTACAACATCCCTTCGCCCATGGAGACCGCCGCTCTCTTGAAGAAGGCAGGGGCCGAATACAATAGCAAGCTGCTGAACGATGTCAAGAACGTGGATAAGTACACTGCTGCCAGCCAGCAAGCCCTGAATCTGGGTGTTTACGGGGCCGACCTTAGCTATGCCAGCGTGTTCAACCACACCCAGGAAAGCATGTTCTACACCTCCTGCTCCCGCAAACTTGCCGACCGATTGGGCGTCATGAGCGCCTTCAACGACAGTACCCTGGAATTGATGCAGTCCAAGATGAACGATCGGGACGCGTTGTTGGACATCATTAGCGAGACCTACTGGAACGTGGATGCCTATTTGAAAGAGAACGGACGCGATAACATCAGCGCATTGATGATCGCGGGTGGCTGGGTGGAAGGTCTTTACATCGCTACGCAGGTCGCAGTTTCCAGTGATAGCCCAGAACTAAGGCAACGGATCGCTGAACAGAAGCTCGCGCTGAACGACCTGGTGGGATTGATCGAGTCCTATACCGTGGACGATCCACGGTTGACGGCCGTGAAAGAGGACCTCAAAGCGTTGCAAACCCTTTTCGCGGAGGTGGCCATGCCCAGCTCCGATGTCAAGGTCACACAGGAGAATGGTGTTGCTGTTGTTGGCGGTACTGCACCAAGGGCAACCCTTACCGACGCGCAACTCGCCGCTCTGCGGGACAAGACCGCCGCCATTCGCAACACGTACATCAACTGATCGCCGCCATGCTCACCATACGTACGAAAGTTGTGAAGACCGTGTTGGCCGGATGCTTCCTGCTGCTCGCCTCCTCGCTCAGCGCTCAATGCCGCAGTTTTGCGAAGAACAAGTGTGTGCCCGAATTGGCACCCTACAAATTCAACGAGTCCTTCAACGCCGCCCAATTGGCACCCGGGGAGGAGGCCGAGGTCAACCTCACCTTCTTCAGTGGTCAGGAGTATCGCGTTATGGTGTGTGCGCATCCGATCCTGGGCGAGGTCAATTGGAAGCTCGTGGATCAGAACAACAAGACCATCTTCGAAAGCCTGGCCGATGAACCCAAACGCTACTTCGACCTGAAAGCCGAGACCACTGTGCCCATGAAAGTTGTGGTGTGGGTGCCAGGAACAGGCAAGGGCGATATGGTCCACGTGGGCTGTGTGGCCATTTTGATGGGGTTCAAGGAGTGAGCCGAGGGCGTTCTGTTGATGGTTGGGAATGGGCTCGATGCACATACGCCGATCATACCACTATTGCGAATTGCCATACGGTCAATGCGCTTCATTGTGGGTGGTGCCAGGACCTGACCTTAGGAGATCGGATCACCCCCGTTCAGCCAGCTCCCTGCTACGCTCACTGGTCTCAAAACCCGGTGATGGTCCACCCTCTTTTCTCGTGTGGGATCACCATTCGCTCAAGTGATCATGAGGTGCATCAACGGGATCAGTCCACCACGAAGCGGATCACATCGTTCTGTGCACTACCACTCAATCGAACGAAATAGACACCTTGCGATAAGGTGGCCACGGGTAGATCCATCCGATGCTCTCCTATGGCCAGGTCACCGTCGTGCAAACTGACCAACTTGCGACCCACTGCGTCCAGGAGGTCCAACCGGTATTTGCCGGTACTGGATGATCGAATGGTCAGTTGGGATGCGGTGGTGGCAGGATTTGGGCTTACGGCCAACATTCCGATCCCTTCTTCTGCCATTTCATTCAGACCGGTGGAAAGATCTGCGGAAATATTGATGTCGTCCAAGTAAAGGTTATTCCCACCGTCACTTTCGAACTCGAATCGCACCCGGAAATCCGAAGTGAAAAAGGCAGCACCGATGTTGGTGATCTGCTGTATTTCCCACTGATCGGGACCATTAGGAACGAAGGAGCTTGTTATGATGCTGCTAGTCTCCAGAGTGGACCCCGCGAACAAGTGCCTTCGAAGACTCCATGTTTCACCGCAATTGCCACTTACGTAAATGCGCAATCGGTCGTCGTTACTGGCCGTGCGACGTGCGAAAGCATGACGGAAACCAACGGTGATCGCCGCCGCGTTGGTCATGTCCATGGATGGAGAGATCAGCTCGTCGATCTTGCCTGCCATTCCTGTTGAGTTGGTTAGGCGACAGCTCTTTGTTCCGGAAAATGCGGCACTGGATGTGATCAAGAAACCGTTGTCACCATTGGGGTTCAGGGAGGTCCAGCCCACATTGGTGAAGGATGTTGCGGATTCGAAACCTTCAATAAGAGGAGGTGATTGTCCTGGGTCAGGAGCTACCACCACCAGGTCTGCAATGCTGGTGGTACGTGTGGCATTGTCGCCAGTAACGGTTAGTGAAGCCGAGTAGATCCCAGCGCTTGGATAGGTGATAACAGGGTTGGTTTCGGTGGACGTGGCCGGATCACCACCAGGGAAGGTCCAATTCCTGCCCGTGACGTTGTGGAAGCTCTCATCCGTGTATTGCACTGTGCCGCCGGCGCAGATCAACCCAGCCGAACTACTGAATCGGGCTTCGCACAGGGGAGCATTGCCGTTGACCCCAGTATTGTTGAGGTTGCTCGTTTGCCAAAGCTGGTTGCGCTGGGCAATCCCGGAATTAAGGGACGTGATCATCCGAACGGCTTGGCCCTCAGTGAACATCTTCGAACAATACGAATAGTCCATATAGTTCTCCACATTGTCCAGCGAGCCGCACGTTGTACCATTCAAATTACATATTATCCAACCAGTGGTATTGGGCGTGTCATTCACATCATCGTCCATGTTGCAATTCGCAGGTAACCCTGGGTCATTGCCATCTCCCCAAGTATGCTTCAGGTTGATCCAGTGGCCCACCTCGTGTGTCAACGCCCGCGAGCGCGAACCAGAACCCGTTCCGGTGGATCCAGTGTAGGTATGCAAGATCACAATACCATCCTCGTTCGGATAGAATTGGGCGGTGGCGGGTCTGAACGTATAACCGGCTGCTCCAGCGGCAGAGGCGGCAACCCATATCTGAAGGTACTTGTTCCGTGGCCAACTGATGAGGGCTTTCATCTGTTCGGCGCCTTCATTGGTCAAGATCGACTGGGTCCGGGTTATGCCATTGGTACAGTCGCCGTTTGGATCAATGGTGGCTAAACGGAACTCTACACCAACATCAGCTACGATCCCTTGAAATTCACTCCGGACATTGTCCCAGTCCGGATTCAGCCTATTGAAGTCCTCGTTCAGGATCCTCAACGCATCGAGGACCTGAGCATCACTGATGTTCTCCGGACCGTTGTTATGGATGATGTGGAATACGATCGGGATGGCATAGGAGGCTCCTCCGCCTCTTGTTGTGTCTGACAAAAAGCTGTTGGAAAAGGCGGTCAACTCAGCGTCCACTTCTGCAATGCGTAACATGGTCGCAGTGTCATGCATGGCCGCATGACCAAGCCTCCGCATTTCGTTGGTTCCACAATGGAATATGTCGTCGTTCTGGGCCGTGCAGGGTTGAGCAAACACAAGACCTAGTGCAGCGAAAAACTTAAGAGTGTTCATCATGGATGTTCAAGGACCGCGTCCGAAAGACAGCTAAAGTAGACCTGGACCACCAAACCACGGGCCATTCAGCTTGCCTTCCGGAGCGGTTCCTTTGGATTCATAACGACGGAACCGGGCGAAGCGTTCATTCACCTCGGTGCGGCGGAATATCATAAGACGTGGTCAGCATGGCGGCCGAACAGCGAAGGCTATTGCTGTAACCCTTAGAACTTCAGCGTATTGAGAACTGATATGTCGGCCATCAGTATTCGGTCGCCAGGGCCTTTTTACGCAGATCCTTACGATCTTATGACGGTAGCATTCGGCGCTAGAACCCTCGTTGAACGATCAGGCGAACCAGTTCCTGATCCGATCCACTGCCGATCTGGACCAGGTATGAACCATTGGATAGTGCTTCGACCGGAAGCTCGATCCGGTTCACACCTTGGCTCAACCAGACCGTGAGCGGAGGCGATACAGTTCTTCCGAGCAGGTCACGTATGGTCAGGAGGATTGGTCCGGCAATGGCTCGGGTAATGATCGCTTGTGCCGAATTCTGCGCTGGATTGGGTTGGATCCTGTTACCAGCGTGGACCGTTGTCAAGTTCCTCACGCCGGTGGTCAGCACATCCAAATTGATATTGTCCAGAAAGAAATCATTGCCACCGTCGCTCACGAATTCGAATTTGAACCTGAAGCCGCTCACTTGCATGCTGGCGCCGATGTTCGTGACAATACCTTGTGCCCACTGATCTTCACTTGGGATGAATGATCCGGGTATGATCCCTCCCGTATTCAGACCGGTGTTCGCCCATATTTGGCGGCGTACGCTCCACGTGCGGCCGCAATCGTTGCTTACCAGGACCCGTAATAGGTCGTTGTTCGTCTGCGCTCTCCTGGCGAAGGCGTAGTCGAAGCGAAGTACCGCTGCATCCGTCGCGGAAAGGTCGTAAGTGGAAGAAACCAACGAATAGGTCTCACCGAGCCAGGTTGGTCCGTTCTGAACGTGAAGGCTTTGGCCACTCGTGGCACCAATGCCCGCGTTGAGCCTGAATCCATTCGTGCCATCATCAATAGTGGACCATTCCGTATTGGAGAGTGATGCGATGGACTCGAAGCCCTCTGCAAATGGCAAAGCAGCACCAGGGTCAGCCAAGACCCGGATCGCGTTAGGTTCGGCCACGAACAAGGTCGACAAGCCATCGGATACGGTCAGCGATACCGGGTATACTCCCGGAGTTGAATAGATGACCACTGGCGCCCCCAAGGAACTCGATGATGGTTCGCCTCCTTCGAAATCCCAGGTCCGCTGTGTTACACTGTTGAAGCTAAGGTCCGTGAATGTGATGGACTCTCCAGCACAAACCTCGTAGCGTTCGCTGGAGAAAGCCGCTTCGCATAATGTGGATGTCAGGCTGAGCCCGGTGAACGATTGGTTTTCTTCCTGCCAAAGTTGTGATCGGTCTGCGATCGAACTGGTCAACGCCGCGATCATGCGATCGCCTTGGCCTTGCGTGAACATCTTCCCGCAAAAGGAGTACTCCATGTAATTCTCCACATTGTCCAATTCCGAACCGCAGGATGATCCACTGGGCGAACAACTCGTCCAACCCTTGGTCAAGGGTGTATCGTCCACATTATCATCTTCAAAGCAATTCTCTGGAAGTCCAGGGTCGTTGCTATTTCCCCAGCAATGCATCAGGTTAAGCCAGTGCCCAACCTCGTGGCTCAGCACCCTGGACCGGCCGGGTGAGCTGGTGCCGATGCTTCCGACGTAGTTGGATCGGATCACGATCCCATCACTATTGGGCGAACCGTCAAGCACCCATGGATAGTTCGTATAGCCTGCTGCTCCGTTCGCCTGCGCTCCCACCCAAACATTCATATAGCGTCCTCGCGGCCACTGGATCAATTGGGTCATGGCGAAGTCGCCTTCGTTCGTAAGGTCCGATATCGTTCGGGTGATCCCATTGGTACAACTCCCGCTCGGATCGCGTTTCGCCAGCTCGAAACGGATGCCAACATCAGCAACCCGGTCAATGAATTGCGGTCGTACAGTGGTCCAGTCAGGATTCTGCTTATTGAAGTCCTCGTTCAGCACACTTACTGCATCTGCCACTTGCGCATCGCTGATGTTCTCCGCACCGTTTGTGTGGATGATGTGGAATACCACCGGGATCACGAAGGGATCGCCGCCCCCCCGCACGGATCCCGCTGTCCATTGATCGAGTTCCATCTTGGCATCATGTGTCCGCAATAGATCCTCTGGACGATCTTGGAACATACGCTCCACGAAAGAAGGGTCGTTCGTTTTGCAGGTGAAGCCTTCGACCTGTTCCTGTGACATTGCAGACGATAGGACGATCGAGAGTGAAGCAACGACAAACGTGTATCGAAGCATGGAGCGCGTTCGGAGCATGAGGCGGGAAAGTTAGCCTTATCGACCCTCCTGTCTTGGGCGGATCGGTATTCAATAGAATGCTCGTCTTGTGATCCGAAGACCCTGCAAGGGGTCAGCGAAGTGCCTGTTCCAGGTCGGCGATCAGGTCGTCGGCATCTTCCAGCCCTACGCTCAAGCGGATCAATGTATCTGTCAAGCCGTTCCTTAAACGCTCTTCCCGTGGAATGCTAGCGTGTGTCATACTGGCCGGATGGCCCAGCAAGGATTCCACACCGCCCAGTGATTCAGCCAGCGTGAAGATCTTGGTGCTGGATAGCACCTTCATGGCATCGGCCATGTTATCGCCTTTCAAGGTGAAGCTCATCATGCCGCCGTATCCACGCATTTGCTTGGTGGCCACCGCATGGTTGGCGTGTGCTGGGAAACCAGGCCAAAAGACCTTCTCTACTTTCGGATGCTTGACCAGCCATTCCGCGATCACCGTGCCGTTCTCGCAATGCCGCTGCATGCGCAGGTGCAAGGTCTTTAGACCACGAAGTACCAGGAAACAATCCATTGGGCCAGGCGTTGCTCCGCTGCTGTTCTGGATGAATGCCAACCGTTCCGCCAAGGGTACATCCTTCACGATCAATGCGCCCATGACCACGTCGCTGTGGCCCCCCAAGTACTTGGTCACACTGTGCATGACGATGTCAGCACCCAGGTCAAGCGGGGTTTGCAAGTAAGGGCTGGCGAAGGTGTTATCTACGCCCAGTAGACAGCCGTGCTTTTTCGCGATCGCG
>Ga0209490_10005666_pt1 | contig 11358 bp, 10 predicted proteins | sample MAT06_FD_187209 | JGI IMG/M metagenome (GOLD analysis project Ga0209490, IMG submission 187209) | Freshwater microbial communities from Lake Fryxell liftoff mats and glacier meltwater in Antarctica - MAT-06 (SPAdes) (version 2) | ecosystem: Environmental > Aquatic > Freshwater > Ice > Liftoff...
CAGCAGCCCCGGCGGAAGGCGCCACCGCCGCCGAGGGGATTAATGAGGTCGCACGCGAGAATACCTTCATCGCCGTGCGCGGTGGTCAGCAGGGCAAATTCGTCGAGTGGGATCAGTGGAACCCCTTTGTGCCGGTCGCAAATCACCAGTTTGCGGTGGGCTTGATGTACGAGCCGCTGGCTTTCTACAGCGCCTTTGCAGACGAGGAGATCATGTGGCTCGCCGAGAGCTATGAGTACTCGGATGACTTCAAGGAACTGATCATTAAGGTGCGCCCAGGCATCCAGTGGAGCGATGGCACGGACTTCAGCGCCGACGATGTGACGTTTACGCTCAACGCATGCAAAGAGTATGGCGCCAAAATTCGCTGGGGTACCAACGTCGCCCGGGTGATGGACAAGGCTGAAACGGTCGATGAACTAACCACCAAAGTTACCCTGACCGTACCTTCGCCGCGCTTCTTCTGGCTCTTGACCTATCACTTCGATATTGGTGTTTACATGCTCCCGAAGCACATCTTCGAGGGCCAAGACCTCTCCACGTACACCCATTTTGACTTGGCCAAGGGTCTGCCTGTCACCACCAGTCCCTGGCGCGTTGTCCATTCCTCGCCGCAGCAGAAAATCCTCGACCGCGCCGATGATTGGTGGGGCGTCGCGGCCGGCGTCGCACCGCTGCCAGCGATGGAGCGCTTTATCTTGTTGCCCGATCAGGGCGAGCAGCAGCTCATTCAGTCGGTGATCAAGAACGAGGTCGACTTCACCACCGGCATCCAGCCGTCGAGCTTCCCGACTGTCTTCGATGGCAATGCGAAGGCAACCTCCTGGACCGGCCAGGAGCTACCTTATGGCTACGTGGACTGGTGGCCGCACTCGCTGTATGTGAACAACGAAGTGGCGCCGTGGAGCGACAAGAACGTACGCTGGGCGCTCAGCTATTACATCGACCGCTCGAAGATCGTCGAGATCTCCTGGTCTGGCGCTTCTAAGGAGACCCCGCTGCCCCTGCCCGACTATCCACCGCTAAAGCCGTATTTCGATGCGACTGCGCCACTGCTCGAGACGTATAACACGCTTGAGTATAACCCAGCCAAGGGCGACGAACTGCTCTCGGCCAAAGGCTGGACCAAAAACGCCGATGGCATGTGGCTGGACGAGACGGGCCAGCCGGTTAAGCTCGACATTGTGAGCTTCTTCGACTTTACCAGCGTTGGGCCGGTGCTCGTCGAGATGCTGAAGCGCGGCGGGATCGATTCTAGTTACTCTGAACCGCCGGATATGTTCAGCAACTTCTCAACGGGCAATTACACCGGCTGTCTGTTCGGCCACGGCGGTAGCTGCCGCGAGCCCCAGGAGACTCTGGCCCTCTATCAAAGCGCTTCGGAGGCAATCCCTGGCGGCCACGCCGTAAACTTCTCGCGCTGGCACAACGATGCCTTCGACGTGCTCGCCGACGAAGCGTACACGACGGCGCCGACCGACACCGAGAAGCTGATCGACATCTGGGTCCAAGCGATGGAGATCTGGCTGCCCGAATTGCCCGATATCCAGCTCACCCACGGTTTCCACCGCCTGCCCTGGACGACCGAGAACTGGACCAATATGCCCGACGCCAACAACCCCTACACCAACTCGGCGCAGTGGCACCTCACCTTCCCGCTGGTGCTGCACAATGTTAAGGCGTCGACGTAGATAGGACAGTGAGACAGTGAGACAGTAGGTCAGTGAGACAGTCACTGATTTACTGACCTACTGTCTTACTGTCCTACTGTCTTACTGTCCCACTGACTTAGGAGACCGTAGTGAGTGTAAGCTATATCGTTCGACGATTCCTCATATTCTTGGCTGTCGTTTGGGCCGCAGCGACGTTCAACTTCCTCCTGCCGCGGCTGGGTGGGCAGAACCCGATCCGCGAGAAGCTGGTGTCACAGTCGGCGCTGAGCGGCGCGGTCCAGGCTGGGCTAGAGGAGATGATCAAGGAGTTCGAGACCAAGTTCGGTCTCGACAAACCCCTCTGGCAGCAGTACCTGACTTACCTATCCGACATGGCGCGCTTCGACTTCAACTACTCGATCGCCAACTACCCGCGCAAAGTCTTGGATATGATGTCAGACGCCCTGCCTTGGACGGTCTCGCTGCTGATCGTCACCACCCTGCTCGGGTTCGTGATCGGCAACACGCTCGGTGCGCTCATGGCCTGGCCGGGTGCCCCGAAATTCCTGAAGTACGTGATGCCGCCAATTCTGATGTTGAGCGCCATCCCATACTTCTTACTTGGCCTGATCCTGGTCTACGTTTTCGGCTTCTACCTCGGCGCGTTCCCCATGTATGGCGGCTACACGACGGGCAGCATCCCCACGCTCACGCTCGGTTTCATCGGCGACGTCCTCTGGCACACCTTGCTGCCGGCGCTGTCGATCATCCTGGTTTCGACTGGCGGCTGGGCGCTCGGCATGCGCTCGCTGATGGTGATGACCCAGGGCGAAGACTACGTTGTCTTCGGCGACGCCATGGGGCTGCGTAACCGCACGATCTTCTTGCGCTACGCAATCCGCAATGCTTTATTGCCCCAGGTGACGGCAGTGGCGCTGGCCCTCGGCCAAATTGTGTCGGGCGCGGTGCTAGTTGAGGTGATTTTCGGTTATCCAGGCATCGGCACCATGCTCTACCAAGCGATTCGCGGCTCCGATTACTACCTCGTCCAAGGCATCGTCTTCGTCGTCATCGTCTCGATTGGCTTGGCAACCTTTATCCTCGACATTATCTATCCGCTGCTCGACCCGCGGATCACCTATAGGAAGGCATAATATGGCGACGACGGTGGAGCGCGATGCCCGCGTGGCGAAATTCACAGACCAGGAGAGTAAGCGCGAGGTCTTTGATCGTTTCTGGGGCTACTGTCGACGCAACCCGTCGCTGGTGGTTGGCTTGGTCTTGTTCATACTTTTGTTTCTCTCGTCGTCAATTGGCACGATCTTCGTTAATCTCCAGGATGCGCGCCCGATCTCGGTGAGTCCGTTGCAGCCGCCTTCGTGGGAATTGCCGTTTGGCAGCGACAAACAGGGCCGCAATCTACTGGCCGTCATGGTCGTGGGCACACCGCTGACGCTGCGCATCGGCCTCATCGCCGGTTTCATCGGGGTCAGTTTCGGCGGCTTCCTCGCCTTCATTAGCGCCTATTATGGCGGCTGGCTCGATGCCGTGCTCTGCGCCATCATCGACGTTGGGCTGACAATCCCCGGCCTGATGGTCCTGATCGTCGTTGCCATGATCGTGCAATCCGGCCTCACCGTCGAGCAGATGGCGCTGGTCGTCGCGTCACTCGCCTGGCTCTATCCGGCGCGGACGATCCGTGCCCAAGTGCTAACGTTGCGCGAGCGCAGCTATATCCAGGTGGCGCGCCTTTCTGGCATGCCGGCGCGCATGATCATTCTGACCGAGATTCTGCCCAACCTACTGCCCTATCTGGCCGCATCACTTGTAGGCTCGATTTCGGCGGCGGTGCTGGCGTCGATTGGCCTGGAGGTGCTGGGGCTGGGGCCAATGGATGCCCCCACGATTGGCATGACACTCTTCTGGATCAACTATAACGCCGCCATTATCAACGGGTGGTGGTGGTGGTGGCTGCCACCGATTGTCGTCATCGGCGTCCTTTTTATCAGCCTTTTCCTCATCAGCGTCGGCCTCGACGAGATCGCCAATCCGCGCATCAGGAGGTCGATGTAATGACTAACCAGTTTCCAGCCAGACCACGTGAGCAGGAAAGTGGCGGTACCAGCGGCAACGGGCGCAAAGCAGACGTTCTGCGCCTTGAAAACCTGACGGTCTACTACGATACCGCGCGCGGGCCGGTCCATGCCGTTGAAGACGTAACATTTTCACTCGGCGTCCAAGAGCGCTTCGGCTTGGTCGGCGAGTCTGGTTCGGGCAAGTCTAGCATGGCGCTGACGATCATGCGCTTGATCAAGCCGCCGGCGCGCGTTGTCGCCGGCAACATCTGGCTCGAAAACACGAATTTACTGGCCCTATCCGAATTGCAGATGAAAGATGTACGCCTCGCCCAGGTTGCCCTCGTCGCGCAGGGATCGATGAACTCGCTGAACCCGGTGATGCGTATTCGTAATCAGATTGGTCTTGGCCTGACCGACCACGGCGTAAAGCTGACGAAGAGCGAGTTGGAAGAGCGGGTAGCGAGCTTGCTAGCCACGGTGGGCCTGCCCGCCCAAGTGGCGAATATGTTTCCGCACGAACTCAGCGGTGGCATGAAGCAACGCGTCGTGATTGCGATTGCGATTAGCCTGAGCCCCAAAGTGATCATCGCCGACGAACCGACCAGCGCGCTCGACGTCGTCGTGCAGCGCCAGGTGATGGAGACGTTCAAAAATGTGCAGGCCGCGATTGGCGCGGCGGTCATCCTGGTGGGTCACGATATGGGGTTGATGGCTCAGTTCGTCCAGCGGTTGGGCGTGATGTACGCCGGTCGCCTGATGGAGATCTCACCCGTGCGCGAAATTTTCAGCCATCCTCGCCATCCCTACACACAACTGCTCATTTCCAGCTTGCCCTCTACCGAGACCAAAGGCCAATTTACGGGTATTCCCGGCCTGCCACCCTCCCTGCTGGATGTGCCAACAGGCTGCGTGTTCCATACCCGCTGTCCCCTGGCAGAAGAGCGTTGTCGCGTGGAGGTACCGAAGTTGCGCGAGTTACAGGCCGACGTTTGGGCCGCCTGTCACTTTGCGACTTGAAGCTACAAAACCCATTATTGGATGGGCATTCTCCTGAAGTCAGTGAAAGCTAACAGGCGAAAAAATCGATGAATTCACAGATTGACTTTGTGTGATATACTTCCAGGTATTGATAACTAAAACTTGGATGGAGACTAGAATCAGCATTTACCCAGATGCACAATCGGTTATTGACAACTCAAGCGCGAGGATTTTGCAGTGAAACAATTCATATTTTGGGATAGAATAACAGATGGCGCGTGATATTTTCCATGATGCTGTACGCGAAGGGCTAAAAAAAGACGGCTGGCAGATTACGATGGCAAAAATAGATCAATACCGCCAATATATCCAAGAGATTATTCGACGCCACAGCGCGTATCCACCCAGTTTTGGCGATGTTGAATTACAGATGATTTTTGATATAGAACATGATCATTACCAACTTGTCCATGCGGGTTGGCATAAAAAATATCGCCAATATGGCTGTTTGATGCACATGGACATTAAAGACGGCAAAATTTGGATTCAACACGACGGCACGGAAGTCGGTGTGGCCAATGAACTAGTGGAGTTAGGCGTCTCCAAGGAAGATATTGTTCTCGCTTACCACGCTCCTTATCAACGCGCCTACACTGGCTTTGCGGTGAATTAACCGCGCAATTAGGGTTGTAAAGGAAACTACATGCCCGCACTACTAGAAGCCCGCCACGTGACCAAGGTATTCGGTGGCGGCCTCTTTGATCAAACCAGAACCGTTGCGCTCGATGACTTCTCGATGGCGATTGGCGGCGGCGACGCGCCGTCGATTACGGCAATTGTCGGCGAGAGTGGCAGCGGCAAAACCACGCTCGCCCGCATTCTGCTGGGGATCACTTCCCCCACGACAGGCAGCGTGCTTTATAAAGGCAAGGATCTACAAAAGCTAGCGAGCAATGAGTCGCGTGGGTTCCTGAACGACGTTCAGGTCATATTCCAGGACCCGTTCGAGGTCTTTAACCCATTCTACCGAGTTGACCATGTGCTCACCACGCCGATCGACTACATGAAGCTGGCGAAATCGCGTGAGGACAAGTGGCACTTGATCGAGCAGGCGCTCGAAACGGTTGGATTGCGCGCGGAGGAAACGCTTGGCCGCTATCCGCATCAGCTCAGCGGCGGTCAGCGGCAGCGTGTGATGGTGGCCCGCGCCCTGATCCTCAAGCCCCAGATCATCCTCGCCGACGAGCCCGTTTCCATGATCGACGCCTCTCTGCGCGCGACTGTGCTGGGCAGCCTGCAGCGGATTAAAGAGGAGTTTGGCATCTCGATCATCTATATCACGCATGACTTGACGACCGCCTACCAGATCGGCGACAACATCATCGTTCTCTATCGCGGCTCGGTGGCCGAGGCCGGCAGTGTGGATCTGGTCGTCCGCAACCCTAGCCATCCCTATACGCGCCTGCTCGTCGGCTCGATCCCGGTACCGAACCCGGACCAGCCCTGGACCGCCGAAGCGGCCGCCGCACTCCCCAACCAGCCACGCGGCTCGGCGTCGTGCAAATTTGCCGACCGCTGTCCAGCCGCGATGGCGAAGTGTTTGCAGCATGCGCCACCACTTTATCAGACCGACACACAGCGCGCCGCGGCGTGCTTCCTTTACGAGGGGGCGCCGGTGCTGAAGACCGAGGAGATGGATCGGGTATTCCGAACCAATCGAACATAGACCATCATCGCTTGGGTCATCGTCTCACCAGTCTACTGTGTAACCACACGCGCCAGACGAACGGTTTCCGGGTCTTTTATGCTAAGTGACATACTATTTTCCGTCTAGGCTCCTAATCTTCTACCTGGGATGATAGCGAAACAGTAGGAGATTGTCAAAGTTGGATGGTTGGTTCACCGGCAACCATCCAACTAACTCAAATAACGGCGTATCATTCATGCCAGGAACGCTTTTCAAAGGCTTTAAAAAGGGATCGTTTTTGGGAAAGATGTAGAGCGGATGAAAGAACTTCAGTATGCGATGAATTATGGCCACCACCGGCCTACATCCTCAATTGCTTGCATGGTCTCTGTAATGGCAGCCGCCCCACCGAGACGCGCAATGAGCACACCCAATGCTGCCAAATCACCTAGCAAATCTGTACAGGTACGACGGGAAAGCATAGTCTTGCATCTGTCCAGTGGAGAGGTCTGGCACCAGGCGGGCTAAGACTCGGGCGCAGGTGGAGCTATCCTCAAATGCATCGGGTCACCATTAGAGCTTGTGCAGGCTGCCTTAGGTCAGCCAAAGCGCAGTCTTGGGCATCATGATCTGCGATGCGTTGGACCACCGCTAGGGCTTGTGCTGGTTTCCCTAGTTCAACCAGGCGGGGATTGCTAGGTTAGCTAAGGTGCAGTCGTGAGCGTCACTATCTAAGCCGTCTGTCCTGGCCTCTGGAATTTTCCCCTCGCTTATTAAGGAACAACTCTACTAAACCGGCTGCAGCATATGCCGTTCTCTTGTTACCGTCTATGAATATCTTTTCATGACCATGATGCATAAAATAGATGAGCAAGTACAGTCATAAGATTTCTCCGATCTTTTGTTCCGATCATCATCTTAACCATACCATTTAAGTGTAACAAATGCAATAATGCACAGATCAAACCTAACAAGAAAGCAGTTCAGGAGCACTATAACGCGTCTATACAGACGCAGAAAACTGCCAATTACAGCTAGGCTGAAACAGAAAAATAATCCCTTGAACGGTTTGCCAGGTGCTGAAAAATCTATAGTCGCTGCCAGCTGGCACCAATAAAGCAGCGCGCCGGTTGGCAAAATTTCATAAAATGGTTATGCTTATCACTACCAATACTTTCCCGCCCTTTCAAGCGCCAAAGGAATAAAACCGTGACAAGCAATCGCCAAAACTGGGCGGGCAATACCGCCTATTGCGCCACGCATTATCACATGCCGGATAGCATCGATCAACTGCAAACGATCGTGCGCGCGGCCAACAAGGTGCGCGTCGTCGGTGCCCGCCATTCATTTAACCATATCCATGATTGCCCGGAGGCGATCATATCACTCGCCAACCTCGGCAACATGGTGACAATTGACCACGAACGCGACACGGCGACGGTCAACGCCGGCATCACCTATCGCGAACTCTGCCCCCAATTGCAGAACGCAGGCTATGCCCTGCACAACCTGGCCTCGCTCGACCACATCACGGTGATCGGGGCGTGTATGACGGCGACCCACGGCTCGGGTGACGCCCACGGCAATCTGGCGACCGCGGTGGCCGGGCTGGAAATAGTCACGGCGGACGGGGAATTGGTGACGCTGACGCGCGAAAAAGATGGCGATCAATTTCTGGGCGCGGTCGTGGCCCTGGGTGCACTGGGCGTGGTCACAAAGGTGACGCTCGATCTGTTACCAACCTTTGCCATCCAGCAGGATGTTTATGCCAAGTTGCCCATGATCGAGACCGACGCCCAATTCGACGCCATCATGTCGGCGGGCTACAGCGTTAGTCTCTTTCCCGATTGGCAGCAGGATTGGATCAACACGCTCTGGGTCAAGCACAAATTAACTGGTGAGCAACCCTTGGACGTACCCACCGAATTCTTTGGCGCAACACTCGCGCCGCGCGAAGATCCGATGGATCATGCATCTGATCGTTACCTGACACCAATGGGCATACCTGGCCCCTGGCATGAGCGCTTGCCCCATTTTTACTTTAAAGACGCCCAGTTGCAAGGCAATGAACTACAAAGCGAGTACTTTGTCCCGCGCCAGCATGCCGTCGCGGCCATGCGAGCCGTCACCCGTTTGCGCACCCAGCTTGCGCCAATCCTCCAAGTGACTGAAGTGCGCACCGTGGCAGCCGACAAGCTCTGGCTGAGCCCGGCGTACGAGCAAGACATTGTCGGTATTCACTTTAATTGGCACCGCGACTGGCCGGGCGTCCAACAATTCCTGCCCACGCTAGAAGCGACCCTGGCTCCATTCCAACCCCGTCCGCACTGGGGCAAACTCTTTGATATGACGTCAGCCCAAGTGCAGGCCGGCTACCCACGGCTGGCGGACTTTCAGGCGTTGGCGCAGACGCATGATCCGCAGGGGAAATTCCGCAACGCCTTTTTGGATAGTTATATTTTTGGAGAGGTCGGATAGTTTCCACACCGTTTGCGCTTCAAAGTCGCCGAGTCGATCCAGGATTTCCAGTGTTCGGTCTGGCTCTTTCCTATGAATCGGAGCGTCACCGATCACGACCGGGCGCAGAGTGCGGTTTTTGTACGCGCCGAAGGCGGCCAGTGGGGTTCCTTTTGGTGAGACCGCCGTCAGTTGGGAAGGCACGCAGCCGGATGAGATCAACGCTGAAGGTGTGGAGAGAGTGGCTTTGCCTTATAGAAATTAACCAATGGGATGAGATAGATTAAGTATGGACGGCTGCCGCGCACACAGTGTTGTCCTACTGTGCCACTGTCCTACTTATCCCGCACGCTACTAGACCGCCGTTGGCCCGAAACGCGCGACCGAACGCGCCTTAGCCTTAATCGCTTCGATCTCACGATCCCGCGCTGGTGTGTTGGTTACGAGCGCGTCGAGCAATTTCTGGGTAATCGCCGCGACTTCTGCCACGGCTTGATCAAGCGCGGCTTGGTTGGCCTGCGATGGCTTGCTGGCACCGCTCACTTTGCGCACGTATTGGAGCGCGGCGCCGTAGATCTCTGTTTCACTGGCCGGTGGCTCAAAATTAAATAAGGGTTTGATATTGCGGCACATGATTTTTTCCCTCAGGTAAAGTGTCCCAATGGGACAGGGCGAACAAAAACGACGACTACGCAAAGCCATTTTCACGCAAAATCTGGGCCGGCGTTTGGCCCATGAAGCGCTTGAGTGATCGAGTCAGATGGGGCTGATCGGCATAACCGGCCAGGTCCACCGTGTCGAGGATCGATACGCCCTGGGCGAGGAGTTTAGCGGCCTGGCGCGCACGTTCGATTTGCTGAACGGTGCCGTGGGTCAGCCCGGTGGCGCGCAAAAAACGGCGCTGGATCGAGCGTAAGGATAGTTCCTGGCCTTGATTCTGTAACACAGTCTCCACAATTGGCTCGTACACCAGCAGACCATCGCGCGCCATCCGATCAACAAAATTCTCTACATTTTCATAGTTGGGAAATTGCCAGGCGTTGCTGTACAGCCAAAAGGATTTGCGCGCCGCTTGGGGCAATGTAAGCGAGTCATTCACAAGGTTGCTAACAGGCAGATGGGGCATAAATGTGCCCAACTTAAACTGAATGCCAAAAAATTCAGTGCCTTCCGGACAGAGGGCCGGCATTGCTTCCGTTTCTGGCCCGCGCACTGTTAGGCTGGTCTCGCCCTGGTAATGCGCCACCACCATCTCCCAGTGGCTTACGGCAGCAGAAGTAAAAGTGCCGGCGCGCTCACTTTGCGTGCGCCAGATCGTTTCGACAAAAGGGGAATCGGCGGCTCTTTCTTCAAAAATAAATTTAATATCTGTCGTTTCCATCAACATGGTGCTCCTATACCACGGGTCTTATCTCTACCAAAAATTTGGTAAACGGATACGGTTTGTGCGACTTTATCCAGTCTAGCGATAAGTGTACCACGAGTGAGATGCGCGGTCGCACCGTTGTGCCCGCTTGGTCGCATATAAGCATGATAGCACAAATGTTCTAGATCGTCAACTTTATACCATCCTCTTGGTGTATCTCACTGTGGGGGTACTACGAGCGTGCGTCGCACTGGCCAGCTGGGATCTGCTTGACGAAGTAATCATTGGCCAGTGCGACGCACGCGGATTCCCCCAACCTGAGATGCTCGCCCATCCTTTTGGAATAGACGCTGCTCCTTCATGCAAATTTCTCTGGACGAACATTCGTGCTAGAATAAGCGGCGAGGAGAGCTCAACCCATGCCACAGCCAGTCATCTATCTGGAAAATTTGCGTAAAACGTACCTGGTGCCCGAGCGCGACGCCGGGGTTATGCCGCGGCCAAGAGCCTGATCAAGCGTCGTCAGCGTGAAATCAAGGCCGTCGATGGCGTTAGCTTTGCCGTAGAGCCGGGTGAAATCGTCGGTTTTCTGGGGCCTAATCGTGCGGGGAAAACGACCACCCTCAAGATGCTCGCCGGGCTGCTCCACCCGCCGTCGGGTGTGGGCGGGTGCTGGACTACGAGCCCTGGCAACGCAACCGTGACTTTCTCAAGGCAATTACGTTGGTCATGGGCCAGCGCAACCAGCTCAACTGGGATATTCCCGCCAGCGATTCGTTTGAGCTAAACCGCGTCATCTATCGGGTGCCGCTGGACGACTTCCGCAAGACGCTGGCGGAGTTGACCGAGCTGCCGGAGCTCGGCCCGCTGATCAGCAAGCCAGTGCGCAACCTGTCGCTGGGCGAGCGGATGAAGTGCGAAATTGCCGCCGCACTGCTGCACCGGCCCCGCGTTCTCTTTCTAGACGAGCCAACCATCGGCCTGGACGTGACGGCCCAGCGCCGGATCCGTGAGTTATTCGCGCTTACAACGGGCGCCACGGGGCAACCATCCTCCTGACCAGCCACTACATGGCCGATGTGGAGGCGCTCTGCCCGCGCGTGGTGGTGATTCATCATGGACGCATCCTCTTTGATGGGC
>Ga0209490_10005673_pt1 | contig 11351 bp, 10 predicted proteins | sample MAT06_FD_187209 | JGI IMG/M metagenome (GOLD analysis project Ga0209490, IMG submission 187209) | Freshwater microbial communities from Lake Fryxell liftoff mats and glacier meltwater in Antarctica - MAT-06 (SPAdes) (version 2) | ecosystem: Environmental > Aquatic > Freshwater > Ice > Liftoff...
GGCACCAGCTGCTTTCAACCGGGCCACCAAGCGATCGCCACAATTACGATGTGCTTGAGTGCCCGGCACACGCGGCCCAAAGGCCACTTGTTCAGCTACGAACGCATAGGCGCTATCGGGATCGAATGTTGGTGTTGCGGGTAGCGCTGGCAGCGCAGGTTCCGGCTTGTTGGAGATCTTTGGGGCTTCGGGCTGGCAGGCGACCAGCACCATCACCAATAGCACCACGTACACCACGCGGCGCATGCCGATCCGTCGGCCGGCGATCATGCGCGTTCCCATGTGGTGCCTTGTTTGGTGTCCTTGAGAATGATGCCGAGAGTTGCCAAACGGTCGCGGATGCCATCGCTGGCGGCGAAATCCCTTTGGGCTTTGGCTTCAGCACGCATGCGGATGAACTCCTGCACCAACCCGTCCATGATCGCATCGCTTCGCGCATCCGCTCTGCCGTTCTCCTTGCTCAGCCCCAGCACATCGAACACCATGGTGGCATACAGTTCCCTCAAGCCGGCAATGGCTTCGGCAGAAAGCCAGACTTTACCATCACGCGCCGAATTGATGATCCGCACACCTTCGAACAATTCAGCGATCAGGATCGGTGTGTTCAGATCATCGTTCATCGCTGCGTAACAGCGTTGCACGAGCGTGGTGATGCCCGCGTTGTCGGCACCTGTTGGTTCCAGCTTTTCCAACGTACCCACCGCCGCCATCAGGCGCTCCAGCCCTTTCTCCGCGGCCTGCATGGCTGCGTTGCTGAAGTCGAGCGTGCTGGCATAATGGCATTGGAGCATGAAGAAGCGCACCGTCATAGCGCTGTAGCCTTTCTCCAGCAGCTTATGGTTGCCGGTCAAGAGCTCCTCGGGAGTGAACCCGTTGCCTTCGCTCTTGGCCATCTTGCGGCCATTGACCGTGAGCATGTTGCAGTGCATCCAGTAACGCACCGGCACCACCCCATCAGCAGCCACGCTCTGTGCTATCTCGCATTCGTGGTGCGGGAACTTCAGATCCATACCACCGCCATGTATGTCGAAGGTCTGTCCGAGGTACTTGGTACTCATGGCACTGCACTCCAAATGCCAGCCGGGAAACCCTTCACCCCAGGGGCTCGGCCACTTCATCAAATGCTCCGGCTCGGCCTTTTTCCAGATCGCGAAATCGAGTGGACTTCGTTTCTCCTCCATGCCCTCGGTATCGCGGGTATTGGTGATCAGCTCATCGATCTTGCGGCCGCTTAGTTCTCCATACGCATGCCCCTCGGCATACTTGGGAACATCAAAATAGACGCTGCCATTGGCTTCGTAAGCGTGCCCGCTTTGCAGGATACGCTCCACCATACCGATCTGCTCGATCAAATGTCCGGTAGCCGTGGGTTCTATACTGGGCGGCAGGATGTTGAACAGGCGCATCACATCGTGGAAGCCATTGGTGTACTTCTGCACGATCTCCATGGGTTCCAACTGTTCAAGGCGTGCGCGTTTCGCGATCTTGTCCTCGCCATGATCGACATCGTCCACCAAATGCCCTACGTCGGTGATGTTGCGCACATAGCGCACCTTGTAGCCTACATGTCCAAGCCAACGATATAGCACATCGAAGCTTAGGAAACTGCGCACATTGCCCAAGTGAACATCGCTGTAGACCGTGGGGCCACAGACATAGAGGCCCACGTGCGGCGGCCTAAGTGGAACGAACTCCTCCTTCTTTCGGCTGAGCGTGTTGGTAAGATGGAACGGGCCTTTGCGCAGGTCGGACATGGCGGTTAATGCAAGCCTGCGAAGGTACAGGGCGGACCTCACCCTGAATTCTAGAGCTGCCGAATGGGGATGGGCCTACTTCAGGTCCTCGTCGGTGATCACTGCATCGCCCATGTAGCGGCCGTTCTTGAACTGTTGGATCCGGACGAGGATCCCGTTCTTGTCATAGCTGTAGCGTTTACCATCCCACAATCGACCGGCTTTGAAATCGCCTTGTTGGGAGAGTCTCAACTGGCGATCGTAGAGTGTGTTGTAGCCATTCTCACGAAAGGTGATCGCATTGGTCGTTTCCTCTGGCGTAACAGCCGGCGCCGGAGCAGCCTTGGGATCCACCTTCACATCGTCCGCTTTGGGAACGGGCTTCAGGTATTTGCTGTTGGCTGCATTCATGACCCCATCATCGAATTGTGCCACTTGTTGCAACTGACCATCGGGTGTGAAGCGCTTCAGCGTACCATCTTCCTTGCCTTCGTCAACCGCCACCTGCACGGCTAACTGACCATTCTCGTGGTAATACTTCTGTTCCCCATCGCGCACACCGGTTTCGTTGAACGCAAAATCCTGGGCGAGTTGGCCATTGCTGTGCCAGCGCTGGAACTTGCCGGTGTTCCTGTCCAGGTCCCATCTTCCTTGTTCCTCCAACTTGCCATTTGGGTAAAAGGTTTGGTAATCGCCTTGTGGTCTCCCCAGTTGGTAGGCGATCTCGCTCATTACCCTGCCATTGGGCCAGTAACGCCTCCACGTACCGATCCGTTTGCTGTTCGTGTAGCGCCCCTCTTCGATCACCTGCCCATCTTGGTAACCCGGCTTATCGGCCTTGGGCGCGGTCACCTTCCAGAACCCTTGTTTTCGCCCCAATTCGTCCACCTTGTTCACTGTGTCTTGGGGGGTGGTTCCCGCTTGGGCAAACGAGGTATGAACGGAAAGAACAAGACCTAGCAAGTAAGCAAAAGCTAAAGCATGTCGTGTGGCAAGCATGACGGGTATGGCTACGTGGGATCGCACGGGATACGGCCCTTGCCTGCAAAAGGTTTCCTCGCGTACAGGTTCGGGTCGATGAAATGGCACAAATGCTATTTAAGCACCTTCTTCAGGTTGAGCATCATTTCATCCACCATGCTTTGGAGGTCGTAGGTCGGCGCCCAGCCCCAATCGGCGCGTGCGGCGCTGTCATCAATACTGCGCGGCCAACTGTTGGCGATAGCTTGGCGGTGGTCCGGGGCGTAATTCATCACGAAACCCGCAACATGCTTCTTGACCGCTGCTGCGATCTGTTCCGGTGCAAAGCTGAAGCCCGCCAAATTGTATCCACCGCGTTCCTTGACCTGTTCCGGCGGTGCCTCCATCAGATCGATCGTGGCTCGAATGGCATCTGGCATGTACATCATGGGCAAGGTGGTACCACGGTCCAAGAAACTGGTATAGCTGCCGTTCTTGATCGCCTCATGGAAAATATGCACGGCATAGTCCGTCGTACCTCCTCCAGGAGCGCTCTTCCAGCCGATCAAGCCTGGGTAGCGGATACTTCGAACATCAACCCCGTAGCGTTTGAAGTAGTACTCGCACCAACGCTCGCCGGCCTGTTTGCTGATGCCGTAAACCGTGCTGGGTTCGGCTATGGTATGCTGAGGGGTATCGTCCTTGGGTGTGGTAGGCCCGAACACGGCGATACTACTTGGCCAATAAACCTTCTGCACCTTGCCTTCGCGCGCCATTTCAAGGATAATGAACAGGCTTTCCATATTGAGCTTCCACGCAAAGGCCGGATCCTTCTCGGCAGTTGCGCTCAACAAAGCGGCAAGCAGGTACACGTCCGTAATGCCGTGCTTATCAATGATGCGCTCGATACCCCGTCGATCCATGGCATCCACCATGGCAAAGGGACCCTCTTGGGGCACTTGGGGCTGTTTTATGTCGCTGGCCACCACGTTCTCCGCACCAAAGCGGGCGCGTAGACCTTCAACGAGTTCGGTGCCGATCTGGCCGCTGGAGCCGATGACGAGGATCTTCTTGGACATGGTGCCAAAACTAGGCGTCATCGGAATAGTGCCGATGCGTTGATCGCGAATGCACTACTCCTTCACCACCTTCACGCTCACACTTCCCTCGGCACTGCTCAACACCACCGTGTAGTTGGCCGCGGCAAGGCCGGACAAGTCGAGCGTTTCACGGTGTTCTCCGGGTGGGCGCCTCGCGTTGCTGAAGAGCGATCGCGCTACGCGGCCAGTGACGTCGAAGACTTGGAGTGTGAGGGACTCTTCTTTGGTGAGCGTGTATGTGAAAGTGGAGGCGGCGTTGATCGGATTGGGATAGACCAGCGCGGTTCCGGCATCAATCGCAAACTCCGCCACGCCGATATCGATGTCGTTGAGGTAACGCAGCACCATGATGTCTGCACCACTGAGGCCGGTGACCACGATCTTCTGGTCCGGCTGGATCAGCACATCATATGCCCATTCCCATGAGGAAGTGGGATCCGATATCAACGACCCATCGAGGTCGAATGAGGGATCCAACAGACCATTGCTGGTGCAGCGGTATAACTTGAGCATATCATTCCCTCCCATGGTTCGAATGAAAGAACTCACCACGATCCTACCATCAAATTGGAGGGCACACCTTGCGATAGGCAACAATTCCGAACCGCCATAGACCGAGGTAATACCGCCTTGACCGAAGGAGTTGTCCAATGTGCCATCGGCATTACAACGGAGCAGGGTCATGCTCCAATTCCATGGCGGAGCGCTGATCCCTGATGCGCCGCAAACAATGATCTTTCCGTCCGGCTGCACCACGATGGAGCCGGGTTGGTCGTTGGTGGAATTGATGTCCCAGATCGCCCAACCGTTCGTTCCGAAGGACAGGTCCGGTGAACCATCGGTATTGCGCCGTGTGATCCCGAAATCCTCTGTACCGGCGGAACCCTGCCTACCTGCGAGGAGGATCTTGCCGTCGGACTGCAAGGCCATGGCCGTTGGCAACGTTACCGTCGCGGTGTCTGCGGGTTCGGTCACTATCCCGCCGATCCCAAAAGTCGGATCGGGCGAACCATCGGCTTCGAACCGCATGATGGCCCATGGACCCGCATTCGGGGAAAAGGAGATCCCGGCGATCAGGATGCGACCGTCCGTTTGAACGAGCAGCGAACACATGGAGTCGGACCAAGGGCCTGCGTTCGTGATCAGATATCCGTCCCCATCGAAAGAAGGATCTAGCGAACCATCGGGCATCAGCCGCGCTATTCCGAAGTCGTAGTTCACTCCTGTTGCTATGCCTCCCACCACGATGCGACCGTCGGCTTGAAGGGCGATATCCAAGCCTTGGGCCTCCGACCCGTTGAAGTTCAACTGCACAGCGCCACCTGTTCCGAACGTCGGGTCCAAAGCGCCATCGCTTTCGTACCGCAGCACAGTGAACGTCGTATCGACAGGGCCGTAGGAAACGCCAACGACGAGGATCCTGCCGTCCGGCTGCAGCACGGAGGCATGACCATAGTTCTGCACCCCGGACAAGTCGGTGGTGACGACACCACCGTTCCCGAAGCTGTTATCGAGGCCGCCCGCTTGTCCGCGAATTATACCAGCGGAAAGACACGCGAATGAGAAAATGGATGCGGTGAAAACAAGTTTCATGGCCGTCGGGCTTTAACGCGAAGACGCAAAGCCAGAAGGAAAGTTGTCGCGCCGCACGCTATTTCCATCAGAATCATCCAAAAGCGATGACAACCAGTGGACGGGTCTTCTGTGTTGCGTCCATCCCAAGTACCACTGCGCTCCAAGAATCTTCGCACCGATGGAACTCCATCGACTTCGCAACCTGTTTGACCCTGACATCTTGCGCGCCCGTTTGGAGCGTGAGGGTGTGGAGCGTACCACGTTTTCCTTTTACCGCTAAGTGCGCTTGAAGGAGGTAGAGGTCCTGCGCACGTCCACGCCATAGCGTTTGTGGTAGTAGGCGCACCACTGTTCGCCTGCCTGCTTGCTGATGCCGTATACCCTGCCCGCCCCCGCGGTAGTGTGCTGTGGCGTGCCTTGCTTGGGTGTCGTGGACCCGAACACCGCTATGCTGCTGGGCCAGTAGACCTTTTTCAACTTGCCTTCGCGCGCCAGTTCGAGCACGATGAAGAGGCTCTCCATGTTCAGCTTCCACGAGGAGGCGGGATCCTTCTCGGCTGTGGCGCTCAGCAAGGCCGCGAGCAGGTACACCTCGTTGATCCCGTACTTCTCGATGATCCGCTCGATGCCCCGGCGATCCAAGGCATCTACCATGGCAAAAGGACCTTCTTGGGGCACTTGGGGCTGTTATATGTCGCTGGCCACCACGTTCTCCGCACCAAAGCGGGCGCGGAGACCTTCAACGAGTTCGGTACCGATCTGGCCGCTGGAGCCGATGACGAGGATGCGTTTGGTCTGTGACATGGAATGTGCGCAGTTGAAAGGCGGAGACAAAGCTATTCCTGCCGCCCTTCACCACCTCCCCTTCCGTAAATTCGCACCTCCATGGATACCCACCACCTGCGCAACCTCCTCCATCCCGACCTGCTCCGGCAGCGCTTGGAAGCGGAAGGTGTGGACCGCAGCACGCTCTCCTTCTACCGCTACGTGCGCTTGGCTGAGGTGGAAACGCTCCGCCACTCGCTCTACCAGGACTGGGAGCAGCTGGGCGTACTCGGCCGCATCTACCTATCGCAGGAAGGCATCAACGCGCAGGTGAGTCTGCCTACTGATAACCTTCAACACTTCCGTAAAGCGCTGGACGATCGCGAAGCGTTTCGCGACGTACCCTGGAAGATCGCCGTGGAGGACGATGGCAAGAGCTTCTTGAAGCTCATCATCAAGGTGAAGAAGAAGATCGTGGCCGATGGCTTGGCCGATGACGCTTTTGATGTGACCAACGTGGGGCAGCACTTAGATGCCAAGACCTTCAACCAAAAGATGGAAGCGGGCGCCTTGGTGATCGACATGCGCAACAACTACGAATGCCTGATCGGGCATTTCGAAGGCGCCTATCTGCCCAAGGCCGATACGTTCCGGGGGGCGATAGACGAGGTGGTTGGAATGCTGCGGTCCCAGGAACCGCAGAACCTGGATCAGGGCGCCCGTAGCGTCGACCCATTGGGCCGACCTAACGATGCGCCCGAGATCCTGCTGTACTGTACCGGCGGCATCCGCTGCGAAAAGGCCAGCGCCTATTTGAAGCACCAAGGCTTCAGCAACGTGGCCCAGTTGCACGGCGGCATCATCGACTACGCCCGCCAGCTGAAGTCCGAAGGGCTGAAGAGCAAGTACCTCGGCCAGAATTTCGTGTTCGATGAACGCTTGGCAGAGCGCATCACCGATGACGTAGTAAGCACCTGCATGCAATGCGGCGCACCCAGCGACCGCATCACCAACTGCAAGCAGCACACGTGCAATATCCTGCTGGTGCAATGTCCGGCCTGCGCCACCCAGTACGCCGATTGCTGCTCGCCCAGTTGCCGCCAGACCCACCTCCTGCCCGAAGCTGTGCAATGCGAATGGCGCAAAGGCAAGGCATCGGTCAGTTCCAAGACCAGGGCCATCAGTGATCCCGAAGGCTTGCGACGAAAGATCGCGAAGGAAGAGGAACTGCTGGCGCGGAACGGCACACTGCATCCGGAGCTTGAGCTCGGCCATGCTGGAGAAGGTGGTGCTTGATCGAGGGATCGGGTATAAGTAAGGGAGGGCTTTAAAGCGAACCTTTACTGAACAATAAGGCGACTTATGAGGATTGTCTTCCGAGAATATTACGATATTCGCGGAATATGTTCCTGAGATCTACATGATCGAGCGCAGTCTACTACCGGAGCTTCTTCGCAACATGAAGGACAAGAAGGCTATCGTGCTGCTGGGAGCACGGCAGACGGGCAAGACCACTCTGATCAACGAATTGGTGCAGGACGTGCCTGACGTGATCCGCTTTACTGGCGATGACCCTGCCGCACAACGCGCTATGACAGATGTAAGTCAAGGGGAACTGGAACAGTTGATCGGAGCTGCCAAAGTAGTTGTCATCGATGAAGCGCAACGGATCGATCGCGTGGGACTTACGGCCAAGATCATGATCGATCAGTTGGATCTGAAAGTCATTATTTCGGGCTCTTCAGCCTTGGAGTTGAACAACCGGATACAGGAGCCATTGACCGGTCGCAAATGGACCTACAACCTCTTCCCCATCACGTGGAACGAACTGGTGCATCACAATGGCCTACTCGGCGCCCGCGGAAAACTGAAAGAGGTATTGGTATCGGGTACATATCCAGAGGTGCTCACTGCGCAAGCAGACCGCGACCGCGTGTTGCGCGAGCTGGCCGACAGCTATCTGTTCAAGGATATTTTCGCCCTTACCGGCATCCGCAAACCACGCGCCTTGGTGGACCTGCTGCGCGCTTTGGCATGGCAGGTGGGCCAGGAGGTTTCCATGAGCGAGGTGGCACGCACGGTGGGGATCGACATGAAGACCGCCGAACAGTATGTCCAGTATCTGGAGCAGGGCTATATCGTATTCCGACTTGGCCCGTACAGCCGCAACCTCCGCACCGAACTGCGTTCCAAACAGAAGATCTACTTCTGGGACAACGGCATCCGCAACGCGGTGATCGGAGACCTATCACCCTTTGTGCAGCGCCAGGACGCCGGGGCTCTCTGGGAGAATTACATCGTATCCGAGATCCACAAGCGCAACAGTTACGCGGCCAGTGGAGCGCGACTATTCTACTGGCGCACTGTGCAGCAGCAGGAGATCGATCTGTTGGAGGAGCACAACGGGAAGCTGCGCGCTATGGAGATCAAATGGTCGCCCAAGTCGAAGGCGCGCATCCCTAAGACCTTCGTGCATGCATACCCCGACGCAACGTTCGAGGTGATCCATAGCGAGAATTTTGAGCGGTTCTTTGGATGATACCATTTCGCCTATCGCCAGATCTCATGTGTACAGCACCGATGAAGGAGTTGCGCTACATAGAACCCATGACCACGACCGCTCGCAGTTGGTTCGACTCTACGGTCGCTCGCGGGTTGCAGCCAACGCGTAAGAACACACACCATCGCTCTGGCGCCGTTCATCCGTGAAGGAAGCATCCGCTACTACTTCCCCTTTACCGTCTTCGTTCCGCGCTTCGCGATCATCACCGCCTCTTTGCGACCACCGGTCTTCTTCGGTGCTGGGATCGTAGTGCTTGTTGGCTCCGCTTTCTTAAGGGCCTTTGCTGGCGCGGCCACGTTCTTCGAAGTGCTAACGGCCACGTTCTTCGTTACGGGCTTCTTCTTTGCAGCGGTCTTCTGAACAGTTACGCCTTTGCCGATCTTGGGCTGGCTTGTCTTGCTGGTCAGGGCCTTCTTCGAGGCACGCTTCAGCAGCGCCTTCTTTACGACCTTGGTGCTGGTGGCAATGTTCTCAGTGCGACGCGCCACCGTTTTCTTTGGTGCAGCTTTCTTCGGCGCAGCCTTCTTCGGCACTGCGCTATGCACAGCTTTAGGCACTGTCTTCTTCACTGCCTTCTTCACGATCTTCAGAGTTGTTCCCTTCCTCGGTGCGGCAACTACCGGCGCGGCTTTCTTGGGCTGTGCGGATGGTGTTGCTTCTTTCGCTACCTGTACCATAGCCGCCTTCTTGGTCGTTGCCTTTGGCGCAGGTGCAGCAGGTGGAACAGGTTCTGGCGAGGTGGCCAGTTCGATGCCGAAGATGCTTGCGAGATCCTCGTTCTTCAGGGTGCCTTGTTGAGGATCCTGGGAGGCCAGGTCCACTGCTGCGGTGGCGGCCTGCGCGACCAATTCCGTATGGTCCACACCGCGCAATGCGAAGAGCAGTTCGGGCTGTGTATCCAAGCGGCTGCCCACACCATAAAGCACCGCTGCAACATGCTTACACATGTATGCGCCGTCGGGACAATCGCAGGCCAGCTTCATTTCCTTGGTACGGGGAAAAAGGCCTTCTTCCGCACTGGTAAGTTGGCGCAACACAAGCTCTGGCATGCGGCCCTGCAACAGATCAAGCAAGCTACCTATCTGGCCAAAGCAGGCCGCTTTGAAGGCTTTCCACCGTATTGCAGGAAGCTCGGTCACCTGTATGCGGACGTTGTACAATGAAGAACCGTTCACCTTGCCGATGATGGTGCCCGGCTCCAAACGCAGATCCACCACAGTGCCGGATCTCACATACGAACGCCCACGTTCCAGCCGGTTCGCATGGTCCTGCCAGCCTTCAATATGCTTGCACCAAGCGCTGCCCCAGAACGATGTGCTGATGGTCTTGCCTGCCAACACCACAGGGGAGCAACCGCCGCTCTTCGCCAGCTTCGCGATCAGCTTTTCGGCTTGTTTCTTTCGCTCAGCAACGCTGGGCGCTTTGGGGAAATAATTCCAATACGACATGGTGGTGAATTAGAGAGTGGCCGCTTTCAGATCCAACTTCACAAAGGACAGCAATTCTTCGTTACTCATTTCGGTAAGGCGCGTTGATCCATCGCCTTCCAGCACTCCGGTGGCCAAGGCCGATTTCTCTTCCAGCAGGGCATCGATGCGTTCTTCCAAGGTGCCACGGCATACCATGGCATGCACGAACACCGAGCGTTTCTGCCCGATGCGAAAGGCGCGGTCGGTAGCTTGGTTCTCCACGGCGGGGTTCCACCAGCGATCGAAATGCACCACGTGGTTCGCTGCGGTGAGCGTAAGTCCGGTGCCCCCGGCTTTAAGCGAAAGGACGAAGAACGGTGGTCCATTTTCTTCCTGGAAACGATCCACCAGACCACGTCGTTTGCCAACGGGAATGCCGCCGTGTAAGATGAGTCCCGGTTGCCGAAAGATGCCGCTCAAGTAGGCTTCCAGCGGTGCGGTCATACTTTCGAATTGGGTGAACACGAGCATCTTTTCCTGCCGCTGCGCGATCTCTTCGGCCAATGCGCCAAGCCTTCCGAATTTGCCACTCTCCGCCGGATCGAAAGGACCATGTCCCGCGAGATGGTCGGGGTGGTTGCACAGTTGTTTCAAGCGCATGAGCGAGGCCAGGACGGCACCGCGCCGCTGCATGCCATCGGCTTGATCCAAGGTGCGTGCCAGCGATCTGATCTCTTCCTGGTACACGGCCACCTGAAGCTTCGATAGCGGACAATGCGCCTTCAAGAGCACCTTGTCCGGTAGGTCGTTGATGATCCGTTTATCCGTTTTCAAGCGGCGCAGAATGTAGGGTCCCACCAGTTTGCGCAAAGGCGCGAAGGCCTGCGGATCGGTCTTCGTATCGAGCCTTTTGGCGTAATCGCTGAACTCTCTGGAGGAGCCGAGCAATGCAGGGTTCAGAAAATCCATGAGCGACCACAGGTCTTCCAAGCGATTCTCTATCGGTGTGCCGGTAAGGGCGATGCGCATGTTGCCCTTCAAGCTTTTTACCGCTTTGGTCTGCGCGGTGCCGGGGTTCTTAATGGCTTGCGCTTCATCCAGCACGACCATGTTCCAGTCTTTTTCCGCCATCCATTTCAAGCGTGCGCACATGGCGTAGGAAACCACCACGAGGTCTGCTGCGGCGGGTTCTTCCACGCCATCGAACGCCGGATGTGCGATGTGCAAACGCAGCTCGGGCGCAAAA
>Ga0209490_10005674_pt1 | contig 11349 bp, 11 predicted proteins | sample MAT06_FD_187209 | JGI IMG/M metagenome (GOLD analysis project Ga0209490, IMG submission 187209) | Freshwater microbial communities from Lake Fryxell liftoff mats and glacier meltwater in Antarctica - MAT-06 (SPAdes) (version 2) | ecosystem: Environmental > Aquatic > Freshwater > Ice > Liftoff...
CACCCATGGGTGGAAGCCCGAAAGCGGCTTTCTGTCCTACCGCTGGGAAGGTTATGACGAGGCGGTTCTGCTGTACATACTCGGGCTGGGTTCGCCGACGTTCCCGCTAGCGCCCGAGAGTTATGCGGCTTGGGCCTCCACCTATGAATGGAAGGATATCTACGGCTACGAATTCATTTACGGCGGCCCGCTATTCATTCACCAGTACTCACACATCTGGCTGGATTTCCGCGCCATCCAGGACGCTTTCGCGCGGGCCAAGGGCATCGACTATTGCGAGAACAGCCGCCGCGCTACCTACATTCAGCGGGAATACGCGATCCGCAATCCGCTCGGATTCGCCGGTTACGGCGAGCACTTCTGGGGCTTGACCGCAAGCGACGGGCCCGGCTGGACCAAGCGGAAAATCCAGGGCGTCGAGCGCAGGTTTTTCGACTATGTCGCGCGCGGCGCGCCGTACGGTCCGGACGACGGCACCATCGCGCCATGGGCGGTGGTCGCATCATTGCCGTTCGCGCCCGAGATCGTGTTGCCCACTGTCTGGCATTTGCAGGACACCTATCCACAAGCTTCCGGCGAATACTGCTTCAGGTGCAGCGTGAATCTCACGTTTCCCAATGAGGCCAGGCCCGACGTCGGGTGGACGTCGACTTTTCACTTCGGCATCAACGTGGGCCCGGTCGTGCTGATGTGCGAGAACTACCGTTCGGATTTTCTTTGGCGGCTGATGCGCGCCTGTCCCTACGTCGTGACCGGGCTGCGCCGCGCCGGATTCCGGAACGGTTGGCTGTGATGTCCCCTGAAAATCAAGATGTCCGAGTCGAGGTGGCGAAGCTTGCCGACGCACCGGCACGGCAGTGGGCCGCGCTCCCGCAAACCAATGACATCGCATGCCAGGAATAGTCATGATCGAATCGAACACGGGCGCCACACCCAGCCAGAAAATCGTCGCGAGCGGGGTCGAATCGCTCAACCGGGAGTGCTTCTGCATCAGTCTTGACACAGACGCATTGAAGCGCGAGTTCGAAGGGGACGCGCAGACACGCAGCGTGTACCCGTTGATCCTGGAGAAATGCCCTCACCTGTTCGCGGCGGTTCCGGTGTTCGTGTCCCGGCCGCATCTGGACCGCATGGCCGCGATCGTGCGTGCGGCGCAGACAGTCATTGCACTGCCCGCTTACCGCGACATCGTGTTCGAGTGGGCGCCGCCGGTGGCGCGTTTCGATGCCGGTGGCGCGCGCGGTGTATTCCTGAGCTATGACTTCCACGTCGCCGGCGGCGAGCCGCAGATGATCGAGATCAATACCAACGCCGGTGGCGCCCTTCTCAATGCCGTACTGGCGCGCGCGCAGCGGACCTGCTGCGCAGCGGTCGCGGGCATGGCGACCGCTCCGGTCCCGCTGGGCGCGCTCGACAGAAGCTTCGCCGACATGTTTTTCGCCGAATGGCGCCTGGCCCGTGGCGACCGGACGCTGCGACGCGTTGCCATCGTCGATGACAACCCGCAAGAGCAGTATCTCTACCCGGAATTCGTCCTGTTCCAGCAGTTGTTCCGCCGCCATGGCGTGGATGCGGTCATTGCCGATCCGGCGTCCTTGCAGTTGCGCGAGGGCGGGCTATGGCACGGCGACGATCGGATCGATCTGGTCTACAACCGCGTTACCGACTTCATGCTTGCGGAACCCGCGCACGCGGTACTGCGCGACGCTTATCTGAACGGCGCCGTCGTCCTCACACCCCATCCGCGCGCGCATGCGCTGTATGCCAACAAGCGCAACCTCGCCGTGCTCAGCGATCCAGAGCGCTTGCGCGCGTTTGGCGTACCCGAAGACATTTCACGCACGCTTGCGAGCGGTATTCCAAGAACCGAGATCGTCGATCCGGCCGACGCCGAGCGTCTGTGGTCGGAGCGGCGCAAGCTGTTTTTCAAGCCGGCCGCGGGCTTCGGCAGCCGGGCCGCGTATCGCGGTGACAAGCTGACCAGGCGGGTGTGGGAGCAGATACTCGCCGGCGACTACATAGCGCAAGCGCTGATTCCGCCAGGGGAGCGCATGATCGCCGATCATCAGGCGCCGCATTCGCTCAAGTTCGACGTCCGCAACTACGTATACGACGGCGCGGTGCAGTTCATCACCGCACGACTCTATCAAGGCCAGACCACCAACTTCCGCACGCCGGGCGGTGGGTTCGCGCCGGTCTTTACCGACATCGAAGTTGGATCCGGAGCGGCGCCGGATCGCTGCAACGCCATTGAAAAGTGCGCTTGAATGATCGGCGCCTAACCATGCGCTAGCGCGGCGCCGCCGAATCTTAAGTGAGCGTCGTTGATGGAGCGTTGCAGCGTGGGCAAGTCATCTGATTTTCCTTCGAGGAAAGATTGATGCCGGGACTTGCCAGTCAGAGCACCACCGGTCGGTCCGGCAATTCGTTGCGAGCGCGAGCCTGCGGCGGAAAATGGTTCACCAGTTGCCGGGTGACAGCTTCGATGCCGCCGACCACGCCTCCTTCGTAGTTCGCGGTTTTGAAGGCCGCTTCCATGTCGCTGCAAATCGCCGCCCATACGTCCGTGCCGCACTTCGCGTGAATCCCTCGATCGGCGACGATCTCCACCTGGCGGTCGGCCAGTAGCAGATAGATCAGTACGCCGTTGTTGTGTTCGGTATCCCATATCCGCAGTTGTGAAAACACGTCGATCGCGCGTTCCCGCGCGGATTGATCCTTGAAAAGTGGCGCCCCGTCCAGCCCTCCTTCGACCGCGAAGCGGATTTCCCCGTCGTGAGCGTTCTCGCTGGCCTTGATCGCCTTCTCGATCGCGGTCAGAGTGGAGCGAGGGAATGCCCGATTAACCTGCCGGTCGGTCGCCAGCAAATGCGTCGCAATGCGCTTGATATCCATGCTTACCACCTCCCCGACGCACCGCCGCCGCCAAAACCACCGCCGCCGCCCCCGAAACCACCGCCGCCTCCGAAACCACCACCTCCAAGACCGCCTCGACCGAGTCCGCCATAGAGCGCGCCGACACCGCGCCCTCCCATGCCGCCACTGATCAAAGTGAAGAGCAACGCGATCCCGCCCGCGAAAAGCGCGATGAATGCGGTGCCGACCATGAACCAGGCGATGACACCCACAATCCCGCCGGTCACGACCGAGCCGGGAAAGCGGCCCATCACGGAGCGCAGCACCCCGCCCACCACGAGCGCAAGAACAAAAATGATCGGGATGTATTGCTGAACATTCGCCGCGTCGCCACCACGCTGCGCCGTGGGGGCGGGCAAGGCTTCGCCATCGATGACGCGGATCATCCGCTCGACCCCGGCGGCGATGCCGCCATTGAAATCCCCCTCTTTGAAGCGCGGCGTGATCGTCTCGCTAATGATGCGCTTGCTGGTGGCGTCGTTAAGCGCCCCTTCGAGGCCGTATCCCACCTCGATGCGTAGCGCGCGGTCGTTTTTGGCCACCACCAGGATCGCGCCATCATCCACTTTCTTGCGCCCCAGTTTCCATTGCTCGGCCACGCGCAAGGAATACTGCTCAATGGTTTCCGGTGCCGCAGTAGGTACGATAAGTACCGCAATCTGCGTGCCTTTCCTGGCTTCGAATGCCTGCAGGGTCTGCTCCAGCTCGGCCTTTTGCGCGGCCGTGAGCGTTGCGGTCTGGTCGGTAACGCGTCCTGCAAGGGGCGGAACCGGGACCTGCGCTGCCGCGATAGAAATCCAGCCAAGCATGAGCGCAAGAAATGCGCCCCCTGCCACGCGGGCCGGATTCATTTGGCGGTGCCCTTGGCCTCGCCTTGAGGCAGGCTGGGCGCCGCTCCGAAATCCACCTTGGGCGGCTTGGCGATTTCCTTTTCATTTTCCACCGTGAAGTTGGGCTTCTGCTTGTAGCCCAGCACCATCGCCGTCAGGTTGGCGGGGAAGGAACGGACGGCGACGTTATAGTCCTGTACCGACTTGATGTAGCGATTGCGCGCGACCGCGATGCGGTTCTCGGTACCTTCGAGCTGGGCCTGGAGATCTCGATAGCCTTCATTGGCCTTGAGGTCCGGATATTTTTCCACCACCACCAGAAGCCTGGACAGCGCGCTCGACACTTCGCCCTGCGCGGCCACGAACCTGGCGAACGCCTGCGGGTCGTTGACCAGCTCCGGCGTGGCGTTGATGGCAGTGGCCCGGGCGCGCGCATTGGTCACCGCCAGCAGCGTTTCCTGCTCGAATTTGGCATAGCCCTTGACCGTCTGGACCAGGTTGGGAATCAGGTCGGCGCGCCGCTGGTACTGGTTCAGCACTTCGGCCCAACTGGCCTTGATCTGTTCATCGGTGGTTTGAAACGTGTTGTAGCCGCAGCCGGTGAGGGCCAACGTGAACAACATCGCCAGGGTCAACCATAATTTGCGCATTTGACTTCTCCAGAAAGTTAGGGCATGAATCTTTGTCGGTGGCAGCGATGCGATGACCGTCTTGGCGCTGTGGATAGCGACGGTCATGGCCAGTCTATCCCTGCAGGCGGTCGCAACCCGGGTCGATGACGCGACACTTGCTTGAATCGATACCCCTTGCAAGGTCGCGAGGCCCGCCCTGACGGGTCTTACGTACATCATGGGCCCGGGGCCGGTTGTGCATCTGTGCGCTGTCGCTCACTGCTTGAGGGCGGGCTCTGCCCGAGTTCGACGGTGACGGTCTTCGACTCGCCAGCGCGCAACGCCTTGAACTGTGCGCGCGGGGTCGCATCGCGCGCGCTGACGCCCAGCCAGCCCCGCGACACGCGGCTGGTGGCGATGCTCTGCTCCATCACCTGCCGGGCCAGGCTGACGGGTATGGCGAAGTCGATGCCTTGCGAACCGCCGCTCTGCGAGTAAATCGCGGTGTTGATGCCCAGCCGATTGCCGCCGGTGGCGCTGACGATGCCCTGTGTCACGGCCTGCCCCACGCCCAAGGGGTCGCCGACCGCCAGCACGATGTCCCGACCTGTACCGAGGCCGGGTCGGCGAACGTGATGGCCTGCAGATTCTTCGCGGCCACTTGCAGCACAGCCAGGTCAGACTCCGGATCGGCGCCGAGAACCTGCGCCGCAGCCATCGGGCAGCATCACGGCCACTTCGTGGGCGCCGTCGATGACGTGGTTGTTGGTCACGATCTAGCCCTGCGCGGCCACGATGACGCCGGAGCCAAGACTCGACTGGTCGCGCGCCGCTTCTTCCGCGGCGTCGCCATACGGCCGCCAGCGCGCGCCCGGCCGCTTTGGCGACGCCTTGCGGCTGTACACGTTGACTACCGAGGCCGAGGCCTTCTTCGCGGCGGCCCGGAACCCCGCTTCCAGCCGCGTCGCTGCCAGCGAGGCGGACGGGCCTGGCGCTTCGGCCGCTTCGCGCACGGACACCACCTCGGCGTGCGGCGCGGTTGCCGGCTCCGGCCCGAATGCCCGCCACGCGATCAAGAGGCCGGCAGCCACGGCTATCACCTGCGCGATGGTCATGAGCGGGCCAATAGCCTTGCCGGTCAATGCGGTGTGGGAATGCCGCAAGCGAAACGCCGGTCGCCGGTTATCCGCTTCAGGCACAGGATGCAATGAAAAGCGGGAGACGCAAATGCAGCTTGCGATGATCGGTCTGGATCGAACAAGGGCGAGCATCGCTCGCCGCCCGTTGAAGCAGGGCATGACAGCCGGGGCCTTGCTGCGCGACCCGCAGCTCGAGGCCTGCGGCGGGCGTGTCACCGATTCGGGCCCAGGCCGCTGCACACTGCAGGCGGCCATCGACGGAGCGGCGCGGACGCATGTGCGCAGCGCCGCCCTGCATCCGCGTTTCGCGCCGCGTGGTAAAGCCGGCTTTGCCAACCGGGTGCTGTCGGTGGTGCGACACGAATTCGGTGGTCACGCCGAGAAGTCGGCAAGAGAGTCGACATGAGCCGCCACGCGGGCGCCGATGTGGTGTTCCTGCTCGATGTCGACAACACGCTGCTCGACAACGACCGGATAAGCGCCGACCTTCGCGGTCACCTCGACGCCGCATTCGGCGTTGCCAGTGCGGCGCGCTACTGGGTTGCCTTCGAGGCACTGCGCTCCGAACTCGGCTATGCCGACTATCTGGGTGCGTTGCAGCGCTACCGAACCGATGCCGAGCGCGATGGCTCGGACGATGAACAGCTGCTCCTGATGTCGAGCTTTCTGATCGACTACCCCTTCGCCGAACGCCTGTATCCGGGCGCGCTCGATGTCATTGCGCACCTTGGCCGATTTGGCCCGACGGTGATTCTTTCCGATGGCGACGTGGTGTTCCAGCCGCGCAAGGTGCAGCGGTCAGGGTTGTGGGACGCGGTGAGTGGGCGGGTACTGATCTACGTGCACAAAGAGCAGATGCTCGATGCGGTTCAGCGGCACCATCCGGCGCACCACTACGTCATGGTCGACGACAAGGTGCGGTTGCTGGCGGCAATGAAGGGGGTCTTGGGCAGTGGTTTGACGACGGTGTTCCCGCGCCAGGGCCACTACGCCCTCGACCCGGCCAATGCCAAGTTGTACCCGGCGCCGGATATCACTGTCGAGCATATTGGCGATCTGGTCGATGTGGACGCCGTCACACTGGTCGCACGGCAGCCCACTACATCGAATGCCGGTGCGCAGCCGAAGTGAGGCGCAGCATTCGGATGCGCCAAAGCGCTCAACGTGACGACGAGCCGGCGTTCAACGTCAGCACGGGTCGGCCCCTGTCATCGCTCATCCCGGCCAACGCCAGTGGCGCACTTCGGGCAAGTCCTCGCCGTTTTCGCTGATGTAGGCCTTGTGGCGCGCGATGCTCGCGTCATGGCGCTGCGTGGCCTGCTCGACTAGGTGTGTCAAGCGCGGGATGCGGCGTATGGCATCGAGTGCCAGTTGATAGCGGTCGATGTTGTTGAGCACCACCATGTCGAACGCCGTGGTCGTCGTGCCTTCTTCCTTGTAGCCGCGCACATGCAGGTTGTCGTGGTTGTGGCGTCGGTAGGTGAGCCGGTGGATCAGTCCGGGGTAACCGTGGAAAGCAAACACCACAGGCTTGTCGCGCGTGAACATGGCGTCGAAAGCATCATCGTCCAGGCCGTGCGGATGCTCGGACCGCGGCTGCAGCGCCATCAGATCGACCACATTCACGACGCGGATGCGGATGTCCGGCACGTACCCGCGCAAGAGCGCCACAGCAGCCAGCGTTTCGAGCGTGGGCACGTCGCCGGCACAGGCCATCACCACATCGGGCTCGCCACCCGCGTCGTTGCTGGCCCACTGCCAGATGCCCGCGCCTACTGTGCAGTGACGAGCAGCCGATTCGATATCGAGCCACTGCAAGGCCGGCGCCTTGCCGGCGATGATCAGGTTGACGTAGTTGCGGCTGCGCAGGCAATGGTCGGCGATCGACAGCAGGCAGTTTGCGTCGGGTGCCAGGTAGATGCGCACCACGTCCGACTTCTTGTTCGCCACCACGTCGATGAAGCCGGGGTCCTGGTGCGAAAAGCCATTGTGGTCCTGCTGCCAGACATGCGAGGTGAGCAGGTAGTTGAGCGATGCAACGGGCAAGCGCCACGGAATCCGCCGGCACACTTCCAGCCACTTGGCGTGCTGGTTGAACATCGAATCGATGATGTGCACGAACGCCTCGTAGCACGAGAACAGGCCGTGGCGCCCGGTGAGAAGATAGCCTTCGAGCCAGCCTTGGCACAGGTGCTCGCTCAGCACTTCCATCACCCGGCCGTCGGCCGAGAGATTCATGTCGACCGCGTCGATCTCGGCCATCCACGCCTTGCCGCTGACTTCAACGACTGCACCGAGCCGGTTGGAGGCGGTTTCATCCGGGCCGAAGAGGCGGAAGTTGCCACTCTCGGTATTCCTGCGCATCACCTCGGCTATGAAGCTGCCGAGCACGCGCGTGGACTCACCCAGCGTGCCGCCAGGCATCGAAACCGGCACCGCGAATTCGCGGAAGTCCGGCATGACCAGCGGTGCCAGCAATGCCCCGCCGTTGGCATGTGGATTGGCGCCCATGCGCCGCTTGCCGGCGGGCGCGAGTGCCGCAAATTCGTCGCGGAAGCGACCGTTGTTGTCGAACAGTTCCTGCGGCGTATAGCTGCGCATCCAGTCTTCGAGTTGGCGGATGTTCTCGGCGTTGGTGAATTGCGTGATCGGCACCTGGTGCGCCCGCCACGTGCCCTCCACAGGAAGGCCATCGACCTCCTTGGGGCCGGTCCAACCCTTGGGCGTCTGCAACACGATCATCGGCCAGCGCGGAAGGGGCGGTGGCCTGGGCGGATGTGACGCACGCGCCGCACTCTGAATGGCCAGGATCTTCGCAAGGACGACATCGAGCGTTTGCGCCAGTTGCTGGTGTACGGCCATAGGATCGTCGCCGATCACAAAGTGCGGCTCATGACCATAACCGCGCAGCAGTGAGGTCAGATCCTCCCGGCCAATGCGCGCCAGGATGGTGGGGTTGGCGATCTTGAAGCCGTTGAGGTGAAGGATCGGCAGCACCGCGCCATCGCGTAACGGGTTCAAGAACTTGTTCGAGTGCCAACTCGTTGCCAGCGCGCCGGTCTCGGCTTCACCGTCACCGATGATACAGGCCACGATCAGCCCGGGGTTGTCGAAGGCCGCGCCGTAGGCATGCGCCAGCGAGTAGCCGAGTTCGCCGCCTTCGTGGATCGAGCCCGGCGTTTCCGGTGCCACATGGCTCGGGATGCCGCCGGGCCACGAGAACTGGCGGAACAGCTTGCGCATGCCGTCGCGGTCGCGCGAGATGTCCGGATAGGTTTCGGTGTAGGTGCCTTCAAGGTAGGTGTTCGCCACCAGCCCCGGGCCGCCGTGGCCCGGGCCGATGACATTGATCATGTCGAGGTCGTGCTCCTTGATCAGGCGGTTCAGGTGCACGTACAGCAGGTTCAGTCCGGGGGTGGTGCCCCAATGCCCGAGCAGGCGCGGCTTGATGTGCGCCAGCGTCAGCGGCTCTTCGAGCAGCGGGTTCGCGTGCAGGTAGATTTGCCCCACCGAAAGGAAATTGGCAGCGCGCCACCAGGCGTGCATCTTGCGCAGTAGGTCGGGGGTTAGTGTGCTCATGGTCGTTCCTCGGGGTCAAGTGCGGCATCGACGATGCGCTGCGCCTCTGCGAGCAGGCAGCGCAAGTGCGCGTCGTTGCGGAACCTCTCCGCGTAAATCTTGTAGATGTCTTCGGTGCCCGAAGGCCGCGCGGCGAACCAGCGACTTTTCGTGCCGACCTTGACGCCGCCGATGGGCGCGTCGTTGCCCGGCGCCTTGTCGATCGGCTGATGATCGGCTCGCTCACAGGTTCGGTCGCGTCCGGCATGCCATCAAATCGCAGTTCACCGCAGATGCCGCACATCAGGGGCCCAATGCTTCAACAGCGGTTGGGAGCGTTGTAGGCCATGTTGCGCACGTCAATACAGGATGCGACAACGGATCGTTGCCGGCACAGTGCACAGATCGGCCAGCGCCGGTGGTGGCGCCGAGTGGTCGACATCGATCACCACATAGCCGACATCGGCATTGGTGCTCAGGTACTGCGCCGCGATGTTGATGCCTGCCGCCGACAGCTTCTCGTTAACGCGGGCCAGCACGCCGGGCACGTTCTTGTGGATGTGCAACAGGCGGCTGCGTCCGGCGCGCTCGGGCAGCGCCACTTCGGGGAAGTTCACCGCCGATGTGGTCGAGCCGTTGTTGCCGTAGCGAATCAGCTTGGCTGCGACCTCCTTGCCGATGTTCAACTGTGCCTCGGAGGTCGAGCCGCCGATGTGCGGCGTCAGGATGACGTTGTCGAAGCGTGTCAGGGGCGAGACGAAGGCCGAATCGTTGCCTTGCGGCTCAAGCGGGAAGACGTCGATCGCGGCGCCGTGCAGATGCCGGCTTTCCAATGCCGACGCCAGTGCATCGATGTCCACCACAGTGCCGCGCGAAGCGTTGATCAAGTGGCTGCCCGGCTTCATCGCGGCCAGTTGCGCCGGCCCGATCATGTTCACGGTCTCGGAGGTTTCCGGCACATGCATGCTGACCACGTCGGCGTTTTGCAGAAGCAGGTCGAGACTGGGCATTTCGCGCGCATTGCCCAGTGGCAGCCGCGCTTCGATGTCGCGAAACACCACGCTCATGCCGAGTTGTTCGGCCAGCACGCCGATCTGCGTGCCGATGTGGCCATAGCCTACGATGCCGAGCGTTTTTCCGCGCACTTCATAAGAGTGCGCGGCGCTCTTGACCCAGCCGCCGCGATGCAGGATCGCGTTCTTCTCCGGAATGCCGCGCATCAACATGATGATCTGCGCCAGCACCAACTCGGCCACGCTGCGCGTGTTGGAGAACGGCGCGTTGAATACCGGAATGCCCAGACGCATGGCCGCCTCCAGATCGACCTGGTTGGTGCCGATGCAGAAACAGCCGATGGTGGCCAACCGGGGCGCGTGCCGCAGCACCTCGTCGGTGATCTGGGTGCGGGAGCGAATGCCCAGAAAATGCGCCTCTGCCAGCGCCGCCCGCAGCTCGGCGCCGGCCAGCGACTTGGCATGGGTGACGATGCGCGTATAGCCGTCGTGGCGCAGCGCGTCGATCGCCGAAGCATGAATGCCTTCGAGCAACACCACGAGCAGCTCACTCTTGGCAGCGGCGGGATCGATCGAGGCGGAATTCATCGCGCTGCGCATTTCATTGCGACAATTGTCGGTTCACTTTCTCTTTTGCGCCACGATCCAGGCCACGAGGCCGGCAACTACCACGACCAGCGATACCAACAGCAACATCCCGCCATAGCCACCGCCCATCCAGCCGCCGCCGAAGCCGCCCATCATGCCGGAACCCATGCCGGAGCCGCCTTGCGATTGGGCCAGTGCGCTTGTTGCCACAATCGGGCCGCCCATTGCTGCTGCGCTGATGGTCTTGCGAAGGTTGGTGCGTTTCATGGCGACAATCCGATCAAAGATAAATGGAAACTTACTTTCGCTGTCGGCCACAACACGTGCCAACAGGCACCGCATGACACATTGCGCGATCGCCTTTATAGGCACGACTATTCTTGTGGTCTGTACGACACCCCGCATAGCGCTTCGAGGGCTTGCCGTCGCTTGAAATTCACAAGTTGACATGATTGACCCACGGCGTGCCTTGACGTGCATAGTCCGCTCTGCGGCCGCTCTTGGGTTATTTTTTCTCATGACGCTGCCGTTTCGTCGACGTTCACCGGGCTGCATACACGAGCACGCCGTCATCGTTGGCAAGGTCTGTGGACTCGCATTTGTTCGCTGCCGCACAGATTACCCGCCCTTTCGGGTGCGACGATAAAGTACTCTTGCTATATAAAACAGGCGCGTGATTGATCGTGAAACCGCA
>Ga0209490_10005680_pt1 | contig 11338 bp, 13 predicted proteins | sample MAT06_FD_187209 | JGI IMG/M metagenome (GOLD analysis project Ga0209490, IMG submission 187209) | Freshwater microbial communities from Lake Fryxell liftoff mats and glacier meltwater in Antarctica - MAT-06 (SPAdes) (version 2) | ecosystem: Environmental > Aquatic > Freshwater > Ice > Liftoff...
CTCGTGGGTGAATAGGTGATTCTATTGGCTGTCCATCGGACAATACAATCAAGTATTTTTGATCGGCTTTTTGTCTCGCCAAACGGTCGGACGCCTGCTCAAGTGCCCAGCCGTCATCATTCCATTTAGCCTTGCCAGTATCACTTAAATCATTGACCTCTTCAAGCATTCCGCCCATATGCTCTCGTATTGACTTTGACATTTGCTCTTTGAATTTTTGGTATTCGTATATTCGGTCATTGAATCCAAGAATTTCTAGGTTAATAGACAGGCGATTTAAGACTTCGGACAATACGATCACGGCTTTAAATGTTTCTTTTATTTTTTGTTCCCCCGCCATTGAACCCGACAGGTCGACAAGTAACGATATTGCATAATCCTTCTCATCCGGCAATTCTCGTTTTTGCCAAGCTTTACTTTCCATAGCTGGAATCGATTTTGCTTTTTCTTGAATTCTTCTTTTGATGTCGATTCGTTTCCCGGTCCTAAATCCACTTTCCCAACCTTTGGCTTTGCGTGCGACAAATATTTCGCGGAGCTCTGTTTCTAACTTGTCGATTAGTGGCAATACTTCCTGACGCATTGTTTCGTAGACGTTAGCGTCTTTTTTGATTTCTTTAGCCAGTCGATCCTTAAACTTTCTCAACTCCTCCGGATCAATGCCCGGGGTTTCTCCTTCTGATGCCTTTGGCTTTCCCGTCTCACTTTCACTTGGTTTGTCGCTTTCTTCTCGTTCCGTCTTTTTTTCGGGATTGTCTGATAATTTACCCTGCAATTCTTCATTCAGAGCATCTTCAAATTCCTTAAATGTGGTCTGTGCCTTTTCGGCGATTTCTCGTTGCTCTTCCTCGGACAATGATTCAATATATTCTTTTATTTTTTGCTTTATACCATCAGGAAGAGAAGCAAGGTCGACAGGTTTGCCAGATTTACCACCTTCACCTTCACCTTCATCCTCACTCTCACCTTCACCATCGGCTTCATTTTTATTTTCACCTTCGGCTTCACCTTCACCTTCACTCTCACCCTCCTCCTGTTCTTTTTTGACACCCTCGATAGCTTTCTTTATCGCTTCCTCTAAAATTTTCTGCTCTTCCGGCGTTAATTTATCTTTGAGTTCTTGAGGTAAACCTTGGCCTCCTTCCTCATTCTTGCCTTGTTTTTTCTGCGCGTCTTTAAGGAATTCTTGCGTCTTTTGATCATCCATGTCAGCCTCGATCAGTTTTTTGAATTCCGGCCAAACTTCGTCACGATTAATTTCATAGGAAACTTTGGCATACTTTCTAATTAGTTCTTCGCTCTTGTCTGCTTCTTCACGAGATGGATACCTTAACCATGAATCATTAGCACTTGCGAGGGTCGCTTCGACAACTTTTTTAATTTCTTCGGACAATGTTTTATCTATCTCAAATTCTTTCCCTTGAGCTTCTTTAAACCATTGTTTTATGTATTCATAACCAGCTTGCATGAAGCGAGGTTTGTAGCCGAGTTTCTTATCTGCAATTTCCGCAGCGGATAATTCAAAACCCATATGTTCTTGATACGCTTCTTCCATCTGTTCTCGAAACTTTGGATAGCTTTCCGCTACAAAATTATTCATGCGCGGATCTTCTATCGCATTCATCATAAAAGCGAACCCCGGCTGATTCCATTCTTCCACAGGAATAAAATCAGTTCGTGAAATTCTTCTATGGCCGCCCTCATGAGAAATCACGAAACGGAGATAGTCCATTGGTTTTTCTAAAAGGTCTTCTGGATCAATGCGGATAGCATTATTTTGAAAATCCCAATGCCAACCAGCCCCAGCCTCATTAAGTTCCACAGGGATTTGGAAATCCTTACCAATAAAATACGCAAGTGAAGACAGTATTTGTTGCTTGTGTTTTATCTCCGTTTGTTGTTCAAGAGTAAATGTGGCCAAAACATCTTGATCCTTTCTACGATCCAGTGCGTGATAAACCGTTTCCGGTTCTCTTGCCGGTTGTTCATGGGGTACTTCGGGATTTAATCTAAATTTTTCCATAAAATTATTCAGTAATGCCTAATTCTTTCTTAAACCCCCTTAACTTCCCAGCGTCGATTGTATTTCTAATTCTCTTCATTAGATCAGAGTGTTTGTTCTTCAGGCACTCTAAGGTTTCTTGAAATTCATTAAAAATTATAGATTTGGCGCTGGTTGAGTTAGGTTTCATCTTAAAATTGAAATTTCTTACGTATCTATATCACGTCTATATACTACTTACTTATATTAAAGCATATAGAGGATTTGTACCAAGAAAGTTAATCCGAGCAAAAGACTTTCTACTTACAGCAGCAGTGCACCTTTCGTATAGTTCACAAGTATTTTTCTGTTGAAAAATCTTTCGACCCCGACTCGCGGTTTCTGTTGTTACAGAAACATCGCTACGTCTCGCACAAGTACAAAAAAATCCCAAGCAGTTGGGATTTTTTGTCTTGTGCGCGAGAGAGGACTTGACCTTACAAGGTCAGTACCCTGTTTGGATTTTTCTTTCGCTTTTTCAAAGCTTAGAAAAATACTCAAACAGGCTTCAAGCCCTCTCTCATGAGCAATCCCATTGCTCATTTCGCCACCAAAAAACTCCTCAACAGGAGTTTTTATTTTGGTGCGCGAGAGAGGACTTGAACCTCCACGCCCGAAGGCACATCCACCTCAAGGATGCTTGTCTACCGTTTCAACACTCGCGCATTTATTATCAACATATACCGAAAGACCCCCCTATCATACTCAAAGCTCTGGCAATTTTCAACTAAACAAAAAGAAGGGTTTCCCCTTCTTTTTACTTTGATTCTTCTGCTACTACTTCTTCTTGAGTCTCTACTACTTCTTCCGTAGGAGCTTCTTCTGCTGGATCTTCTTCTGGAACAACCATACGAGTGTTTCTCATCTGTCGCTTCACAGCCTTAGCTGCTTGTTCGCGGACATGATAGAGCTTTGCTCGGCGAAGCTGAGCGTGCTTGACCACCGTAATCTTGTCGATCATTGGTGAGTAGAGAGGGAAAATCTTTTCAACTCCAACCCCACTTGCTATTCGGCGGACGGTAAAAGTAGATCCGGCTTCTTTACCATGTTTTACCGCAAGCACTAGTCCTTCAAAAAGCTGAAGTCGGGTCTTTCCCTTTTCTTGGATTTTCTGCCAAACTTTAACAGTGTCGCCTGAACGAACATCCGCTTTTTTACGAGCGGCAATGTCAACTGGAGAGATGGCGAATGAGTCTTTTTTCATAGAGTTAAGTGTTGAGTAATCTAACACAAAGGCACAAAACCCGCAACTACTGGGGTTTTTGAATATCCTTGACCGCTTTTTGAAAATCTTTGGGGTATGGGGCCACTATTTTCATAGTTTCTCCTTCAAGAGTTTTAAACTCTACAGCATAGGCATGCAGAGCGAGTCGCTTGAATCCAAAGAGCGGTGCGTGGTTGGGTGCATAGAGCTGGTCTGCCACTACTGGGTGATTGATGGCCTTAAAGTGAACACGGATCTGGTGCGTACGACCAGTTCGGGGACGAGCTTCGAGAAATGTCGCGTCTTTGCCACGAGTTAGGACCGTAAAGTCTGTTATCGACTCTCTCATCTCCCCCCTCGCTCCTCGCTGAGCAGACCACCTTCTAAAATCTGATTTACTTTTTCCAATCGGGCGATCAATGTTTCCTCGGTCGAGCTTCACAGTTCCGTACACAAAGACATGATACTGCTTGGCAATATCTCTCTCTTGGAAAAGTTGTTTGAGATACAGATAGGTATCTTGATTCTTTGCGACTAAAAGTGCTCCAGAAGTCTCTTTGTCCAAACGATGCACAATACCAGGCCGGTACATTACTCCCCCATTAGAAAGAAGAAGTGGCTCACCCACTTTTTCTGCTTTTGGATAGTGCTTGAGAACCCAGTCCACCACACTTTCTTCCTCACGCTTACCGTCTGGGTGCACAATAAGGCCTGACGGTTTGTTTATGACCACCATATTTTTGTCTTCGTAGAGGATTGTAATATCTTTGAGAAGTGACATACGGATACTATATAGTAAAGAAACGATTAGGCTAGCTTCTTACTTATCTAAAAGAATTTCCTTAATCTTTTCAATCCATCCCATAATTGTGAGAAATACTTTTGTATCATGTACAGAAATATCAAGAGTGCCGTAAGGTAATGTTTTTCGTTTTTGCAAACTCGCAACGCTCGGCTTTGTGTATGTTTTATAAAATTGCTTTTTTGGTATACCAGTAATATTTGACCAGTACTTCAGAGTTTTTTGAATATCGGCACCTTCAAAAGTATGGACATGTCCTCGAAATTTATGTTCTGGAACGTTGCATACCTCTCTAAAAAACCTCATCATTACTTTTATCACAGAGGGATCGCTATTTGCCAGGCGGGCAGACCATTTTACAGATTTCCCCCCTTCGCCTAAATAAATCATTGCGCCGATTAGTTTTAATTCTCTAGACGTTATATTTGTAAAATCTGCTTTCGCAGTATCAATAATTTTTTGTCTTTTAGTATTTTCATTGAACAAGCGATTTATCCTTCTTTTTTCGATAGATTCCATACTTCTACCTCTTAATGAAATTTTATTTCTTTGAGTCCTAGTCAAGATAATGTCGCGTGTCCAAAAACTTACACTCGCTTTTGAATAGCCTGTTTCCGCAATAATCTGATTCATCGACAGACCTTTTTTACGCAAAGCTCGAGCATTCTCTCTTTCAATTACTTTCATAATAAGTAGAGCATACCATACATAGTATAATTTTAACGGTTCATAAAGCGCGTCTTGAATTAGTACCATCTTTCCTGTATAAATAAATACACGCGCGATTAGCTCAGTTGGTAGAGCACTTGATTTACACTCATGTGGCCGCAGGTTCGAGTCCTGCATCGCGCACAAAAAAGACCGCTTTGGCGGTTTTTTCCTTTATAAGCGATAGTAAGCAAAACAGTTTTGCTTACTATAGGACTTGAAAGACTTTTTGCTAAGGATCGCTGCAAGATTGAAAAGTCCCCGCGACAGCGGTCGAGAGTCGGCATAAAAAGATTTCAGCTAAGCACTTAAATACAAACCTCTTCCACCCTTGCCCCTCTTGCCTTTTTACCTTATTCTGTCCTTACGTCCTCGTAGTTCAATGGATAGAACAGGACTCTTCTAAGGTCTTGATGTAGGTTCGATTCCTACCGAGGGCACAACATGTTGAAAAGTGAATAATTTCACTTTTCTAAATATTTGTGCCAGGCACAGCTATATTTTTTCAGTAGAAAAAATAGCGAGCCAGGGTCGTGAAATTTTTCTTGTGACGACAAGAAAAATATTCCTGACCACAATATAAAAATCTCCACCGTTGTGGAGATTTTTTGTACCTGTGCCCTCGAGGAGATGTGGGACATCTCCGTGTAAGAATCGAAACTTCCCTCTTTTTTACAAACTCGGATCATCTAGCAATAAAGGATTGTTTTGAAGTTCCAAAAAGTGTTTTCTTCGCTCTTCAAAAAAAGTAATGGCGTTATCAAGCTCTTTTTGATTAATCGTCTGTTGAACCGTGCCACCCGTATCGGCAATAGTAAAAATCTCACCGTTACTAATTTTGACAAAAATATAAAACCCTGCTCCAAGAGAAGCAATGGTCAGGAAAAAGAAAGTGAGGAGAATATATCTCCAATCATGATCAGCTTTCTCCCCAATTGCTCTGAATTCACTTCGTTTTTTAAACGAAAATTTTTTGGCTATTTTTTTGAATGTAACGAATTGCATGAATTTATTTTAACTTGAGTACCGTTATATCAAAGGAACCTTTCCAATACTCATCGCTTCCCTGCACTCTTTTAGTTGCATCGGTAGTAGAAGCGTTAACGAAAGACATTCGGTCGGTGGCAGAAGTGAGAGAAAACGTAGTCTGATTGATGCTGATATGATACGGCAAGCTCTCAAGTTTGCTTAGAAAATAATATGTTTCTTGCCAAGAACCGCTAGTTTCTAGACGGAGCTTTAGGGTTTCTTTAAAACTATTTGCTTCGGTTCTGTCTTCTTCAGTGCTTACTGCGCCAATCACAAGCGTCGTTCCGCTTTCTTTTCCGAGTGTGTCGAGTGTGTTGATGAAATCAACGACTCCTTCTTTTGGTATGAAGTAAGAATCCACTTGAACAACGGAGTTTTTATTATTATTGAGGGCAGATTTAATTCCCCGCAGAGCTGTGTCGGTCTGTGTATTTCGGTTCGCTTCATTGGTAAGCTGTGAAATTTGCTCGTTTTTTTCTTTGATACTCCAGAATAAGAACCCGTACATCGCAAAAACAATACTAGCGAAAGCTGCAAATGTGATTAAGATATTTTTTGTTTTTCCTGCGTCTTTCATATATTAAAATGGGCCTTGAATCTGAATTGAAAATTCAGCATTCTTATCTTTTGCAAAGCTTGATACTGGAAGATCGACCGAGGTAAATAGTGGTAGTGACCGCAACTCCTGCACAAAAGTAGAAAGTTGTTCACGGTTGTGCGCTATACCAGCTAGTGTTATCACACTCATCGCTCCGGCAGAACCTCTCTTATACATGATTCCGTTTACGCGAATATTTAGATCTCGTTTTGAAATAAGATTTTCGATAAGATCTGCAATATATACCTGGTCCTTGGTGACCTTGAGGCTCGCTAGTTTTGCATTTGTATCAATTAGTATTTTATTAAGCTTGTCTGATTCTTGAAACGCCACCGATTCGCTCACTCGGGCTAATTCATCATTTACTTCATTAAGTTTTATGGTCGAAAGAAAGTAAGCGGGAATAAGCGCAACAACTGATATCACACCAAGAGCAAAGACAAACATGGCAATGAGGATGTTGCGTCTTGTGCTGTATTCCTTAAGAATATTCTGCTTTTCGTTTTGCGGAAGAAGATTAAACATGATTATTATGCTTGATGTGGCAAGGCAAGTCCTACTGCCGCGGCAAAGCAGAGGGAATCCTTTTTAGAAATATCTGGAATATAATCGTGAAGAGAAAAAGCATTCTGCCACACATTTGCTACAGCAACAGACACACCGCACTGCATTGATAGAGCTTCTCTGAGACCCTCTCTGCCACCATCGTCACCGGTTAAAACAATATGAGTAATAGGTCGAAACTCCTTTTGCTTTTGATCAGCTTGAGTCTGCCAGTATAAAAATATCTTTTTTACCTCTCCTACAATTTCTTTTACCACTGGACTTTTTGCGATACCGCCTACTGTTTCTTCAAAAAGTGAAAGTGGTATCGTTGCGGTAAAACTAACCGCGCCTCCATCACTAATATAAAAACCTCCCTTTCCATGTGACAAATTTATAATGAGACAAACCTGCTTATCTCCTCTTGGTACAACTGCTTTTGCAATAGCTTGCGACTCAATTTCAAAATGGAGCGGTTCAAATCCTGCAGCTCTAAAAATATCAATGTATTCACTTACTACTTTTTCTGGCAACACTGAGACGGTCACCTTGAGCCCTGAACGTCCCTTGAAGTCTTCTTTTCCAACAACAGCATAATCAAAGACTGATTCTGCAACAGAAAGTGGGACGTTCTCTTCAATGCTGGATTCAATAGTTGCTCGGAGCTCATCCCCTTCAAGAACTGGTACTACAGTGCTAAATAAATAAGCCCGCTCTTCTGGAAGAGAGGTACGAATGTAGTGAAGATTATTTTTTTTACGGAAAGTCTCAAGAAGCATGATGAGCTCTTTGGGGTTTTCGATATTTCCTACTGAGAAGAAAGGTTGCTCAAACTGCAGAGTGTCCGACTTGCTGATTATGTGCCCTGATTTGCTTTGGGTAAATTCAATAAGACGAAGTGTCTTTTCCGACACCGCAAGGCCGGGCGCTGGCATTTCAAGAAACTTTGGAGTTGGGAAGAGATCAAAAAAACCAGTCTTCATTACATTAGTATATCAAACTACCTACCAGAAACTAGTTGTTGGTGAGTAGTTTCTGGTAGGTAGTTTTTTCAAAAAGAAAATTTGGGTGAAGATGCAGATTTAAACACATGAATTACACTTACTTGAGAAGGGTTCCAGGTGCAATTGTGTTCGGCACTTCAAAAAATGCGATGTCGGATTCATTACTAGCAGCAATAATCATTGCCTGACTTTCAAAACCCATGATGGGGCGCGGTTCGAGGTTCGTCACAAAAGAATATCGCTTGCCAATAAGCACAGCGAGGTCAGGGAAATATTTTCCTATCCCTGAAATGACTTGTCGCGGTGTCTCTTCAGCAAAATTAACAGAAAGGCGGAGTAGTTTTGGTGATCCCTCTACTCTTTCGGCAGAAAGAACTTCGCCAATTCTCATCTCTATTTTTTTGAAATCATCAAATGTGATCATGGGTGGTTTTAAGTTTTAGGCTTCTCTTCTTCTTTGTTGCTCTCTCTTTAATTTGTCTATTTCTATTTTTGAATTTTGTGCTGGTTCTTCATTGCTATTATATTCGTATTCTGAATTTCGCATTTTTTGTGTTAGGTCCTGCAACTCTTGTTTTGTTACCGGATTTCCTTTTTTCAAGTTTCGGGTTCGGTCAATGTAACTTTTAAGAATGAGAGCTGCGGCAGATGCGTCATGCATTGCGCTGTGCCCTTGGAGACGCTCCGCTTCCATACTCGTCATAAGTTCTGGTTCAAAAAAAATAGGAAGCTTAGTAGCTTCTTCAAGATTTTTCTTCAAAGAGTGCACTGCTTCCATGATAGGGTTTTCTTTTCCTTGATAGTTCTTCGATTCTCCAATAACAATCCCTTCCACTCGCTCGCTTTCACACAAATCAGCAATTTTTTTAATTAAATCATCTCCAGCAGAAAGTACCGCTTTTGCAAAAGCCATCTCTCCTCCATCATCCGATATGGCAATGCCAACTCGTTTAGCGCCATAATCAATACCGAGGAGTTTCATATTGGAAGAAATAGAACTTAGTTAGCGTCATTAACGCGCTCCACTTTGTTGTCTTCAAGAACAACCTCTGCTTCAGATTTTGAAGAGAATTTCTTTAGGAAGAAAATAATGTATATAAGTTCAAGGATTCCCGCTGTATTTAGCACCAAAAGGGCGATAAACCACCACTTTTCACTTCGCTTAGCAGCATGCCAAAGAGCATACCCCTTTATAGCAATCGCAAGTGCGGCAAATAGGAAGAAGAACGGGGCCAAGATGCCTGCCATGACTGGCATATGCATACCGTACCCAAGAGAATCAAAAGAATTCCACATATATGTATATATTACTGGTAAGTATCGTAATTATAGCAAATACAGCCTAGAATTCGAATCTCGAACGCTAGTGCTCGTGTGAGCCATGATCATGGCTTTGCTTGTGCAATAAATATTCTGGCAACGCTTGCCCTATCTGACCCAAAATCAAGATGGAAACAATAGTCACACTGACAACGATACTGATGATCTGTAACCATTTTTTTGGCGCAAACACCTCTTTTTCTTTTAAGAAAAAAGCAATAACTCCGAGTCCCAAACCAGTCGGCACTAGATATGAAGAGTACACGGGAGTGTCCACAAAGTGCTGAATACCTCCACTAGCCATCCCTACACCGATTGCAAGTACGATTGAGTAAAGAAGGAACTTAAGTACTTGTGAGTCTTTGAAGTTTCTTTTGTTAAACACAAATTCTTGGACACTGGTGCTTGCCAGGAAAAATATCACCCCGACGATAAGCACAGAAACATCCCAAGTATTTATCCCCTCTCCCATATGAACAATACTCCCTGAGATGAAGCCTGCTCCTACAAACATCCCGACAAAAGCAAGGTATCTGCTAATTGGTTTACGCAGTGAAGACTTTAGTGTTGCATCAATCTCTTCAATTTCGGTCATAGTTTATTTATATGTTTTTATAATTTTAATCATTAGTTTAACATTAAAATAGGAGATCCTATCTCCTACTCAATTAAACACACGGCAGTCCCCTATCTGCTAATTCTATTTTTACCCATAATCAAAAGACTCTAATGTTTCATCAAACCTTCATAATCTAGCAATTCTGGTGAAAAGAAAAAGGGTGAGATATGATTCCAGTCTCGAAATCCATCAAAAAGGCTCGGTAATTTTATCTTTCGATAGGCAGAACATTACAAACTTGCAAAAATCCTCAAAGCTCTATAATGAACAAAGATACTTATTCATTACAACGAACTACCATGAACAAAAATATTATTTTAGTACTTGTTATTCTTGCTGTAGCGGTGGGAGCATACTTTCTTTTTACAAATGAAAAGGCAATTGCGCCCATAACCGATACAACAACTACCGAAACAAAAAACCGTGACTACATAGGGATGACAACCGCGCAAGCGGAAGCTAAGGCGCAAGTAGATAGCACCATGTTCCGTGTAGTTGAAATTGACGGCAAGCCACAGCCAACGACGCGGGATTTCCGACCAGGAAGAATCAACGCAGTTGTTGAGAGCGGTGTTGTGACTTCGTACTCAGTTGAATCAATGAATCCTTCAGACAAAGGAAATGAGGAGATTAAGGCAGGCATTAACAACGCAATTATAGGTATGGCCGTAGCTGAAGCAGAAATGTACGCCAAGGCAAACTCAGTTGATTTTAGAACCGGAACTATTGATGGTGAATCGATGCCTCTGACCATGGATTTCCGACCAGGAAGAATCACAGCTGAAATCAAGAACGGTGTTGTGGTTGGATATACGGTTGAATAATATCGAAACATTTAAAACTACTTAAAAAGATCCTCATTGAGGATCTTTTTTAACTTCACATAATGTATTGCCGTTAGAGGTGGAAGTGGTGAGAGTTTCTCCCCCGACTCAGCTTCGGATGTTACTACATCCTCATTGCTTCCGTCGTTCAAATCTCACGTTCCTTCCGGAATCAAAAAATCACCAACGCAGACTGGTGATTTTTTGATTTTGCGGGAGTGGTTAGATGCGTTCAGAAGTGTAGATTGGAAGCTAGTAAAGCATAGCTTCGAGTATAGTGGCATTTCACTCTTTGCGCAAAAAGTGAGTTTTATATAAAAGTAAAACGCACCTGCCGAAGCGGGTGCGTTGTTGAAAGTTTTACGAGTATTGAACTCGACGGTTACTTCACCGAGCAGGTTTACTGCTATTTGACGAGGTACGCGAGGACCGCAGCCCAGTTCTTGGCATAGACCGCATCGGACCGATTGCTGTACTCCTCCAACTTTCTGGCGAGGTCGTTCGGATCAAACTGATTGACCCATTTCCTCGTGTTGGATAGGAGGACCTTGCAGCCTTCGACCATGAACGGCGTCGGCTGGGCCTCACTTTCGTTGAAGACGTCGAAGCTGGCGGAGGCGGGGTGCGAGTGGTGGTCACTGTCCGT
>Ga0209490_10005682_pt1 | contig 11336 bp, 9 predicted proteins | sample MAT06_FD_187209 | JGI IMG/M metagenome (GOLD analysis project Ga0209490, IMG submission 187209) | Freshwater microbial communities from Lake Fryxell liftoff mats and glacier meltwater in Antarctica - MAT-06 (SPAdes) (version 2) | ecosystem: Environmental > Aquatic > Freshwater > Ice > Liftoff...
AATTAAAAATAATAAATAATTTCTCAATTATTAGTTAAATAACTAGTTTAATAATTGATTGGCAACTTCTTCGGCAATAATAGGGGTTAATGCAACTCCCATACCATTGCATGCTATTACAGCCAATATATTGGTTCCAACTTTTTTAACTAGTGGAGTTTTAGTTGGAGTAAAGCCCATTATTCCACTCCAATATTGTTCAACAAAAATTGGTTGGTTGGTAACCAAATGATTCTTTAAAAAATCAAGTAGTTTATTTCTGATAGAATCGGATCCAAATAAATCCATAGTACGCTCATTTTCAAATTCACTATTTCTTGCACCGCCTAACAAAATTCGATCGCCAATATTTCTCCAATAATAAAACCCTTCATCAAAATGAAATGTACCTTTTGTTTTTAATCCGTCAATTGGAGCTGTTAATATAATTTGACCTCTCGCTGGCTCTATATTTAACTCGGGTAATAAAGAATTGGTAAATCCATTGGTGCAAACAATCAATAGGTTGGTTGTAATTGTTTTTTGTTGATTTGTTTTTACAACTACTTTGTTGCTTAATTCTTCCCAACTCATTACTTCAATTCCATTGAGTACTTGAATTCCATTGTTAACGGCAATTTTGGTTAATACGTTTACTAATTTGCCACTATGTATTCCGGCTTCAAATGGATTGTGAATTAATTGATCAATATTTTTTAATCCTATTGATGATATACGATCAGTAGCACAAGCGAATGCATTTTTTGAACCAATAATTTTTGCTAATAATTGATTGAGATAATTTATTTGTTCATCAATTTCATCAGCTTCTTTATAATTTTTTAGTACTTCATATCCACCACATTCATCTAAATCAATTTCGCTAGCAGTAAAATAAGATTTTATCTTTTGTATGCCTTTAAAACGCATTTCAACAACTGAAAGCATTTCATCAGTGCCCATAGATGCTTCATCGGCCAATAATTCGGTTAGGCTCCCAAAACATGCAAACCCTGCATTTCTAGTAGATGCGCCGAGTGGGGTAGTGCCCCTTTCTAAAATAGTTATAGATAATGTAGGAGATTTTTTTTTGAGTTCAATAGCAGTCCATAAACCCATAAGTCCACCCCCAATGATAATTATATCTGTATTGGCATAGAAGCTATCTTTTTCCCAAAATGATATCATGTATTAAACATTGAACCTAAAATGCATTACGTCGCCGTCTTTCACAATATATTCTTTTCCTTCAATTCTCAATCTACCATTTTCTCTGCAAGCAGCTTCGCTTTCATATTTTACAAAATCTTCAAAAGCAATAACTTCAGCTTTAATAAATCCTTTTTCAAAATCGGTATGTATTACACTAGCAGCTTGTGGCGCTTTCCAGCCTTTATGTATGGTCCATGCTCTTACCTCTTGTACACCTGCAGTGAAGTAAGTATCGAGATTCAATAATTTATAAGTAGTTCTAATTAATCTATTCAAAGCAGGTTCGGTCATTTTATATTCTTCCATAAACATCTGCTTATCATCTGCATTGTCCATTTCAGCAATTTGTGCTTCAATATTATTACACATCACAATTACTTGAGCACCTTCTGCTTCGGCAACCGCTTTTAATTTATCGGAGAATGCGTTACCAGTATGCATCGATGCTTCATCTACATTTGCAACATATAAAACTGGTTTATCAGTCAATAAAAATAAATCTGCAATTGATGCATTGTCTTCTTTACTTAATCCAAGTGAATGAATACTTTTACCAGCATCTAAATGTGCTTTACATTTAGATAAAATTTCATATTCGGCTTTTGCTTTAGTATCACTTCCTACACGCGCCATTTTTTCTACACGTTGCAATTTCTTTTCAACACTTTCAAGATCTTTCAACTGCAATTCTGTTTCAATAATTTCTTTATCACTGATAGGATTAATTGCTCCTTCTTCTCTGAGAACATTCTCATCTTCAAAACAACGGATAACATGAATAATGGCATCTACTTCTTTAATATTTCCAAGAAATTTATTTCCCAATCCTTCTCCTTTGCTAGCACCTTTTACTAAACCTGCTATATCAACTATTTCTATTTGAGTAGGAACAATTTTATTAGGCAACACTAATTCTGCCAATTTATCTAAGCGATTATCTGGAACATCAACCAAGCCAACATTTGGCTCGATAGTGCAGAACCGATAATTACTTGCTTGTGCTTTTGCACTATTACTAACTGCGTTAAATAAGGTTGATTTTCCAACATTTGGAAGTCCCACTATACCTGCTTGTAAAGCCATTATTTTAAATTTGAGGCGCAAAGGTAGGGAAAGTCGGTCATTAGACATTAGGCATTAGGCATTAGTCATTAGGAAGAAGGTTACAATGACTTTCCTTATCTTAGCCCTATGGCACTTAACTACGTCTGGATTTTATTTTTCATCATCGGATTGGTGATTGCATTGTTTAAACTGATTGTATTTCAGGATTATGAAATATTTAAAAAATTAGTAGAAGGTATTTTTGATGCTAGTAAGTCGTCGGTAATGGACATTGCTTTGCCTTTAACTGGTGTAATGGTGTTTTTTATGGGATTGATGAATATTGGAGAGAAAGCTGGAGCAATCAATTTTTTATCAAGGATATTGAATCCATTCATGAAGAGATTGTTTCCTGAAGTTCCGGATAAACATCCTGCAATGGGACAAATGGTAATGAATTTTAGTGCCAATATGTTGGGTTTAGATAATGCTGCAACTCCTTTCGGTTTAAAAGCAATGGAAAGTTTACAAACGTTGAATCCGAATAAAGAAACTGCTAGTAATGCTCAGATCATGTTTTTGGTTTTGCATACAAGTGGATTAACCTTAATTCCGCTTTCAATAATTGCTTACAGGGCAGGAGCAGGAAGTACAAATCCTACTAGTGTGTTTGTGCCGTTGATGTTGGCTACGTCTGTTGCAACTATTGCTAGTATTATTATTACTGGAATGTATCAGCGATTAAAATTTGATCGAGTGCTATTATTTTGGATTGGAGGAATTAGTACTGCCATATTTTTATTTGCTATGTTTATTAATGGACTTCCATCACAAAAAAATATTCCTACACCCACTTTTTTAACTAGAGAAACTTTTAGCAATGTATTAGGAAATATTATTCTCTTTTTAATTATTGCTTCATTTATTATTGGTGGGCATTTAAAAAAAGTAAATGTATTTGATGCATTTATTGAAGGGGCAAAACAAGGTTGGGAAGTAATTATTAAAATCATTCCATATTTAGTAGGGATGTTAGTAGCTATAAGGGTTTTTAGAGATAGTGGGGGATTAGAATCAATTATTAATGGCATTACTTGGTGCTTTACAGCGTTGGGAGTGAGCAGCGAATTTGTACCTGCTTTACCTGTTGCCATTATGCGTCCGTTTAGTGGTGGGGGCTCTCGTGGCTTGATGTTGGATATTTTTAAAACACACGGACCAGATGGATTTATTGGTCAACTTGCAAGCACTTTTCAAGGAAGCGCTGATACTACATTTTATATTATTGCGTTGTATTTTGGAAGTGTAGGAATTAAAAAAGTGCGTTATGCAATTTGGGCCGGTATGATGGCCGATTTAATTGGAGTGATTGCGGCTATAGGTATTGCTTATATATTTTTTAAATAGAATTTAGTAGCAATGATTTGAGTTTTTCAACACCCTCCGAAGCAATAGCTTCAATTGGAATGATGTTTAAACTTGATTGAATACTTGGTATACTTTTATCGATGATATATTTAGCTGCATTTTTAGGTACATAATTTACTAAACCTGCTGCTGGATAAACTTGTAATGATGTTCCAATGATGATAAAAATATCGGCTTGTTCAACAAGCTCAATTGCATTTTGGAGCATGGGTACATCTTCTTCAAACCAAACAATATGCGGTCTTAACTGAGAACCATCCGGCGCAAGATCTCCAAGCTTTATATCATCTTTAATATCAAAAATAGCAGAATGAGTCTTATCTACAGCACTCCGCATTTTAAATATTTCACCATGGAGGTGTAATACATTTTTACTACCTGCGCGCTCATGTAAATCATCAATATTCTGGGTGATTATTTGTACATCAAAATATTTTTCTAATTCAGCTAAACCATAATGTGCATTATTAGGAAGTGCAGCAGCAACATCCTTTCTGCGCATATTGTAAAAGTCTAAAACCAGTTGTGGATTTTTATTAAAACCTCTTGGTGTTGCTACTTCGTAAACATCATGGCCTTCCCATAAACCATCGCTATCGCGAAAAGTTTTAAGTCCACTTTCTGCGCTGATGCCTGCGCCAGATAATATAACAAGTTTAGTCATATTTAATTTAGTAGATTGTAAATTTTAACTCTTCTTCAAATGATAAGCCTTTGGCTGTGTAAACGCTCTTATACCTGCATAAGAAAGCGTAGCACCAATGCCCGAATTTTTTCTTCCACTCCATGGTAATGGGGCACTTACTCTGTCGCAGCAATTCCAATAACCAGTACCAGTTGGTAATTGAGCTAAAATTTTTAAGGCTCTTTCTTTATCGTTGCAGTAAACACTTGCCGTTAATCCGTATTCGGTATCTTTCATTTTTTCAATTGCTTCTTTATCATTTTCAACAGTGGCAATTCCAATTATTGGGCCAAACGATTCCTCCTGCATTAAGTGCATTTCTTGTGTTACATTAGTTAATACAGTTGGTTCAAAATAATATCCTTTACCTTCTACAACTTTGCCTCCGGTTAGCAAGGTAGCACCCTTGTTTAAAGCGTCGGTTATTTGGTTTTCTAAAACTGTTATCTGTTCTTTCCTAGTGAGGGCACCTAAGTAAATATCAGCGGCTGTTGGGTCGCCCATTGTAAAACTTTCTACCTCTTTTACGAATGCGGTGATGTATTCATTTGCAATTGCTTCGTGTACATAAATACGTTCTACTGCGCAGCAGCTTTGACCGTTATTGTAAAAAGCACCATCTGCTGTGCCTGCTGCTATTGCTGCTATATTTGAAATATCGTTGGTAATATAGAGTGGGTCTTTACCACCTAATTCGCACTGGCAGGGAACCATTTTTTTTGCAACAGTTTCATAAATATATTTTCCGGTTTTATAAGAACCGGTAAAAAAATATCCATCAAAATCGGTGTTCAACAATATTTTTCCAACTTCGCTTGCTCCAATGGCAACGTTAAAACAGTTTTCTGGAATACCCGCTTTATATAATAGGCGTTGAATGGCCAAGCCTGTTAAACTAGCATATTCAGAAGGTTTGTACAAAACAGTATTGCCTGCAAGTAAAGCAGGAATAAATACATTCACTCCAACGAGATAAGGATAATTCCAAGCAGATATATTACAAACAACACCCAAGGGCTCATGTACAATTATTTCTGTTAGTGAATCACTAGAACTCATGGTTTCTGTGGAAAGGTATTTAGGTGCATTGTGCAAGAGCCAATCAATTCTTATTCTAGCGCCATTAATTTCATTACGCGATTGTTGAATTGGCTTACCTACCTCCGAAGTAAGTGTTGCAGCCAACAAGTCAATTTCTTCGAGTAAGTAATCAGAAAATTTTTGCAAATGCATAACTCTATCTTCCACAGGTATTGCATACCAGATAGGTTGTGCAGCTTTTAACTGACTAAATTTGTAAACAATTGTTTGATCATCATCAACCGATAAATCGGCAATAATTTCTTCGGTAGCTGGATTAATTATTTGCATAGTTTATAAAGCTGCTAGGTATAAATTTTTAAAATCGTTTCTGCTAACTGGCTTTGGATTATTGGGATGCGCAAAATCGGCAAATGCCAGATCGGCTAAGGTTTCTATATGTTCTTGCTTTACGCCAATATCACCCAGTTTTTGTGGTATATTAATTCTTGTATTCAAATCAAACAAATACTGCACTACTGCTTCTCCGGTATGTACTTTAAGTTGTAAGGTTTGTGCAATGCGTGCAAACTTTTCCTCAAATCCCTCGATATTAAATTGCATGCCATATGGAATATTTACTGCATTAGCTAAACCATGATGTGTATCGAGCAAAGAGGAGAGTGGGTGTGCTAAAGAGTGCACCACTCCAAGTCCTTTTTGAAAAGCTACGGCACCCATCAATGAAGCAATCAACATTTTACTGCGCGATTCAATTGTTGGGTTTTTTACTGCTGTTTCGAGTGATTGATGAATGAGTGAAATACCTTCTAATGCAATACCCTCGCACATTGGATGCCAGTTTTTAGCTAAATAGGCTTCCATATTATGAGTGAGTGCATCCATGCCGGTTGCAGCGGTAATAAAGGAAGGTAAATTCATGGTAAGCTCCGGATCTGCAAATACAATTTTTGCCAATAATTTGGGAGAGAATAATATTTTCTTTTGGTGCGTTTCATCATCAGCAATAATAGCACTTCTCCCTACTTCGCTTCCAGTACCAGCAGTAGTTGGTATGGTAATAAAATGGGGAACATCATTGGTAACAAATACATCTCCGCCAATTAAATCATCATAAACAAATAAATCTTCGCGATGGTTTACACGTAAAACAATTGATCTGGCTACATCAATGGCAGCACCGCCACCAATGCCTATTACCGAATCGCATTTTGCCGCATCATAAACTTCGGTTCCTTTATATACATCCGATTTTACAGGATTTTTGTGAATATTAGAAAAAGTAACTGGATAAATATTTTCATAAATAATTGAATCACGAATAGAGGAAAAGAAAGGTAGTTGCTCTACCGTTGCATCTGTAACCATTAAGGGTGCTTTTAATCCGTTGCTTTTTAAATAAGCACCTAATTCTTTTACGGCTCCTGCACCAAAACGAATGGTGGTAGGGAAATTGTATTGTAGTATTGACATATTATTAATAACTAAATAATTTCAAAATAACGTTTTAGTTCCCAATCTGTAACAGGCTTTAAGTGTTGGCGCCATTCCCATTCGCGGGTTGCAATAAAATGATTGGCAAAACTGTCCCCAAATATTTCTGCTGCTAGTCCAGATGTTTTCATTTTTTCTGTTGCTGCTTCTAACGTAGCGGGTAACCTTCCATATTGTTCTTCTTTATAACCGTTGCCTACAGTAATAGGTTGAAGTGAGAGCTTGTTTTGTATTCCATATAGTCCTGCCCCAATAGATGCCGCAATGGCTAAATAAGGATTTACATCCGATCCAATAACCCTAGTTTCGAGTCTACACGATTTACTGCCACCATTTAAAACCCTTAGTGCTACTGTTCTGTTATCTATTCCCCATGTTATTGTTGTTGGTGCCCATGCGCCTTCTACCAATCGCTTATAGCTGTTAATGGTTGGTGCGAATAATGGGAGTAAATGCGGCAAACAAAATAACTGCCCTGCAACATATTGTTGCATCAACTCCGACATTTTATTGTTTGCATGTGCCTCATAAAATAAATTGATATTACTTTCAATATCCCATAGGCTTTGATGAACATGTCCGCCACAACCGGGCAACTTTTCATTTACTTTGGCCATAAAAGTTGCTAGTACTCCATGTTTGTAAGCAATTTCTTTTACGGATGTTTTAAATAGCAAGGCTCTATCGGCCGCTTCTAAAGCACCACTGTATGCAATTGCTGCTTCATAAACACCAGGACCAGTTTCGGTATGAAAGCCTTCGATAGGAATATTAAATTTTGTTAGTAGCTCAAAAAGATCAGTACTAAAATTATTTTGCAAACTACTTCTTAAAATAGAGTAGCCAAACATTCCAGGTGTAAGTGGAGTGAGATTTTTAAACTCTTTAGCGGTTGCAGTTTGAGGTGTTTCTAAAAAATTAAACCACTCAAATTCCTGAGCGCAAACGGGAGAAAAACCCATATCATTCGCATGGCGAATAATTTTTTTAAGTAGTTGGCGCGGACAAACAACTGCTGGCTCATTATTTTTATCTAATAATTCTCCCAAAAAAAAGGGTATATCATTTTCCCAAGGAATTTTTCTAAATGTAGTAAGGTCAATTGTAGCTGGTGCATCGGGATAGCCACTGTGCCATCCGGTATAATCAACATTGTCGTAGCAGACATCAGCCATATCCCATCCAAATATTACATCACAAAAAGTGGTCTTACTTTCAATAGTAGAAATGAATTTATCGGCCGAAATATATTTGCCACGTAGCACACCATCAATATCTGCATAAGCGATTTTAACTTTTTGAGCCGGATGGTTTTTAACGTAAGCTAGTATTTCGGCAGTATTCATACAATTAGTTTAAGCGGGATATTTTCTCCCGATGAATATAAAAAAGATAAAGCAAATAATCATCCCTAATAAATAAACAAAAAATAAAGTTGAATTGTACCATGCCATAGCAACAGTAGAGAACAATCCGATAACAATAGCCATTAAAGGAAAGTAAGGATAAAAAGGGGTACGAAATGGGCGTTCCATATTGGGCTCGTTTTTTCTTAATTGTATTAATGATAACATAGAAATAATATACAATGTAAGTGCAGCGAAAACCGCAATGGTAATTATTTCAGCTGTTTTACCCGTAAATAGTGCAATTATACCTAGCACCATATTAAATAACAAAGCATTTGCCGGAGTTTGGTATTTAGTATGAATTTTACCAAATATGGCAGGCATACATTTCATTTTACTAAATTCATAATTGGCTCTACCAGCTGCCAAAATAATACCGTGAAAAGATGCGATCAATCCTGCAATTCCAGCCATTACAAATACTTTCATCAAATTACTTTCTGCTGGAATAATTTGTTGTAAAGCCAGCGGAAGCGGTGCATCGGAAACAACTCCGGTAGGGGTGAATACAACTTTTTCCCATCCGCCAATTCCTACAGAAGCAATAAATGTGATAATGCAGATAATCACCAAAGTGGCAATGGCCGAACCAAATCCAAGCAATAAAGTTTTTTTAGGTTGAATAGTTTCTTCAGCCATATTTGCAACTCCTTCAATACCTAAAAAAAACCAAATCGCAAATGGGATTGCTGCAAAAACACCTTGCCACTTAAATGGAAAAGCATTTTGTTGAAGTGATTTTAATTGCACATGCGGTAAGCAAAGTGTAGCAAACAATACAAGTGCAGCCAAAGCAATAATAGTTACAGCTAATTCAAATTTGGCGGCAGCTTTAATTCCATAAATGTTGAGAAAAGTAAAACAGAGATAAGCTACTACAGCAATAGACAATGGTGTAAATTGAGGAAAGAAGCTGTTTACATAAGAACCAATACCAAATGCGATGGCAGGTGGTGCAAAAATAAATTCTATGTTTTGTGCAAGTCCCGCAATAAAGCCAGTATTTTTTCCGAAAGCTCTGTTGGCATAATCAAAAGCACCGCCAGCTTTAGGAATGGCGCATGCCAATTCTGCATAACTAAATGTAAAGCTGATGTAGAGTAGAATTATAAAAAAAGTAGCAATAGCTAAACCATAAGTTCCACCTTTTTCAAGCCCAAGGTTCCAGCCAAAAAACATTCCCGAAATAACATATCCCACACCCAATCCCCACAACATCAAAGGTGTTATTGATCTTTTGAGTTGGGTTGAGTTCGTCAATTGTTTTATTTTATTGGATTATTTTTTTTGTTCACTTAAGTCCATTATCATATCAAATTCTTCAATTGTTACAGGTTGAACAGAAAGTCTGCTATTTTTTATCAAAGCCATATTAATCAAGCGATTGTCGGCTTTTACAGTAGCCAATGAAACAGGGTTCTTTAGTTTTTTTACAGGCTTAAAATTTACTACTAACCATGCAGGATCTTCTGTTGTTGGATCTTGATATGATTCTTTTGTAACTTTGGCAACACCAACAATTTCCATTCCTTCATTGCTGTGATACCAAAAAGCTAAATCGCCTTTTTTCATTGCCCTCAAATTATTTCGAGCTTGGTAATTTCTTACTCCATCCCAAAAAGTTTCTTTGTCTTTTACGAATTGATCCCAACTGTATTTAAAAGGTTCCGATTTAATGAGCCAATAATTCATTTATATATTTTTAATACTTACTAATATTCTTCAAATACAATTCCTTCGCTTTCTAATTCTTTCAACACAGGAATATATATTTCTTTAATAATTGGTATATGTAACCCGCGAACAGCAATTTTGTTCTGTAGAATTAAACTTGCAGCAATGCCCAATGGAAGCCCAACAGTTTTCGCCATAGCAGTTTCTAGATCATTATTGCCTTTTACTATTAAAGAACTTTTAATTTGATGGTAAGTGTTGTTTAATGTGTATTCAATTTCATGCAACATTACAATCATGTCTTTTTCACCATGTTCTAATTTCCATTTATCTTCTAAAATAATCTGTAATATAGCTGCTGCAGATTTATTTCCTTGATGAATAGATTTGTTACTATATAATCCCAAGAAATCGAATTGTTGTTCGAGCATAGAAGTATCAAGTGTAATTTTTTTTGCAGAGAGGTGTTCTCTTAAAAATCTGCCATAAGATAATTCTTCTGTGTCAATTATTTCTTCATCAGCGGTTAGTCCAGCTGCTACTATTTTTTCCCATGCAGTACAAAAATCAGCATGGCGCAGAGTTGTTCTGATGAAAGTAGCTGCGTTGTTTAAATCATAAACATTCATATAACTAATAGAATCTCGATTTGGGTAATAAGCGAGTTTACCTAATCCTTTAATATCTACTTCTCCGCAATTGCTAAAAATGGTTGAATAGTCTTTTTGAATGAGTTGATTATTTTCTTTGTATTTGGCTCCAGCTTTTCCTGCAGTTACAATATTCATCGGGTTCCAGCTAATTTTATAATGCCAAGGGTTGTTATCATATTCTGGGGCAACTAGTCCACCGCAATGCGATTTAAAGGAATTGATAACGCCACCTTTTTCATGAATTTCATGTATTAACTTTATTGCACTCATGTGGTCAATTCCGGGATCTAAGCCCATTTCACATAAAAAAAGCAATCCAGCTTTTTCAATATCTTTTTCCATGCTTTTCATGGAATCATCTATGTAGGAAGCGGTGAGAAGGTGTTTTTTTAAAGATAAACAGTTAATTGCTACCAATCGATGCAAAACGGGTGGGAGTAAAGATATCACCACATCAGCTTGATCGATCAACGATTTTCGGGCATTTTCATCATTAATGTCGATCGATTTTGCTTGAAGATGAGCTGAATTGCCAATTTTTGCTTGAATAGCAGCTAAATCAATATCTGCAATGGTGCAATTCCATTGATTTTGAGCACATATTTTGGCTAAATATTGAATTAAAACGGTAGCAGATTTTCCTGCACCAAAAAGTAATATTTGTGAAGAACTGCTCATATAAAAAAAGTTAAATATAGAACAATTTATCCCGCTCCA
>Ga0209490_10005684_pt1 | contig 11334 bp, 6 predicted proteins | sample MAT06_FD_187209 | JGI IMG/M metagenome (GOLD analysis project Ga0209490, IMG submission 187209) | Freshwater microbial communities from Lake Fryxell liftoff mats and glacier meltwater in Antarctica - MAT-06 (SPAdes) (version 2) | ecosystem: Environmental > Aquatic > Freshwater > Ice > Liftoff...
CTCTAGGAATATTAGTTAAATTCGGTTGGCGACAGCTAAACCTACCAGACCTCGCTCCAATCTGAAACCAATTCGGATGAATTCTTCCGGTAACGGGGTGGATGTGATGGGGCAAACCTTCAACAAAAGTGCTGATTCGAGTTGATACGCTGCGATAGTCGAGCAAAGCTTGAATTACTGGATGTTTGTCAATGAAAGAAATTAATATCTGAGTATTGGTGGAATTAACAGGGATGCCAGCAGATTGAAGTGCGGCTAAAACTTGTTTGGGAGAGCGGGGATTAATGGTTTCTGTAAATTCGGGAAGCAGGGAGAGTTGTTGGTGAGGGTTAGGTCGATGCAATTGCGAATTAATTTGGGTTAAAAGCAAGTCGCGAGTTTGACAAAGTTTGTTACCCAGAACTTTCCATTGTTCTCTATCTAATAGCATTCCATTTAGCTCCATAGAAGCTACCGCAGGCAAACAGGCAAACTCCAATTTTGCAGTTTCCCAAAGTTTTGAAATTTTCAGTTTTTGTTTGAGCGTTTCTCGCAACGGCAATAAAATTGCAGCATCGGTAGCGGCATATTGCAGTTGAGCCGCTGTCAGCGTTCCACCCCAGTCGCTTGTTTGCAGCGTTTTATCTAGCTTGACTTCGAGTAGTTGGTCGGCTACAGCTTCTAACGATAAATTGCGTTTGAGTCCAGCAACGAGAACTCGGTACGCCAGATAGGTATCGAAAAAGGGACGGCTGGGGGGCAATCCAGCTTGAGTTAGCATCATCCATTCAAATTTGAGGTTGTGACCTATTTTCAGGGCTTCTCCGGCTAATAGGTCACGCAAGGGGTTGAGATCGGCGGGTGCGATCGCCCTGATATCGATGACTGCGACGGGGCGATCGGGAATTGCTAACTGTACTAGGCAAACTTTGGCTCGGTACGGGTCAGTTCCCAAAGCAGTTTCGCAGTCAATACCGATAATTTTTGCTTCTTGAAAAGGCTTGAGGGCTATTTTCAAATCTGCTGCATTATTTATCAGTTCGTATGCAGGTTTGATAAAATCTGTCAATAGGCTTTTAGTACATTTATTAGGAGCATTCTTAGTTATTATATTTTTCATCATTACTTGGGTTTCTTCCCAAGAATAGAAAGAGTCTGGAGTATCTCGATCGACACGGGGATTTGAGTAATATTTGATAATGTCGCGGACATTACGCAGCTTGTTATTCATGGATTTTGTTTGGGAAAGTGAGGGAGTTATGAGTCAAATTTTTCCAAATCAACTTAAGTCTTGGAGTTGAGGAATAAAGTCAAAAACATAAAGGATGGCGGTTGGTCTAAAAAAAACCAGGTCAACCCTGATTTTGATTTAAAAAAGTTGGCAACTTTAAAGTCGGCAACAGTTGTTTTGGCTATCCCAAGTGCCGTCTAAAAGGTCGCAGCCTGGTTTGCCATCTGTAATCTTTTTACAAACGGCTGCGTTAGCGTCTGTTGTCACTAACAGCAACAGGCTTGTTATAGCGATAGCAATCAGTTTTTTCATAACGGTGAACTCAAATGTGTGAACTTCACCGATACAACACTGTTAAGTGCGACTTCAATTCGGAACGATTAGACTTTTAAAAAGAGTTTTACAGGGAGGTGGGTGGGAAAATATTTAAATTTACATTCAATAATTGTGACTATAATATAATAGGTTTATTTGACGATTTCAGACAAATTTAATTTTACAATTTTACGAAAACTACAGGCATAGTTTAGGATACTGATTACTCTTAGATGAACCGAATTAGACTATAATGTAGTTGTCGAATTAGGCTTGGCAATTGAATCGCCCTATCCAGCTTCTTCGAGTTCGAGATCGACAGGTGGTTGATGCCATCTTGACATCCGTTACTGAGAAACATTTAAACAAAAATCATGAATAACTCAATTCCTTTCCAGCCCAAATCCACAATAGATGATACAACCCATTACCAGCGGTTGATGGAACTGATAAAAGCAGAAGATGCAGCTAATGGAGAAGTTGGCTGCGGTCGGGATTTGGGCAATAAACCTTCAGTTTATCTAAAAACCTGCGGTATCAATATCTCTGATGAGAAGCTAAGAAATTTGTTAAGGGAGTATTTAGGTCATTTATTGATGGAGCTAGATTTTGACTCCATCATCAACCAAGTGAGTCACTTCGTAGAGTCATTAGTCGTGCAGGAACACACTCGATTAGAGCATCAAAGACAGGAGTTAATGCTCTTAGAATCAGTTGTAGAGCATATTCCTGCGAAGGAACTCAAACAATGTATTGAGTCTGAATTGGGGGAGTTTTGTTCGGAAACTGCTATCGAGCAAATTGTTCAGCATACTCATCAAGTGATTCACTATACAATTCTCCAACCTCGACATAAGTGGCCCAACCCTATTTGGGTACTAAGTGCTCTTCATAAGGTGTATATTGCTCAAGCATCTAGTTTAGATGCAGCAATTGCCCAAGTTAAAGCACAATATCCCCACGAAATCGGAGAGCTGCAAGTAATAAAAGTCGGAGGTGTTCTCGCACAAAACCAAGTGATTTCCTTGGACTTTATGAACAATTTTAAATAAAAATTGCTGGAATAATTCGGTAGCTTTGAACGCACCCCAAGCTGCGTCATATCCCGTCTTTTAAGTATGGGAATTCTTTAGCTTTTAGTCCCTACTCCCTCTTAAAAGACATTTTTACAGGCTTGTACACAAGAGCGAGTTTTTTAGTACAATAATAACAACGATTGCTATTCCCTGTTATTAAAACGAAAATGGAATAGCCCAAATTACAGGAGGACTCAGGCATGAACGTGTCTTTGACACCGGAGTTAGAGCAGTATGTCCAAGAGAAAGTCTCAAGCGGACTATATTATTCTGCCAGCGAGGTGATCCGTGAAGGGTTGCGCCTGCTGAGAGAACGGGAGCAATTCCAGCAAACTCGCTTGCAGGAATTACGACAGGAGATTCAGCTAGGACTAGACAGCGGTGAGGCAACTCCCTTGGATATGCCAGCAATCAAGGCAAAAGCGCGGCAGCGTCGGCGGAGGAAACCGCAGTAATGACCACGATCGTTAAACGCCCGCGCGCTGAACTGGATTTGCTGGATATTTGGGACTACATCGCTGATGACAGTATTGATCGGGCTGATGAGTTTTTAGATCGCGTTGAGGGAAAATTGCAAACCTTGGCAGGTAATCCAGGATTGGGCAGAAGGCGTGAGGAACTGTTAACTGGGTTGCAGAGCTTTCCGATCGGCAACTATGTAGTGTTCTACCGGGAAATTGAAAATGGAATAGATGTAATTCGTGTTCTGCATGGTTCACGGGACATAGAAGACATTTTCAGTCGCGGCTAACTCCTTGTAATTCAAGTATTGATGTTATTAATATAAAACCAACGGAGGAAAATTTCTGATGTCTAACTACGGAAGTTACGGTGAGGGTTTTTATGCTGGGCCACGTCAAAACTTAATAGCGCGTTTGCAAGAACTGGTTCGGAGTTATCCTGAAGGGATTGGCATTATCAAAGAGCTGATTCAAAATGCCGATGATGCCGGAGCCAGAGTCATACGATTTACTTTTGATTGGCGCACCCACTCAATTGATCAGCTTCCTCTGGCTAAAATGACTGAGCTAATGGGGCCAGCACTCTTGGTTTATAATGATAAAGTTTTCAGTGAGCAAGATTTCAAGGGAATCCAAGAGATAGGCATTGGTGGTAAGCGAGACGGAGAAAACTTGTGGAAGACAGGAAAATTTGGTTTGGGATTTAATTCAGTCTACAATATTACAGATTATCCAAGCTTTGTTTCAAGCGACAGGATTATTTTCTTTGACCCCCATTGTTCAGTTTTAGATAAACTCGGTGAAGGCTGGGGTTGGTCTCTTCAAACCGATAAGGGTGAGTTTTGTCCTAATTTATTGGAACTCTACAAAGTAGGTTTACCACCGGGATTGGATGACGACTTTAACAATACAGTTTTTCGGTTTCCATTACGGACAGCAGAACAGGCCAGTCGCAGCGATATTTCCGAAAATCCTTTTGACGAATCAAAAGTAGAAGAGCTTTTAAACCGACTAAGAAAAGATGGTGAAGAGATTTTTATATTTCTAAAAAATCTTGAAGAACTTCAGGTTTATAAAATTTCTGAAACAGAAAATGATTCTCCTGAAGAAGTTTTTAGCATCACCACTAAAAATAGTGAAGAAGTGCGAAAAGAGCGACAAAAATTGCTCTTTGTTACCCAGCGTAAAACTGAAGAATTTCTACAATTATGTAAAAGAGATCGGCCATCTTTACCTTCAATATCTTATAAACATGAAATTGAAGTCAATAATCAAGGACAAATTACAACTTCTATTTGGAGAGTATCTAGTATCATTAGGGTTGACGAAAATAGAGAACTGATAGATGTGATGGATAAAATATTTTCAAGTAAGCAGAAGGGAAAAACCATACCTTGGGCTGGTGCTGCTGTTTGTATTGAAAGTTCCAATAGTAATTTAGTTGCTAACAATTTAAAAGGAAATATTTACTGTTTTTTACCACTTCCACGACGACAAGACAATGAAACTGGTTTGCATATACATATCAATGGATATTTCGATCTAGACAGCTCTCGGCGACATCTGACTAGCGATGATCAAGACTATGAACTCCAAACTACATGGAATCGTTTATTGGCTAACCATGTCTTATCTTATGCTTGTGCAAATTTGATTACTAGCTTGGTTCAGGATCTCGGCGAAAACAAGCCAGACGATTACTATAGTTTGTGGCCAGTAAGCAGTGATAAGTTACCTAAGCCACTTAAAGAACTACCTAATCATGTAGTGAAGCTCTTACACGAGAGAGAGGTTATTCGTACAACGGAAAATATAAAATGGTGCAAACTCTCAGATGTCTATGTGCTCCCTGAAAAGGCGATAAATTTAATGGAACCATTGCGTGCTCAGGGACTTACTTTTCCCGACCCACCCTTGCCAACACGAATAATAAAAGCTTTCAAAAATGCCAATTTAAGTCCTCTAGAATTTACACCTCGTAAGTTGCGTGATATTCTTAGAGTTGGAAAGTCTCTCGGCGTGGCTCTATCACAAGCACCAAAACCGTGCTTGCGAAAGCGGGATTGGATTATAAATCTACTTCGCTACTGCCTTCAAGATAAAGACTATAAAGATTTGAAAGGTGTACCCTTGGCAATTCTTGCTGATGGGACTCTGCAAGCATTTGACTATAACGCGCCAGGATTTATTTATCTAGCTGATAAGAAGGAGAGAGAAATTTTTGCTAATCAATTACAATGGTTTCTACATCCTGATTTGCAAAAGGAATTTTCTGATATTAAAGAAATTCCTGAAATTAACCTTCTCAAAATGAATCCAGCAGAGGTAGTAAAAAGGCTAAGTGTAATTACTGGGAAAGGACAAATAGGAGGATGTCAGTGGCAACCGGATGAAAATACTCTCCCAAACGCCAACTGGCTCACTCAAGTTTACCGCTATTTTAGTCAAAGTTGTTTCTCATCTACACTATTCGAGCAAGTCAAAGATTATCCGATCATTCCCGGCAGTGATGGCAAGCTCCACCAAGCTAGTCACTCTCAACCTCCTTTACTTTGCAATAATAACATTGAATCAGAAACTAGAGAGGCTCTAAAAGCTTTTGGTATTCTTTTCATTGAAGCTCCCGAACCCTTAAAACAAGCTATTGAGGATTTATATAAAAAACCTGCTCAAACATTAATTACGCTTTTAAGTCCCATTCAAGTTATAGAGAATTTATATAGTCAATATTCTGAAATCTCCCAAAATATACCTGTTTCCGATCGGGAAAAATATAAGAGTTTGCTAGACTTCCTTACTCACCCTGATTGGGTGAAATATACAGAAAAATTTTTAGAGAAGTTGTGTGAGTTGAAAATTTTTATCACAAATTCAGGTAATCTTGTAACTTTAAGCGACCCTGATGTCTATATTCCTGGAAACTATGAACCACCAACCTTTGCTGGTAATTTAATTTTACTACAACTAGGTACGAATCGACAGTGGAAACCCCTACTTGACCGCTTACCAGTACCAACTCTCAATCGAGTCAGCTTGATAGATAAATTTCTGCGACCGGGTGAATACAACAAACTTAACGCTAATCAACAATTAGAAGTTCTTGCATGGATTCGAGATGAGTTAGAGAAAGCAAAAACTGATTTGAGGAACGAAGGCAAAAATTCGGACGCTCTCATGAAATCACTTTCCCAAGCGACTTTGGTACACTGCACAGATAGTAAATTACGCTCCGCTAGCCAAGTTTACGATCCCAACAACGAAGTTGTGTGCAATCTCTTGGAAAATATATTACCTATTCCAGATATTAAAGACGTTTACTCAAATGAGCCTAATGGTTGGCTTGAATTCTTCAACAAATTAGGAATGAAGACCCCCAATACTACAGACTCGATTTGTAAGCTGATACTTCCTCAATACGATAATCTTAGTGACACGAAAAAGGTACAAGCATTAAAGTGGATTCGCGATCACATTGAAACGGCTGAATCTCTGATGAAAAGCCTCGGTAAAAATTTTGATAGTATCAAACAAGAGATTGCTAATAAAGCTCTGGTGCGCTGTACAGATGGTAAATTACATCCAGCCAAATCCATATATGACCCCACTAGCTCGATAGTCCAAGACATTCTGGGTGAGAGAGTATTCTACCCAGATATCGAGGCAGTTTATTCCAACAATCGTGAGAAATGGCTAGATTTTTTTAGAACCCTGGGAATGTCTTCTACTCCCAGTGCTAAAGACTTTTTAGATTATATCAGAATTCTGGAAGACAAAGTGTATAACAATAAAAACCCCAATCTAGTTGCTCGTGACTGCGCTAAAGTCTTCGAGCACCTTGTAGAACAGTGGGATACTTTAAAAGATCAAGCAACTTATGATAATAAACCTTTGAATCGTTGGCTGAAGTCTGAACGATGGCTGCCTGTGCTACAAAGTCCTCAAGAACTACAGCAGTACCCTGCTGCAATGACACCAGAACCAAGGCTGTACTGTCCTAGCGAAGTTGCATTTACTGAAGATGCTTACCAAGTTGCTAGCCAAAGACCTTTATTTAAAGGTAAACGGAAAAAAGAAGTAGAACAAGCGCTCGGATTTAAGTCAGTGGAGGCTAAGGAAGTCGTCGCTCATTTTGAGAAACTTATTGATTTTTTTGAACAACGAGGTGTATCAGAGAGTAACAGCGTTGCATTTAACAAATCGCTTCAAAAAATTTATGATTATTTTTATATGAATTTTATCAAAGGTAGTGCAAATGGAGCATGGGTTAAGCAGAAATACAAAAATCGCCCGTGCTTGTGGCACAAAAATAAATTTTGGAAAGCTGAACACGCATTTCAACAACAAATACCTTTTTTTGGTAAACGCCGACTCATGATGAACAGAGACTCGCCTATTCGCGAAGTCTATGAATTTTTAGGGTTAAAGCCATCGCCATCGGACAAGGATTACTTAGATTTTTTGGAGGAGGTCAGAAATGAGTATGGTGACAAGCCTTTAAATGATGAAGATGCAAAATGCGTAGTTAAAGTTTTGCAGATTCTTGATGAAAAGCGATTCCCTAAAACTGACGAGTAAGTTTTAGAGTAACCGATTAGAATCAGTCAGATAAGTGCATAATTTTTTGAGCAAAAAAAAGAAATCATGATGAATCTAGACTTAGTTCTAACCAATGATAATCGACTGTTACCAGCCCGCCAAGTCCTTATCGCAGATGCTGATTGGCGCATACAGTATCTTGACCCTGCCAAAGTTAATTTACTTCACCCTCATGTTAGTCAGAAACTTGCTGCGAGTGCCGGAAGCAGATCGTTACTTAAAGATGTAACAGAAAAGTGCGGGGTTATCAAAGAATCTCAAGATAAACAAGCAATTGAGTGGTGTCAGCAATGGCAAAAAAGTTTGCAAGCGCCCGAATTTGAAGCAGGTCTCGAAAGACTGATTTTAGATGAACGAGGTCTCGATTGGTCGGTCAACTTAAAGTGGCTAGCAGAAATTAGTGTTAAACCAGCTAGTATCATAGAAACTTCTTTATTTTTAGGTGATGACTGTATCGCTTCGGAAGTTCCGGGTAACTTTTACTTCGATCAAGATCAAAAAACATTTTACTTGCGTTATGACAAGAAAAGCACAATGCGTCAGTACCTTATAGAAAGCCTAAATCAGCAACTAACTAAGGATGACTGTAAGCTTGGCGATAGGGTACGATTTCTAGTAACGATTTTAGATGAAAACCCACAAGAAATTAAGAATTTTCTAAATACTCAAAATGTGCGAACTATCCAAGGCGAAATTTCCAAAATTGATTTTCAAAATGAGGAAGTAGTTGAGCCAGATAGCAATGATAGTTTTAACTTTACAGATAATTTGAATGATGTTCAGCAAGAGGATTGGGAAGAAAATGAATTGCCTGAAACTGAACCAAAAACAAATTATATACCAATTAAGCAGAACAATAGCAATTCTCACAAAAGTACAGCTATTGTGCTGAATAATTCGCTACTCCCAACGACCTCCGCTAATTCTAAAGCTGAGTCATCACGGGAATTGTCCAGTAGCGATAGTAGCACCGAACAGTCTATGGAGTCTCGGTCAACAAGCTCTCCCTCTAACTCACAACACCCTATTACCAGTCCAACCTTACAGCTTACTAATCCTAGAGAAACAGATACTCAAAATAAAGAGCTTATAGAGGATGAAGATGATGAGTTAAATGATATATACCTTGATGATTTAGAGGAATCTATTCATAGCAGAAATAAAGTTTTGGATTCCGCCCTAATTAGGAATGATAGAAAGACGACTAATGTAGATGTACCTCTACGACCAGAACAAAGAGATTTTCGCGATCGCTTGCTCACAGTCTATAACAGGAAATGTGCGATTACTGGTTATGAGGAAGTGGGAGCCGCAAATTTAGAAGCTGCTCACATCAGTAGTGGTCTTAAATCTTATCATGTTTCCAATGGTCTACTATTACGAGCAGATATCCATATACTTTTTGACAAGTACCTGATTACAATTAATACCTTAACAAAAGAAGTGTGTGTTGCTAGTCAACTCATTGATACCGAATACGGCAAGCTGTCAGGTAGAAAGCTATTGCTGCCAAAAGACAAGCAATCCCGACCAAGTAAACAGGTACTTGAATGGCATAGTAAGCAGTGTTCTTGGTTTAGCCAATGTTAATCTGCCGTTTCGGTACTGACAGAAGTTCAGGTTAGTAGGGTGTGTGTTTGCAGTTTTAGTTTTGTAGAGTTTACTTCCAAAGCTAATGGAAAGTTTTATATCAAACTGTACCTGAATCAAAGCGAGAGTGTACGCGCCCTTAGCAGTGCGCTACGGCTACGATGTACAGGTGTTTGCACCGGGGGAAGCTTACAGCGGCGTTATCAACCCTCTTGATTTTATGAGAGATGCACAAGATGCAGTAATGGCCGCAGAAATTGGACAAGTTATTGCTCGAAATGCAAATTTGGGGGAGAGCAAAGGTAACGAGTTTTTCGAGAAAGCAGGGGAATTGATGGCCAAGGGATTAGTGCAGTTAGCAAAGAGCAGTCTATACCCGGATTTGGCAATGGTTTATGCAATTATTCAACTGCCCGATTTAGTCAAGCGCATCGACCACGCCGTTCACCGTCCCGACGGTCATCCGCTGAAAATGGACAGGTGGATTGCTTCTAGTTTTTCGCAGTTATTAAGTTCAAAAGATGCGGAAAAAACAGTGGCGGGTATTAAGGCAACAGCAGAGGCAACTTATTCGAGTTTTATTCAAAAAGATTTGCTGCGAGCGTTTATTGGTCGCAGCACTATTCCGGTTGCTTTAGAAGGCAAAAAGTGCATTATTTTTAAATTAGATGACCAAAGACGAGCTGTAGTTGGGCCTCTATTGGCTGCTGCTATTCACTTGTGCGTGGTGTCTAATTTGAGTCGGGTGCGTTCTGACCCATTTGTGTACTGTTTAGACGAATTTCCGTCTCTCAAATTCGACAGAATGGATCAGTGGGCTAACGAATACCGTTCCGCAGGGGGTGTGCCGATTGTTGGCATTCAAAGTTTAAACCAATTGTACAATCTCTACGGAGATAAAAAAGGGGCTGCGATCGCCAGTGCTTTGTCAACTCACGTCTTATTCAACCCTGGTGACTTTGACACAGCGGAAAAATATTCCAAGCGCTACGGAGAAATGGAAGTGCTGGTCAAGAATCGTTCTACAGGCAGTTCGACGGGACAGCAGACGAGCCGTTCTGTCAATTGGAGCGAACAATTGCAAAAGAAACCCCTAATCAGTGCTGACGAGATTTTGCGGTTTCCTCAAGGCAAGTGTGTCATTACGAATCCTGGTTACGGAACGGGTGCGGAAGCTCTGTTTCCCTATCTGATCAAGATTCCAGTGCGCTCCGGCGACATCAAGCGAGTCAAAGATTCTGAGGCTCTTTGGGATAGCAGCATTTGCCCGCAGCTCGAACGCAGAGCCTCGGCACTGTCTGTGGAACGGGAGACTGGTCGATCGATTAATATTGATGAAGAGCTGGACAATCGGATTAAATCAGCTTACCAGTTATTGCCGCATCCCAACGATCCAGAAGAACCCGTGACGGAGGCTGATGTTGAGTTGCGGGTTGACGCTCCTGACGCGAACAGCGTGGCTGGGGAAATAGCAGTTAGCAATATTCGCAAAAAACTTAAAAATTTGTCATTTGGTGGCGATAGGTAATGGAGCAAACTAAACAATTCCTGGCTGATATTTTGATTGTTGACGATATTCCCGCCAACGTTCAATTACTTTCTATGATGCTCATTGAAAATGGCTATAAAGTCCGCAAAATTATCGACCCAAAGCGAGCTTTAACAGCCATAAATTTGCAAAAGCCGGATTTGATTTTGCTCGACATAAAAATGCCCGGTATGAATGGCTATGAAGTCTGCCGTCAACTAAAAGCATCGGAAATTACTTGTGACATTCCTGTAATTTTTATCAGTGCTTTAGATGACATATTTGACAAAGTAAAAGGGTTTGAGGCGGGCGGAGCTGACTACATTATTAAACCTTTTGAGCCTGTTGAAGTGTTGGCGCGGGTATCTGCTCAACTTAAAATGCAGGGCTTGCAGCAGCAACTGCGTTCTGCTAACGCGCAATTAGGGGCACAAAATGTCCAACTCGGTCAGGAAATTCAAGAGCGACAACGGGCCCAAGCCAATTTGCTCCTGCTGTTACACGCAGTTTCTCACGATTTGCGATCGCCTATATCGGGAATGTCGCTGCTGCTGCAAA
>Ga0209490_10005688_pt1 | contig 11332 bp, 8 predicted proteins | sample MAT06_FD_187209 | JGI IMG/M metagenome (GOLD analysis project Ga0209490, IMG submission 187209) | Freshwater microbial communities from Lake Fryxell liftoff mats and glacier meltwater in Antarctica - MAT-06 (SPAdes) (version 2) | ecosystem: Environmental > Aquatic > Freshwater > Ice > Liftoff...
ACTGACCAGGCTACTCAGCCAAACGGGGCTTTCAATCCCATTTTTCAACGTTACCTGCACACTGTTGCTAGCTAGATCAACCGTTTGAGCATAATCCAATACCTCCCCCACCAAGTCACCGATCCGAGCGCGGAGTGGTAAAATTTCCGACGGCTCATCCGGAAAATCAACCTGCACCTCACCCTGAAATACTTGAGTAACCGTACTGAATAGCGCTTCGAAAATAGCTTGAAACGCCTTCAACGACATCGTTAGCGAATCGCTAAAACCAGTCCTCAACTCCACCGCCACATCCACACATTCCTGGCGACGCACCGAGCCATCGGCTTGAGGCAACTTCAAAAACAGGCGGGGTTTCCCGGCAATTAACGGTTGAAACACCAGCCGTCCTGCTACGCCAGCGCTGTTTAACTCTTGGGCGGCGGCGTTTAACCGCGCGGTATCCACAAATGGAAATGCCCAGTATTCTACAGTGACCAGTACCTCCTGGTCGCTGTCATTGGCCGGCGAGAAGTAAATCGAAATCATCGGATAGTGCGGCGATTCCCGCCGCCACACCAGCTTAAAACAGTCAGGCAGGTAGTAAATTACCTGAGGCTGCACGGGATCTTGATAGTAGCTGTAGGCTTTACCCTGCCACACAAACGACCACCGCCGAGGCTTAAACGTTTGATTCCCCATCCCAGTCGCACCCTGGTAGATGTAGCTATATAGTGCTTGGGGAAACACAAACGGCTGAGGCTCTAGACCATGATCTAAAACGCGGATTGCTTCTCGAAACAGGGGGTTTGATGCCTCATTAGCGCGATAGGTCGCCCAGCGAATGGAGAGATCATAGCCATAGGCCAATACCTGCACCTTGGCATAGTTACCACCATTAGTGTGCACGGCAAATACGTTGCCCTCGCCTAATTGATTGTTTTGGGGTAGATCGATTGAACCATTGATTGGCGCGGTGCTGTAGGACAATTGTTGGAGCTGTTGAGCCGAAACGGCTTCAAAATTGACAGCTCCTAAATAGGTCAGGCTTGCCTGTCCAGACGGGATCATTGACCGAATCGTGTCGGTCTGTTGCTCCCACCAAATATCACTGCTGTCACCTCCCTGCACACCAGTTTCTAGATTAAATGTCCAAGTGCCGCGAAGTATACTCTGCCCCGATGAGACGAGGATATCGGCAGCGGGTCGGCGGCCAACAACTCGGCGCATTGCATCCGATCCGAAAGGTACTCCGTTGAGCGTTGGCACATCAACTGGAATACCCACTTTGAGCGTACGGCGCACCGTTAATTCAGCCCCATATCCCGGCGTCGTTAGCACCTGGTATAGCAGACTTAGTTCCGCCTGAGTTGTCACCTGTAACACCGCGCGAAGGTTGCCCGTATCAAGTACAGGCGGCGAAAAATCCATTCTTTTTGCCCCCCATTGGCATCGCCTACGCTCAACCGATGCTGCAATAAAACGCTAACTTCATGCTGAATTTCTTCAGCATCATGCGCTGATGTATCCAGTGCTGGAGCCGGATATTTTTCTAAATAAATTGTCAATGCCCAGCCCTGAGCATTAGCCGCCAGCGACATCTGCACCTGCCGATTGCGTTCTACAATTCGGTAGCGCGGCAGATAAAATTTTTGATTTGCATTGCTTGGATCTTCAAACAGTTGTTCATCGGAGACAGTCGCCGACAAGCTAACCGGAACAGTAATTTGGCTGCGAGGAACGCCTTCTGCTTCTACCGCAGGGCGCAGGTCGCCCAGCGAAATCCCTAATTTGGGGTTAATCCAGCGAACTTGCTCCAACCTAGCGGTAACGGCAGGTTGCAGAGTGGGCATGACCTGCGATGCCTGCGATTGCTTCATAGTGGCGATCGCCGCCAGACTAGGTTGGATAGCAGTGACCTGATTCGAGGCCGCAATGACAGCGGTGGGTGCGGGCTGAACCAACTGCACTGCCGCCAGTTTATTCAGCGCCACAGTGCTAGTTAGAGCCGATTGAGATAGAAATCTAGCATTCACAGGAGATTCCCTACCAGCGATAGGAGCGAATCCTCTGATTATGTGAAAGATTTAGTAAATGTGATATTACCCCTGAGGGTACCTTTTGCCCCCAGAATGACAGCTAGAGCAAGCGCAATACTTGTGTAAAACCGATGCCAGCAAGTTCTCGGCTATCTAGCAGTTTGCAGCACTGGGAATGGGAGGTAATGCGGCAATCAATAATCCTGAGCGATCGCCCCTTCCCCTATGTTCTCGCCGATGCTATCGTGAAGTTGATTGAACAGGTGGCAGAGTCCAGAAAACTGGCAAGGTTTTGAAGCAGGGCGATCGCAACCAGTCTCTAAACTCCCCATGACTAGAAGATGCAGAGATCCTCACAGCAATCAGGATAATGAGATTAAGCCTCATACTTGCTAGCCGTGCATTTAGGATAAAACTTATGGCAAAGCCAATGTTTTCTGCCCATACACCAAACGATAGTCAGCGGTGGCATTCACTCAATGCTCATCTTAATAAAGTAGCAAGTAAAGCCAGATTGCTAGCTGCTAAGTTTCAGGCAGATGAGGTGGGTTACTATGCCGGACTTTGGCATGATTTAGGCAAGTATAGTTCTGAATTCCAAGCCTATCTATTGCAATGTGAAGCAGCATCTCGATTGGGAGATCAAGCGCCACGCAGTCGAGTTCTCCATGCAATTTATGGTGCAAAATTGGCAGCAGAAAAGTTTGAGCCGATCACCCAGCTAATTTATGGGCATCACGGCGGTTTGCCACAGGTAACTCATATGCAGAATAGGCTTGCACAGATGGATACTGCGGTTTATCAAGAGATCTTACAGAATGCTGCGGTTGAAGGCATTAGTTTTAACGTACCGTCAGAAGCTAGACAGCAACTGATGGCGCTGGTTCAAGATGAGTATGGGTATGAATTGCTACTCAGGCTGCTTTTTTCCTGTTTGGTAGATGCTGATTATTTGGATACAGAAACACATTTTGACTCAGAGACTGCCAAACAAAGAATATCGTTGATCAAAGTAGCAGACTTATGGCAGGCATTGAAGGCCAATCAAAATAATTTACTTAAAAATGTGCAAGACACGCCTGTTAACCAAGTGCGATCGCAGGTTTACCAAACTTGCCTAAAGGCTGCAACTCTAGAGCCAGGAGTATTTCGCTTAGCCGTGCCTACAGGCGGGGGGAAAACTCGCAGCGGCCTAGCATTTGCTTTAGCTCATGCCGTTCAGTATCAACTGGATCGCGTGATTGTAGCAGTGCCTTACACGAGCATTATTGAGCAAACGGTGGAAGTTTATCGTGGCATTTTCGGGCAGAATGCAGTGCTAGAGCATCATAGTGCTGTAAAGCCAGATGAGGAAAATGAAGAAGATGCGCGATCGCGTCAAGCTCAAGCTCGGTTGGCAACACAAAACTGGGATGCACCGCTGATTGTGACAACGACAGTGCAACTCTTTGAAAGTTTATTTGCCAATCGCCCCAGTCGTTGCCGTAAGCTTCACAACATTGTGAATAGTATCATCATTCTAGATGAAGTACAAACGTTGCCTGCTGGCTTGCTAGATCCAATTCTCAGCGTTTTGAAAGAACTGTGTCGGCAGTATCATATCAGCGTGGTGTTATGTACGGCAACTCAACCTGCATTAGAAGGTGAAACACCCTATCTGGAAGGATTCGCTGAGGGGACGGTGCGAGATATTGTGCCTGTTAAATTAGCAAAGCAGCATTTTTCAGCGTTGAGTCGCGTGGAATATCAGGTGCCGTCAGCAGAGTGGAGTTGGACGGATGTGGCGCATAAGGCGCAGCAGCATAAGCAAGCGCTGGTGATTTTGAATACTCGTAAAGATGCTTTGGCAGTGTTGGATGCAATGGATGTAGGTGGGGCTGATGGGGTATTTCATTTGTCTACCTTGTTGTGTGGCCAACATCGGCGCGAGGTATTGCAGCAGGTACGCGATCGCCTTAATCTTAATCATCCTCAACGTTGTCTTCTGATATCGACACAAGTGGTCGAAGCAGGGGTAGACCTGGATTTCCCAAGGGTGTATCGGGCGATCGGTCCTTTGGATCGAATTGTGCAAGCCGCAGGGCGTTGTAACCGTGAGGGCCGCAGACCAGAAAAGGGGCAGGTTGTTGTGTTTCGTCCTCAAGATGGCAAGATGCCTCCTGGGGAATATCGCAAGGCTTTTGAGGAAACCTCGATTTTGCTGAACCGCGAAAATCTTGACTGGAATGATCCGGGTATCTTTGAAGAATATTTTCGACGGCTGTATCAGGGGCTAAAGACTGATGCACAGGAAGTTCAGAAGTATCGGGCGGTATGGGATTTTCCGGAGGTGGCGGCGCGGTTCAAGATGATTCCAGATGATACAACAGCGGTGTTGGTTAGGTATGATGATCGAGCCGATGACTTAGTGCAACAGATTCGGCGGCGGGGTTTGCGGGCTGGTGATGTGCGATCGCTCCAGCCCTATTTGGTGAGTCTACGTAATCGAGATTTTAAGGCGACTGAAGAGTTGCGGGAGGAACTTGCGCCGGGAATCTGGCTATGGTTAGGCAATTATGATCGGCAGCTTAAAGGAATTGCGATCGGGGATGAGGCGATCGTTCGTGATCCAGCAGATTTAATTTTCTGAAAATTGTGAAATTGCTACGAATGTTATCTCTAGTTTACTGAGGCGATCGCAGTAACATTTAAACCAGAATTATAGCTAGTGATGTTCTGTACTCTTATTGAGAGGATGTTGATGAGTCCACCGTTAATGGTGAAGGTTTGGGCTGACTACGCTTGCTTCACCCGTCCAGAATTTGGGGCTGAGCGTGTGAGTTACCCAGTCATGACTCCAAGCGCAGCAAGGGGCGTTTTAGAGGCAGTGTTCTGGAAGCCAGAGTTTTGCTGGAAAGTGCGAGAAATTGCGGTGCTGAAGCCGATTCAACATTTTTCCATCGTGCGGAATGAAATGAACAGTTGGCAAAGCCCAAGCTCTGCTAAGAGTGAAGATTATCGCTATTTTGCCGATGACGATCGCGCTCAGCGACATACGCTAGGATTACGCGACGTAGCCTACCTGATTAAAGCTGACGTAGAACTCAAAGCTCACGCCAATGAGAACGAGGCGAAATATCGAGATCAATTTCGGCGGCGAATTAAAAAAGGGCAATGCCATCATCAGCCATACTTAGGAACTCGTGAGTTTAGTGCATTTTTTGGCGAACCCGAACCCGATGATCAGCCAATTTCCTATAGTGATGAATTGGGCTTAATGCTTCTGGATGTGGAGTTTACAGCCACTACTGATGCTCCGACAATGGAGTATTTTACCCATGATGAATCTGGTGCAAAAGTGACGAAGGGCAAAGCTCAGCCTAAATTTTTTCGGGCGCAGTTAGACAATGGCGTGTTGAAGGTGCCGACATGATTCTTTCTAAGCTCAAAGACTACGCCGAAGACCGGATGAGTTTGCCACCGACTATGTATGGGGAAACGAAAGTGGCATGGTGGATTAGTTTAACTGAGGCGGGGTGCTATGAAGGTGTCATTTGCCTCAAAACAAAAGAAGCTAAACGAGGAACACCGACTATTGCACCCCATATTGGAAGAACGGTTGGCGTAAAGCCGAAGCTTTTAGCCGATACGGGCGAGTACGTTTTAGGAATGGGCCGGATAACATCTAAACCGGAACGAGTAGTGGAATGCCATGAGCAATTTAAGCAATTGCTGCAAATTTGTGCTGATACTACTCAGGAACCCAGCGTTCAAGCTGTTCTACGATTTCTCAATTCTGATGAATTAGAGCTAGTGAAAGCAGAATTATTGCAGCACAAAGATTTCGATCCCAGCGAAGTGATGACTTTTCGGGTAGGAGCAATTGTTCCCGCTGCTGCGGATTATAAGCTAAAACTTGTAGAAGAGTTTTGGGGGAAATATACGGCAGGTAACAGCGGAGACGAATTAGAGAGTAAAAACCCAATCATGACTTGCTTGGTGACGGGGAAGGAAGGAGTGGTGGAAAAGCGATTACCGTTTTTAGTAAAGGGTTTAATTGGGGGGCAGCCTTCTGGAACAGCTCTGGTTTCAGCCAATTCAGCTCCCTTTATGTCCTATGGGTTGCAGAATTCACTGACTTCGCCAATTTCCCGTGATGCGGCTGAAAAGTTTGCAAAGGCGCTGAATGGATTGATTAGCGATCCACAATCGAGGATGTATATTGGCTCGACTGCTTATATTTTTTGGACTCAGGAGAAAACTGCATTTAACCCACTAGCTTATCTAAGTCAACCTAAAGCTGAAGAAGTAGAAGCTCTGTTCAAATCACCATTCAACGCTCAACAATCTCTGAGTTTGAGTGACGAGAAAGTAAACAAGTTTTATGCGCTGGCACTGACTGCAAGCAATGCGCGATCGGTAGTCAGAGATTGGCTCGAAACAACTATTCCTAATGTGAAAGAAAACCTTCGGCGATGGTTTCAATATCAACAGTTGGTTGACCCTTATGGTGCAGAGCCACGTCCATTCAGCGTTTACACGTTGGCGGCTAGCGTATACCGCGATGCCTCTAAAGAAATGCAAGCTTCTGCACCAACTGCGTTGATTCGTTGTGCCTTGCATGGCGATCGCCTCACGGAAGATTTGCTCATGAAATTGATTCGTCGCAATCGGGTCGATGAACAGAAAATTACCTATCCGCGTGCCGTACTGCTGAAGCTGATTTTTTCAAGTAATTTAAAACGAAGAGACATGATGACGAATATGGAACAATTAAATCCCAATCCCAATTTAGAGGGAAATGACTTAGCCGCTTATTCTTGTGGGCGGTTGCTGGCAGTATTGGAAGCGATTCAGCGATCGGCAATCGGCCCGGTCAATGCTTCGTTAACAGATCGCTACTATGGATCAGCATCTAGCACACCTAGCGTTGCGTTTCCGCCCCTGCTCCGGGGTGCGCGGGCACATTTTTCTAAGCTGCGAAAAACTACACCTGGAACTTGTAAAGCGTTGGAAGAACGGGTTGAAGAAATTACTTTGAGATTGCCCACTTTTCCAAAGACGCTAAATTTGCAGCAACAGGGACTATTTGGCTTGGGGTATTACCACCAACGCGCGGGCGATCGCGCAGCGGCGAAAGCTAAAACGGAGGCTAATAAGGCTGAAAAAGGCGAAAAGTAACGGTAATATTATTCTCATTTTTGTTTCAAACTCATTCTTAGGGTATTACTTCATGACTCACCACCTTAACTCCAGCTACCGTCACGATTTCGTTCTCTTATTTGATGTGACAGATGGTAATCCTAACGGCGATCCAGATGGCGGCAATATGCCTCGTACTGATGTTGAAACCTCACAAGGTTTGGTAACGGATGTATCTCTCAAACGCAAGGTACGAAATTATATTGCGACCTATGCCGAGTATGAGGCGGCTGAGGAGGAAAAAGAACGGCTGAAGATTTTTGTGGAACATCATGGCGTTTTGAACGATCAAATCCGTCGAGCTTATGTGGCGGAAGGAATTGCGATCGGGAAATCTGCCAAAGAGAAGGTGGATGATAAAGTGCTGGTGGCGCTGCGGGAGGTACAGCCCTTTCTGCCGGGTGCGTTTAAGTTTGTTGATAACGATGAGGAATCGGGTGAGGTGGACGCGACACTGGAGTACAGTGGCGAGCTTTCGGAGGATGAACTGAAGGCGTTCTATGACCTTGATATGGTCACAGAATTGTTGAACCAAACTAAGGCGTTGAGCAAATTTATCAAAGATTTAGTTAAAAAAGCAGGTAAGCCTGACAAAAATCGTGCCAATGCTGAAAAGGCGAAAAAGTGGATGTGTGCCAATTTCTACGATGTGCGGATGTTTGGGGCAGTGATGTCTACGGGGCTGAATGCTGGACAGGTGCGCGGCCCGATGCAGTTAACGTTTGCGCGATCGATTGATCCGGTACAGCCGACTGATTTGGCCGTAACTCGTGTGGCAGTGACCGATGCGAAGGATCGAGAAAAGCTGCAAACGATTGGGCGTAAAACTTTAATTCCTTATGGCTTGTACAAAGGGTATGGGTTTTACTCGCCGTGCTTGGCAGATCAAACAGGTGTAAACACCAAAGACCTCGAACTATTCTGGGATGCGTTGGTCAAAATGTGGGAGTTCGATCGCTCTGCTAGTCGAGGGATGATGGCTCCCCGGGGGCTATATGTGTTTAGCCATGAGTCAAAGTTGGGTAATGCTCCAGCGCACAAGTTGTTTGAGCGAATTGCAGTGGCGTTGAATCAAGAAGGCGCGGTTCCGCGTCAATTTAGCGATTATGGGGTGATAGTAGACGATATCAACATACCTAGTGGTGTGCATTTGACGCAATTAGTGTGAGGGATGCGCCAATCCGTCTCTTTAGATCTCCCGATTCTGCGCGACTTCCAAGCCAGTTATACTTCAAAGCTCTTCAGAATTGGGAAATCTAAGGGGGCAGGATAAAGTGTCACACTTCTCTACAACTTTTACGTTCAATATTACTGAATCACTTATGGCTTTTGATGAGACGGAGTATGTAGTATTGAGCGCACTTCAGCATTTTGTATTTTGTCCTCGACAGTGTGCATTGATTCATATTGAGCAGTCTTGGACAGAAAATATTTATACCCTGCGAGGACTACGGGTACATGAGAAGGTTCATACACCGGGAGATGAGGCAATCGAAGAAGGAATCCGGATCGAGCGATCGCTACCACTCTATTCTCACAAACTGGGTTTAAAGGGAATTTCGGATGTGGTGGAGTTCCTCCCAGACGGTAGTCCTTATCCAGTGGAGTACAAGGCTGGTTCTAAAAAAGAGCGGGATGCGGATGAAGTACAGCTTTGTGCGCAAGCACTTTGTTTAGAAGAAATGATGAGGTGCAAAATCCCTGCGGGAGCAGTTTTTTATCATGGGTCACGACGGCGGCGAGAGGTACGATTTGAGCCAACATTGCGGCAGTTGACGTTGAAAACTATATTGGACACGCGGGCGATGTTACAAGCGCAGCGTTTGCCGCCGCCTGTAAATGATTCGCGCTGTGAAGATTGTTCATTGATTGAAACCTGTATGCCGGAAGCGGTGAAGCAGTTTGAGGCTGCTACTAACCGAAAACGCTTATTTGAGGTAACTGAGGAATGAAGCAGATTTTAAATACGCTGTATGTGCAAACCCAAGGTTCTTATCTGCGGCTTGATCATGAGACGTTAAAGTTGGACGTTGAGAAGGAAATGAAATTTCAGATTCCATTGCATCATTTGGGTGGAATTGTGATGTTCGGCAATGTAATGATGAGTCCATTTTTGATTCACAAATGTGCAGTCGATGGACGAAATGTGGTGTGGTTGACGGCGTATGGCAAATTCAAGGGGCGGTTGATGGGGGCAACAACGGGCAATGTGTTATTACGGCGATCGCAATATGAGACGATGAATGATGGAAAGAAATCGTTGGCGATCGCGCGGTGTATGGTAGGGGGAAAGCTACAAAATGCACGAAATGTGGTGATGCGATCGGCAAGGGAAGCGAAAAGTGAAGTAGATCAGGCAACGCTGAAACTATCGGCACAAACCCATGCTGAAGGAATTCGCAGTGCCGAGAATGCAACGGATTTAGAGAAGTTGCGGGGGATGGAGGGCTATGCGGCACGGGCTTACTTTGGTAGTTTCACTGCGATGATTCGGCAGAACCGAGGAGCATTTGAATTTATAGAACGCTCTAAGCATCCTCCACTTGATCCAATTAATGCGCTGTTATCGTTTGCGTATACTTTGTTGACGGGGGATTGCGTGTCGGCTTGTGAGAGTGTGGGGTTAGATCCGCAGATGGGTTTTTTACATGCGCTGCGTCCAGGGAAGCCTTCGCTGGCATTGGATTTGATGGAGGAGTTGCGATCTTTAATGGCGGATCGGTTAGTGTTGACGTTGATTAATCGAGGGCAGATTACGCCAGATGATTTTACAGCGCGTCCGGGTGGAGCGATTTATTTAAGTGAGGAAGGACGCAAAACGTTCTTGGCGGCATATCAGAAGCGGAAACAGGAAGAGGTAATGCATTCGGTTGTCGGGCATAGGATGCCGTTGGGTTTAGTGCCGCATGTTCAGGCACGGCTTCTAGCGAGGCATTTACGGGGGGATGTGCCAAGTTACCAACCGTTTATTTTGCGGAACTGAGCAATGGATATTTTGGTGTCATACGATGTAAATACGGAGACTAAGTCGGGGCGAAATCGACTGCGAAAAGTGGCGACGCTTTGTAAGAATTATGGGCAGCGAGTGCAGTTTTCTGTGTTTGAGTGTCGCGTGAATGAGGCGCAGTACGAGATGTTTCAAGCGCAGCTAGTGCAAGTGATTGATAAGCAGACGGATAGTATTCGGTTTTATCGGTTGTTGGCTCCGAGGGAGCGATCGGTGTTGTCATTTGGAGTGGATAAGTACACAGATTTCGATGAGCCGCTGATTTTGTAGCGCGAACCTATAGCGGGGGTGTTTTCCCTAGTGATTCGCGGATGCTTATGAGATATAGGTTTAGCAGACGAGCTTGGTCTTTGAAGAAGATAGCATAATGGTATTTTGGACGGGTTCGCGGGAGAGCTGGCTGAAACGTTTGCCCCATAAGGATTTAGAATAGGCGGTATTGCGCCCAGCTTTCGGGCTGGGTGAGGATTGGAACAGGAGCTGGCCCGGTTGGATGAATGGCGCAGCATAATTGCGCCCAGCTTTCGGGCTGGGTGAGGATTGGAACACTGATGCCCGCGCCGCTGGAATTAGCAGGCAAATCAGATTGCGCCCAGCTTTCGGGCTGGGTGAGGATTGGAACGTCTTCCTTTTCGTCTAGTTCGATGAATTCACCAGATTGCGCCCAGCTTTCGGGCTGGGTGAGGATTGGAACTCGAACCTGCACTCGAACCGCTTCTACCAGATAGATTGCGCCCAGCTTTCGGGCTGGGTGAGGATTGGAACCCTTGCCTGCGCGTGTCGAGATACTTTTTCGGAAATTGCGCCCAGCTTTCGGGCTGGGTGAGGATTGGAACCTTCCCAATCCCCACAGGTGCTACCGTCTACGATTGCGCCCAGCTTTCGGGCTGGGTGAGGATTGGAACACCCAAGCCTTGACCACCTCCTCATCCCTAGACTGATTGCGCCCAGCTTTCGGGCTGGGTGAGGATTGGAACTCTTCTGGCAATGAGCTGTAGGTATACTCTACTCGGCTAAGAACTGGACTTTCTTGAAGGACTGAAACTTCCAGCTCATCAGGCTTTTAAGCTGTTCGTATTTGTTGATGTGTGCTGAGTCAATCAGGCTTGAAATTGCACTCTTAAAA
>Ga0209490_10005693_pt1 | contig 11330 bp, 10 predicted proteins | sample MAT06_FD_187209 | JGI IMG/M metagenome (GOLD analysis project Ga0209490, IMG submission 187209) | Freshwater microbial communities from Lake Fryxell liftoff mats and glacier meltwater in Antarctica - MAT-06 (SPAdes) (version 2) | ecosystem: Environmental > Aquatic > Freshwater > Ice > Liftoff...
ACCACCTCCTCCGGTGCTTGGGCATGCACCCAGTGACCCGCGTAGGCAACGGTTTCCACGCGGCTGTTGGGGAATTGCTCCTTGATCGCCGGTAGATCCTCGCGCAGGATGTAGTCGCTCTGCCCACCGCGAATGAAGAGCGTGGGCACCCGCACGGTGGCCGACTCGATCGATGCCAGGATATGCGGCAACTCGCTCTCCAAGAGGGGAACGTTCACGCGCCAAGCCATTTGATCCTCGGTCTTCCAATAGAGGTTCTTCAGCAGGAATTGGACCACGCCGGGTTCTTTCACCATGGAGGCCACATGCGCTTCCACTTCCTTGCGGGTGCGACCAGGCGATAGATCCACGGTACGCATGGCGGCGATGATGTGGGCATGGTTGTTCGCGTGCTCCTTGGGGCTGATATCCACGACTACCAATTGCTTCAACAGTTGCGGCCATTGCTGCGCGAAGACCATGGCCGCTTTGCCACCCATGGAGTGACCGGCAAGGATGATCTCCTTCAACCCCAGCCCGACCACCAAGGCATGCACATCGGCAGCCATGAGCGGGTAGGACGTAGCCGTGGTGTGCGGTGAACGGCCGTGATCGCGCAGGTCCACGAGCACCACATCCAAGGCCGGGCCGCTGGTATCGGTCGGCTCTGCCAGTTCCTTGCCCACGCTACCCCAGTTGTCCGATGCGCCGAACAAGCCGTGCAGGATCACCACGGGCGTAGCACCAACAGGGCCTAAACGGCGGTAGTGAAGCGGCACGGTGCTCATCGCAGTTCCCGCAGATAGAGTTGCACAGTGTTCTCCAGCCCGAAGATCAGCGCATCGCAAATGAGCGCATGGCCGATCGAGACTTCCAGCAAGCCGGGAACCTGTTGGTTGAAATAGGCCAGGTTCGTGCGATCCAGATCATGACCGGCATTGAGGCCCAGGCCCAAGTGACCAGCGCGTTCGGCGGCGAGGGCGAAGGGAGCTACTGCCTTGGCCCGATCGCTGTGATACTGATCTGCGTACGGTTCGGTGTAGAGTTCGATCCTATCGGTGCCGGTATCAGCGGCGTGAGCGATCTGCTCCGGATCGGTACCCATGAACAGGGAGGTGCGTATGCCAACTGCCTTCAGCCGCTCGATCACGGTGATCAAAAAGGCCTTGTTCGTCTGTGCATCCCAACCGGCATTGCTGGTGAGCACACCAGGCGGATCCGGCACCAAGGTGACTTGTGCAGGCTTAACGGCCAGGACCAGTTCAAGAAAGTCGGGGTTGGGGTAGCCTTCAATATTGAACTCAGTGGTGAGCACGGGCTTCAAGGCCAGCACGTCAGCGCGCCGGATATGGCGTTCGTCGGGTCTGGGATGTACCGTAATGCCTTGCGCACCGAACCGTTCGATGTCCTGTGCTGTTCGCACTACATCGGGGTTGTTCCCACCACGTGCATTTCGCAGGGTGGCCAACTTATTGATGTTCACACTCAGCCGCGTCAATGCCGTTCGTTTACTTTGTTCCGCCCAATAGGGACGCCAAAAGTAAGCGGCACCACAGGCACGGACCACGAAGCACATGCACGCCATCGACCTGATCACCCCGGACATACCGCCCTTGCGGCCACAGGATGACGTAGCGCGTGCCTTGGATTGGCTGGAAGAATTCAAAGTGGGCCACCTGCCCGTTGTGCAGGACGGTCGCTTGGTGGGCTTGGTGCGCGATCAAGATCTGGTGGACCGCAACGATCCGCGCGTTGCGGTAAGCAGTGTGATGGAGCAGGTGGAGGTGCCCTTTGTGCGCGGCAACCAACACATCTACGAGGCCATGAAGCTCTTCAGCGAGCGCGGGCTCACAGTGTTACCCGTACTGGATGAAATGGGCAACTACCTCGGTGCCATCACCGAACACGAAGCCTTGAAACGCCTTTCGGAGGTCACCAACATACACGAGCCGGGCAGCATCGTGGTGCTGGAAATGAACCAGGTGGATTACAGCTTGCAGCAGATCGCCGGGATCGTGGAGGGGAACGATGGCAAGATCCTCAGCGTTTACAGCCATGTACTGCCCAGCAGCACCCGCTTGGAGATCACCCTCAAGATCAATCGCGAGGACATTAGCGACATCCTGCAAAGCTTCGAGCGCTACGAGATCCAGGTGAAGACCACCTACCAAGGCTCGCGCTTCCATGACGACCTGCGCGGACGCTATGACGAGTTGATGCGCTTCATCAACCTGTGAACGGCGGGCATGTTCCGCAGCCTGCTCCTCCACCTACCGCTCCTGCTCCTATTCACCCGGGTGCAAGGCCAAGGAAACAGCCAGGCCGATAGCACGATCCGGATCCATAGCATTGTGGTGAACGGGAATGTGAAGACCAAGGAACGGATCATCTTGCGCGAGCTGGTGCTAAACGATGGCGACACCTTGTCCATCGCGGTGCTGTACGAAAAACTGGAACGGAGCCGCCAGAACCTCATGAACACGGGGCTCTTCAACACCGTGACCGTGCAACCCATCTACTTGGATAAAAAAACCGTGGCGGTGGAAGTGAGCGTGAACGAGCGCTGGTACCTATGGCCGGCATTGATCTTCGATCTGGCGGATCCCAACTTCAACACCTGGTGGCTTACCAAGGACTTCGATCGCGTCAACTACGGCCTGTATCTGTACCAGTACAACCTACGCGGACGAAACGAGACCGCTTACATCAAGGCGCAATTCGGGTACACGCGCCAGTTCGCCTTCCGCTACAGGGTGCCCAACCTGGATGGTCGGCAGAAGTGGGGCATCAGCCTTGGTGCCAGCTATGAGGAGCAGGCGGAGATAACGGCAGGCACCGAGGACAATGTGCGCTTGTTGATCCGCAACTTCGATGGCAGCAATCGTGAGCAATGGAAGGCCGATGTGGAAGTAACGTTGCGGCGCAGCCACGACATACGGCACATTGGCAGGCTCAAGTACAACCAGGCGCAGATCCGCGACACCATTGCGAACGTGGCCGTGGATTACTTCGATGGACCAACGCTGGACACCCGATTCCTCACCTTGGGCTACACCTTCTTATGGGACCAGCGCGATTCGCGCGTATTTCCGAGATCGGGGCACTACCAAGAACTTCGCGTGGATCGCTATGGTTTGGGTTTCCTGGATCGCGCGGCGCCGAACATCACCACGGCCTACGCCACCACCAAACGCTGGTGGAAGGTGCATGAGAAATGGACATTGGCCGTATCGCTCCGGGGCAAATACACAGCAGGCACCCCCAACTACTATATACAGGAAGGTCTGGGCTACCGGGAATTCGTGCGTGGCTACGAGTACTACGTGATCGATGGTGAACACTTCGCACTGGGCAAGGGCAATATCACGTTCCAGTTGGTGAAGCCACGTACGCATCGGGTGGAAGCCATGCCGATGGAAGCATTCCGCACACTCTACATTGCCGTCTACTTGAACCTCTTTACCGATGTGGGCCGGGTTTGGGACAGCCGTTATGCGAACGTCAACTTCCTGGACAACCGGTGGATCAGTGGCAACGGCGTGGGTTTGGACCTGGTAACGAGCTACGACCAGGTGATACGAGCGGAGTATGCCTTGAACGGCTTGGGAGAGCACGGTTTCTACCTACATTTCACACAACCATTTTGAACCTATGCGCATTGGAGTGAACGGCAGAGCCATGGAGCCAGCCAACGCACCGGTGGTGTTGAACACCCTGGAACGCATGGTGGCGCACGGCCTGGAACCGCTGCTTACCAGCAGCCTTGCCACGTGGCTAAAGGAAGGGGGGCACGCGGTGCCTTGGCCGGTGCTTTCCAACCAAGACCTTGGCCAGCAGGACTTGGAGCTGTGCATTGGCCTTGGTGGGGACGGCACCTTGTTGGATACGGTCTCGCTCGTGGGCCGATCGGAGATACCGGTGCTGGGGATCAACCTTGGCAGGCTTGGGTTCCTCTCCAATGTGCGCTTGGACACGGTAGAAACGGCGCTGGCCGCGATAAAAGCACACCATTACTCGTTGCAAGACCGATCCCTTTTGGAAGTGATGGACCGCGAGACGGAATTGGGTGCGCAGAACTTCGCCTTGAACGAGGTGAGCATACATAAGCGGGACAGTGCGAGCATGATCGCCGTGCATGTACACCTAGGCACCGACTACTTGAACACGTATTGGGCCGATGGCCTGATCATCGCCACGCCAACGGGATCCACGGCCTATTCGCTCAGTTGCGGGGGTCCCGTGCTCTACCCCACCAGCGACGCCTTTGTGATCAACCCGATCTGCCCCCACAACCTGAACGTGCGCCCCTTCGTGATCCCGGACCATTACACCATCCGATTGCAGTTGGAAGCCCGATCGGACCGCTGCCTGCTCAACCTGGATTCGCGCAGCGTGGCCATTGAGGGGAATACGGAGATAACCATACGCAGGGCCCGGTTCACCGTGAAAATGGTGCAGTTCGAGGGCACCGACTTCCTGGACACCTTGCGCACCAAACTGAACTGGGGACTGGACCGACGCTCGGCACCACCCACCAAGCCCTAGCGGGAAACTTTACCTTCGCGCTCAACGGCTGCTCACGTACCAAGTGCCCTTCAGACACGTTCACCAACCGATGTTCCGCTTTCTACTTATCGCCTTGGCCACAGCTACGGCCTTGAGCACCAGCGCCCAGGTAAGCGAGATCGGCATAACGGGCGGCGTGGCCTATTATATCGGCGACCTCAACCCCACGCGGCATTATCCCAAAGACACCAAGATCGCTTACGGGGTCCTGTACCGCTACAACTTCAGCGATCGCTATGCCATTCGGTTACAGGGCTTGACCAGCCGTATGCAGTCCTATGACAGCAACTCCAGCGATTCCTTGCAACTGCTGCGCAACCTGCATTTTCGTGCACGGCTCCTGGAATTCTCTGCTTTGGTTGAAGTGAACTTCCGCAAATACCGCAGCAGGGACAAGGACAGCAAGCGTTGGACACCCTTCATGTTCGCTGGTCTGGCGTACTTCCGTGCCAACCCTCAGGCACAGCTGGACGACACGTGGTACGACCTGCAACCCTTGGGCACCGAAGGGCAGGGCACCTCCACTGGGGGCGAGTCCTATGGAGTGGACAACATCTGCATACCCTTCGGCGTGGGCGTCAAAGTGAACTTTGGGCGGCTGGACATGCAGCTGGAATGGGGATTGCGCCGCACCTACACCGACTATTTGGACGATGTAAGCGGCAGCTACGTGGACCGCGACCAACTGGCCTTCGAGAACGGGCCATTGGCCGCCACGCTTGCCGATCCCAGTGTTCTAGCGACCCTGCCGGACTACCCTAATGCGGACCGTGCCCGAGGCGACCCCAACACCCGGGACTGGTACCAATACACGGGATTATCGCTCACCTACGTGATCAGTCGCTTCTCCGATTGCGACGAGCAGTACAACTGGATGCGTAAGAAGCGCTGATCCAAGGCATTTGGCCATCTTTGCGACCCTTTTTGGAAACGCCCCAGGACATAACCGAGCAATTGCGCGCCCAGATCGATGGGTCGCGGGTGCCCAAGCACATCGCCATTATCATGGACGGCAATGGGCGTTGGGCCGAACGGCAGGGCGAACATCGGGTGGTGGGCCATGCGAATGGTGTGCGATCGGTGCGGGAGGCACTCACCGGCGCCACGGACATTGGGGTGAGGTACCTGACGCTTTACGCCTTCAGCACCGAGAATTGGAATCGCCCGCAAGCCGAAGTGGATGCCTTGATGGACCTGTTGGTGAAGACCGTGATCGGCGAGTTGGACGAATTGAATGCCAACGGTGTTCGGCTGAACGCGATCGGAGATATCGCCTCGCTGCCCGCCAGTTGCAGCAGCACCTTGCAGGAAGCCATAACGGCCACCGCCAAGAACGACCGGATCACCATTACCCTGGCGTTGAGCTACAGCGCGCGTTGGGAACTGGTGCGCATGGCTCGTGAATTGGCAGAGCAGGCCCGCGACGGCAGCTTGGATCCCGCGTTGATCGACGACGAACTCATTGCCGCGCACCTGACCACGGCGGACATGCCCGACCCCGAGTTGCTCATTCGCACCAGTGGTGAACAACGGATCAGCAACTTCCTGCTGTGGCAGATCGCATACGCGGAGCTGTGGTTCACCCCCGTGCTCTGGCCCGATTTCCGAAAAGAACACCTCTACCAGGCAGTACTCGACTTCCAGAACCGGGAGCGTCGCTTTGGCCTTATCAGCGAACAGATCACACAGGCCTGACATGCGCTGGCTCCTCGCACTCACGATCATGTTCGCAGCGCTTTGTACAGCAGCCCAGCCGGGTCGCGCTGTCATGGACGCTGCTGTTCCGCAGGAATACGAGATCGGTGGCATTACCGTGAGCGGCACCAAGACCACGGACCCCAATGCGGTAAAACTTTTCACCGGCTTGCAAGTGGGCGATAAGGTCACCGTGCCGGGAGAACGCATCACCAAGGCATTGAACAACCTGTGGGATCAAAAGCTGTTCAGCGACATCTCTTTTGAAGCGGCGGAGATCCGGGGGCGAACCATTTTCCTGCATATCGCGGTGGTGGAAAAACCGCGTCTATCGCGTTTCAAGTTCGAGGGAGTGACCAAGAGCGAGGGCGACAAATTGCGCGAAGAGATCGAGTTGGTCCGCGGCCAGCAGGTGAACGATGCCGTGTTGGCGAATACGCGTTCCATGATCCGCAAATACTTCGTGGACAAAGGCTTCTTGAAGGCGAACACTACGGTGATCGAACGGCCGGATACGTTGATGGAGAACAGCGTTCTCCTGATCTTGAAAGTGGATAAAGGCCCCAAGGTGAAGATCAAGAGCGTGATCTTCACAGGGAACGAGGCGCTTACGGACAAGAGACTGGCCCGCGCCATGAAGAAGACCCGGGCGAAGAAGTGGTACAACCCGATAGCGGGAAGCAAATTCCTTTCCGCCGAATACAAGGCGGACAAAGCGCGGCTCATCGACATCTACAACGAAAAGGGGTACCGCAATGCGTCCATCGCTCGCGACACCATGTTCTACACTTCCAAAAACCGCGTTCGGGTCGAGCTCACGGTGGACGAAGGGGGCAAGTTCCATTACCGCGATGTGAACATCACCGGTAACAGTAAGCACACCACGGAAGAACTGAAGAGCATACTCAACATCACCAAGGGCGATGTGTACAACAAGAAGCAGCTGGACAGCCGCTTGTACATGAACCCGAACGGTCGTGATGTGAGTTCGCTTTACATGGACGATGGCTACCTCTCCTTCTACCCCGACCCGGTGGAATTGCTGGTGGAAGGCGACAGCATCGATCTGGACCTGCGCTTGCGCGAAGGCAAACAGTATCGCATCCGGAATGTGATCATCAAAGGCAACACCAAGACCAACGAGCACGTGGTGCGGCGGGAGATACGCACCAAGCCCGGGCAACTCTTCAACCGCAGCGATGTGATCCGTACCCAGCGCGAGTTGAGCACCTTGGGCTACTTCAACCCCGAGACCTTGGGCGTGAACCCCATACAGGATCCGCGCACCGGGACCGTGGATCTGGAATTTACCGTGGAAGAAAAGCCCAGTGATCGCCTGGAATTGAGCGGTGGTTGGGGCGCAGGCCGGATCGTGCTCTCCCTGGGTCTTTCGTTCACCAACTTCTCGCTGCGCAACACCTTCAAAAAGAACGCATGGACCCCATTGCCAGCAGGCGATGGCCAGACCTTGAACTTGCGCGCACAGACCAACGGCCGCTTCTTCCAGAGCTACAGCATGTCCTTTGTAGAGCCCTGGTTGGGTGGTCGCAAGCCGAATTCCTTGAGTTTCTCGGCTTACATGTCCGTGCAATCCAATGGGGAAACGAAGTTCACCAACACCAGCGAAGGCCGCATACCCAACCCCAACCTCCAACAACTGGTGATCCTTGGGGCCACCTTGGGCCTTGGCAAGCGCCTGACCTGGCCCGATGACTTTTTCATCCTGCGGCAAACGCTCGGCTATCAGAACTACGATCTGCGGAACTACCGCAGCGGCCAGGTGGTCTTTGATTTCGCGAACGGCTCCAGCAATGTGCTCACTTACCAGTTCCAACTATCCCGCAACTCGGTGGACCAGCCGTTCTTCGCACGCACCGGTTCGGATGTTACCTTCTCCGTAAAAGCAACACCTCCGTATTCGCTGTTCCAACCAGGGCGGAACTGGGCAGCAGAACCTGCAGCCGAGCGCTACCGTTGGGCCGAATTCCACAAATGGAAATTCACCACGCAGTGGTTCAACAAACTCACGAACAGCAAATCCGGCCACAACCTGGTATTGATGGCGCGCGCTGGGTTCGGCTTCCTGGGCCGCTACAACGCAGCCGTGGGCAATTCCCCCTTCGAGCGCTTCTACCTGGGTGGCGCGGCATTGACGGGATTCCAGTTGGATGGTCGGGAGATCGTAGGCTTACGCGGCTACGACGACTTCTCCTTGTCCCCCAACATCGGGAACTTCATTGTCTCCAAATACACCACGGAATTGCGTTTCCCGGTATCCTTGAACCCTTCGGCCACCATCTACACATTGGTCTTTGCACAAGCCGGCCGCACCTGGGAGAATTTCGATGAGTTCGACCCCTTCAAACTCTATCGTTCGGCAGGCATCGGTCTGCGTCTGTTCCTGCCCATGTTCGGTCCCATGGGCCTGGATTATGGATGGCGCCTGGATGATGTTCCGAACCAGCCCAACATGGCCCGCAGTCAGTTCCATTTCACGATCGGCATAGATCTTGGCGAGCTTTAGCGTGATGTCCACTTTGCTCATGAACCATTCGCGCGGGTCCTTTGCCCCCCGTTGTCGTTGTCACCCTTCAGCGCTGTGCCTTCAGCGCCGAGCGGGTCCCGCCTCGCCGGAGGCCAAAACTCCCCGCCCTCTTTGGGTTCAGCAACTTGGGGGATACCACACTTGCCTGGATCGCCTACTTTCGACGGCTTCCGCATGAAACGCACGATCCTAAAGTCCCTCGCACTGGCAAGCCTCCTGATCACGGGAGTACCAGCGCTTGCCCAGCGTATCGCGTTCGTGAATACGCGCTACATCCTGGACCAGATGCCGGAGTACGAGTCGGCCAACAAAGAACTCGATCGGTTCTCCAAGCAATGGCAGGAAGAGATAGACGAGCGCTACCTGCAGATCAAGCGCATGCGCGACGCCTACAATGCGGAAGCGATCCTGCTGACGGAAGAGATGAAACGCACCCGCATGGACGAGATCGACCGACGCGAGCGAGAGGCGCGGGAGATGCAGAAGAAGCGCTTCGGCCCCAACGGTGACCTTTTCAAGAAACGCACCGAACTGGTGCAACCGATCCAGGACCGAGTGTACAATGCCGTGAAGGAAGTGGCCGGCACCAGCTACGTTGCCGTATTCGACCTGGGTGGACAGGCGAGCAATTTGCTCTTCGCCAGTGAGAAATACGACAAGAGCGACAGTGTGCTGCGCAAACTCGGCATACGGCCTAAGCAGGATAAGGGCAGTGGCAGCACGCAGGACGAGGAGTTCGGTGAACCGCCGCCAGAAGAAAGCCCGGCAAAACCAGATGGCACACAACCACCACCAGTTCAACCCAGGGACGGTGGCGGAAAAGAGCAAATGCAACCCAAATAGACGATCACGTATCATGAAGAACCTCGTACTCGCGCTCGCGCTCGCTCTTACCAGCATGCCCGCAGCGTTCGCCCAGAACACCAAACTCGGCCATATCGATCGGCAGAAACTGATGCTCCTCTTGCCAGAGCGCAACGGTGCCGAAACCAAGATGCAGGCCTTTGCCAAGACCCTTGACGAGCGCTTGAAAGCCATGGGTGCCGAATACGAAGCCAAAGTGGGCGATGCCCAGGCGCGTGCCGCACAGATGACCCAAACGGAGAAAGACGTTGCTGTGCGCGAGATCGGCGAACTGGAGCAGCGCATACAGGCAGCGCAACAGAAGGCCCAGGAAGACCTCGCCAAGCAGGAGGAGGAATTGTTGAAGCCGATGGTGGACCGCACCAACGCGGCGATCGCCGATGTGGCTGCAGCGAACAACTTCGCTTACATCTTTGATGTGAGCACGGGTATGGTGATCTACTACGACAAGGGCGAGGACATTATGCCGTTGGTGAAGACCAAGCTGGGCATTCTGTAACCGAATAGGCGATCGTGTCCACCGCACAAGGTCCGATCGGCATCTTCGACTCCGGTATTGGCGGGCTTACTGTTACCGCAACGATCAGGCAGGCGCTTCCCAGGGAGCGCCTGCTCTATTTCGGGGATAGCGCGCATGTGCCCTATGGGCCACGAACCTTGGAAGAGGTGCGTGGTTTCAGCTTCGCGATCACAAAAGCGTTGCTGGCGAAAGGTGCCAAGGTGATCGTGATCGCCTGCAACACGGCATCGGCCGCAGCCTTGCGCCCCTTGCGCGAGGCCTACCCCGATGTGCCCTTCGTGGGCATGGAGCCCGCCGTGAAGCCGGCCGTGGAACACACCCGCACCGGCGTGGTGGGCGTGATCGCCACGGTGGCCACCTTCCAAAGTGAATTGTATGCCACCATCGTGGAGCGCTTCGCGCACGAAGTGGAAGTGCTTCATCAACCTTGTCCCGGTTTGGTGAAGCAGATCGAAGCCGGTGAATTCGATACACCCCGAACGGAAGAAATGCTGCGCGGCTGGTTGGAGCCGCTGGTAGCGAAGAACATCGATGCCTTGGTGCTGGGCTGCACCCACTACCCCATCGTACGTCCGCTGATAGAGCGCATCGTAGGCCCGGGTGTGCGCGTGATCGATCCCGCACCGGCGATCGCGCGGCAACTCCAGCGCGTGCTGCACCGCGATGGTATCGAGGCCAATGAAGACCAACGCGGCGAACTGCTGTGCTACACAAGCGCCGACACCGCCAGCTTCAAGGCGATGATGGAACGGTTGGGCATGGGCGAATATCCTGTTCGCCATAGCGGCTGGAACGGGGCGGAACTCACCCTGGCTTGAACCACCCCGCGTACAGGATGTAGTTTCGTGCGATGCGTTCGATCTCGCCTTCGCTCAGATCCTTGCTCACGGTGCCGATGCGCTTGGCGGGGACACCGGCCATCAAGCTTCCCGGCTCCACCACCGTACGCTGGGTGACCACCGCACCTGCGGCGATCACGCTGCCCGCGCCGATCACGGCTTGGTCCATGACGATGGCTCCCATGCCAATGAGCACCTTATCGTGGATGGTGCAGCCGTGTGCGATCGCGTTGTGCCCAATGCTGACGTCGTTCCCGATCGTGAGGCCACACTTCTCATAGGTGGCATGTAGCACAGCGCCGTCCTGGATGTTCACGCGATC
>Ga0209490_10005697_pt1 | contig 11328 bp, 8 predicted proteins | sample MAT06_FD_187209 | JGI IMG/M metagenome (GOLD analysis project Ga0209490, IMG submission 187209) | Freshwater microbial communities from Lake Fryxell liftoff mats and glacier meltwater in Antarctica - MAT-06 (SPAdes) (version 2) | ecosystem: Environmental > Aquatic > Freshwater > Ice > Liftoff...
GTTGGTCAAAATATAGTTAGTTGGACGAATCATAGAGGTTGGACAGTAAACTCTAAAATCTGCTTTCAATCTATCTCCATCAGAATATACTAAAGTTGTTGAAGCAAGATATAGTCCTGGCTTATCCAGCAACTTAACCGAAATTTGAGAAGATGGGATAGGAGTTGGTTTAGGTAAAGTTACTGTTGGTGTTGTTGGATAAATTGGTAATGGTTGTGGTGGAGTTGGTGTCGATGGATAATTTGGCGATGGTTGTGGTTGAAATGTAACTATCGGAGATGGAGGAATTGGCGATGGTTGAGATTGATCTGTAACAGTTGGAGATACAGGAATTGGCGATGGTTGTGCAGGTGGTATAACATTTGGTGATTTAGGAGTAACTGGAGTTTTTGGAGTAGGAGATTCTTTTACTTGTGAAGGAGACTTAGAAGGCTGTGCCGGCGAAACTATTGATGAAGTTTGGGCAATTGGAGTCGGTGTTGAATTAGAACTCGGTGATTGTTCTGGTTGTTTGGTTATCCAAAATCCTGCAATAATAGCCGTCGCAATGATACTACCAAGCAACAAAGTTTTTGGGATATCTCCTAGTTGAGAGGGAGCTACGGAAATAACTGTTGGTTGCTGAAGGTGTTCTGGAATATCTGCTATGGTAGGACGGATAATTTGATGAACCTGAGATGTTTGAGATTGTAATGGTTGCAGCATTTCTTGTGCTGTAGTATATCGATCGCAACTATGATCCGAAATTGCTTTATCTAGAATAACGGCTAAGCTAGGGCTAACTTGGGGAGCATATTGCTTCCAAAGAATTTCACCTGTATAGTTATTAGTTTCTATATCCTGTGGCTGTTTGCCTGTCAGTAAATAAATAGCGGTTAATCCAGTAGCGAATAAGTCACTACTATAAACTGGTCGTCCGGCCGCTTGTTCAGAAGACATAAATCCATGAGTGCCGATCGTAATTGAATTCTGCGGACTTCCTGAAGAACTCATGGTGGTAGCTATGGCTTCTTTCACAGCACCAAAATCTATCAATACTGGCTTTTTGTCGGATTCTCTAATAATTATATTATCCGGTTTAATATCCCGATGAATAATCTGTTTTTGATGAACGTAATCTAAAACTTGTAAAAAATTAACCAGAAATTCTCTGACATAACTCTCACTGAAACTGGATTGTGACAAGATTGTATCTGTGAGAGTTATGCCCTCTATGAGTTCTTGAACCAGATAGAAGTCATTGTTTTCTTCAAAATAAGCATAGAGTGTAGGAATCTTGCTGTGGCTACCCAAATCTTCCAAAATAGCTGCTTCTCGTTGAAAGCGCTCTTTGATTAATGGATAAAGTTTCGGATGGTGAGAAACTGGGTGTAGTTTTTTAACTACACACCGTCGTCCTGATGGCATTTGGGTATCTTCTGCGAGAAAGGTTTCCCCAAACCCGCCACAACCAATAGATTTTAAAACTTGATACCGATTATTTAATAGCATAGTTAAAGTCTAAAATATTGTTTTACGATATACAGCACTAAAGTCAAGTTATTGAAAATATTTCGATATGAATCAACTATGTTCCGGGAACCTGAGCATGATACTCAGCTTAGTTGATTGAGAATCAGATTTTACGATCGCCCGAACCTCTTTGCACCCAGCTTCACCCATGAAAGAGCGTGTTTCCTGACCGCATCCACCCGGGGCGCTAAGAAATATTCCAGATAAATGCAGTAATGCAGTAATGCAGTAGAGAGTTAGATAAGGATGATTGTAAACAGAGAGAATATTGAACTACCGCTGGCTGGCTGGGTAAGTTTTGCCGATATCAACGTCTGGTTGCGGCTAACCCAGCTTCAGAAACAGCGATGATTTGGCTCACTTTCTTTTCGATAAACTTCACCATAACTAAAGCACAATCAGGAAAAAAGATTTTAAACAAGGAAACTTCCTGAAATTGAGTATATGGAAGGTTATTTATAATATGGCAAAAATATGGCAAATAATTTGTGTCTGGAATTTCAGTTTTAAAAGAGAGGCAAAATGAGCAAAGGACGAGCAATTTTTAGTTTAATAGTAAGTTTGGCTGTTGTTGGTGCTAACTCTGGCACAGTCTTTGCAGAGCTAAAACAAGACAGTTTTGCGATACCAAACTACATAACCCAGCGACAGCGTAATTGCAGCAATCCTCAAAGTAACGTAGAGTACAAGGAGTGTGCAAGGTTAAGGTATGAAGCAGCGGATCGGCGACTGAATGACGTTTATAAACAACTGGTTGCTAAATTAAATCGTAAACAGCGATCGGTACTTTATCAAGAACAGATTAAATGGATTAAGTCACGAGACAAAAACTGCGAATTAGAAGTTTATGGCAATCGCGGTGGTTCTGGTTATCGAGGTTTTTTGAATGAATGTTTGGAACGTAAGACCAAACAACGCACCGCTGAATTAGAGAATTATTTAAGAAAGAGATAAGGAATAGAAAGGATAATTTATGAAAAAGCAATCGATTTTAGGAATTATGCTCAGTTGTGCCGTGTTGGGAGCTTGCTATCTCACAAAACCCCAAACTGTAAATGCTGCACCTGCATCTATATTTACACCCATTATCCGGGATGTTAAGAATCAAATTCCGAGAGGATGGGTAATGCGCCTGCCTTCAAGTGTTAATCTCAGCAACATTAAACTTTACCCGCAAGTCATTACAACCATCCCCGGAGAGTTTGCTGTTTGGCTTAATTCACGACCGAACTGTATGGATAGATCCTGTCAATTTGGAGTTATTGCAGTAGCCCAAAATTCTGAATATGCTGATAATTTGCGTTCCAAGCATATCTTTTCTAAGACATCCCTACAAAGAGTTAAGGCAATTAGACAACGCAATTATCAAACTAGGACTGAATCAGAGTCCACACTATTAAATAACTCAGAGATGGCAGTGCTAGAAAGAACACCCATCATCTTAAAACCAGGAATTCAGGGTGTTTTTATTGTTCAAAATGGGGGAGGTGCTTCAACTCCACCTTCTTTACACGTCTTTTGGAAACAAGATGGTTTGAATTATCGAGCCACTATAAAAGGTGGATTCGATTACGACCGGAGTGTTGTGATCCAAAGTCAAAAATCAGCATTGATTAATCTAGCTATTTCGATGGCTAAAGAGTCTCCGATTAAAAGTGCTAACTAATTTTAATAGGAAGAACTACGAGTCTCCGTCTCCATTTACTTGCAGGCGGTACTCTCGTCCCTGGCGATCGCGAACAATTATCCGATCGCTGTTTTTCGATCAACTTTCCAATATCATTTATTTTTAAAGTACCCGATAACGATTATCCCTCATAGAATCTACGATGACGGAGAACCCGACGCGATCGGCAACCCCCGGACTGTGGAGTTAAGACTTGGGGTGATCGTCTAATGCTGAGAAAAGTTAAAAAATACTGAAAATTCATGCAGTAATGCAGTAACAGTGGAATAATATATTGTCAAATAAATTGTTATCCAAACACAAAAGCTTTATTGCCTACACTCTCAAAATTGAAGGCAAGCGCACAAATTTGTTGCAGTGGTGCTTTTTGGGTTTGCCTGCAAGGTAAAAAGTCTAGGGCAAGCATTTCTGGCGATCGCTCTTTCTTGGTTCGTCGTAAGGTTCGGGTGTTTTCTAGTGAAAATTCTCAACTATTTGTTTGGATGCAGTTAAGATGCTTCGAGTGAGTTCAGTAAATCGCATTATCTACTAATTCCTTCAACTCCAAATCCATGCAATCTGGTATGCAATGAATTATTTGATATTGGGATTAATCGCCGCTCCTCTTTTTTCCAGTTCGGCGATCGCACAACCCATCACCAATCTGGCTGCTGTTCCAGTGCAGGTTGCAGCTAGCCAAGCTCCCGAAAAGGCGATCGATAACCTAACAGACTTGATTTTCTACAACCTGCACTCTGAACTGAACCGCCGCAAAATCCGTTCTGACGAAACCCAGTACATCAAGGAATGGGCGAGTATCAGGAAAGTGGTGAGTCAAGATAATTTGGTGTATGGAACCAAAAACTTTTTTCAGGAATTTGCGTAAAATTTTTCTGGCAAAGCGATAGGTAAGAAACCGGGTTTCTGCGTTAACTTGATGCTTCTGGCAGAACTTGACTTCAGAAACCCGGTTTCTGAGACCTATTTTCAGGAGTCATGCCGATCGCCAATGTACTTGTGTGCGCCCATTACCATCCCTGGAGCCAACATAGATCCCTCATCGGTTAACGAAATCCAGTAAAAATACGGATGTTCGGAAACATCAGAAAAGCTTTAATATATAGGGCTGGCTGAATAAAAGTATAAAGCTTACCAGATAATGGGTTCAAGCTTTTTTTACTCGGAAGTGTGCAAGTTATATGATTATAGAGTCTCAAAACCCTTGCACCTTAGTTGTTCGTCTCTGGCTAAATTTGGGAATTTAGCAATAAACCTACTATTTTTCAAGCTGTGTAGCCTCGTTTTTCCACTACGTACACTTTTTCAGCAAGCCCTAAATAATTAGCAAAATTCATCATTGACGATAAAAAGCGATCGCAGTTCCCAGATCCTCATACTCATTTAGCCACCCCTAGCCAGGAGTACCCATTGTGTCCATCCTCTTAAACCATCGCTATAAAGTTATAGAATCCCTGGGAAGTGGTAGTTTCGGCGAGGCCTTTCTGGCAGAAGACACCCAGATGCCGTTGCAGCAAAAATGTGTGATCAAGCAACTCAAACCCCAAGTCAAACCCCAGTTTTACCAAATCGTCAAAGAACGCTTCAAACAGGAAGCGGCAACATTGCAAACTTTGGGGGAGCATAACCAGATTCCTCGGTTGCACGCTTACTTTGACGACGCGGAAGAGTTTTACTTGGTGCAGGAGTATATCCACGGTGAAACCCTAGAAGCGAAAATACAAAGGGAAGGTAAACTCAACGAAAGTGCCGTGAGGGAAATTTTGAGCAGTCTATTGCGAGTGCTTGAGTACATACATGGTAAAAGAATAGTTCATCGCGATATCAAACCGGATAATATTATTTTGCGCCAGCCCGATATAAAGCCGGTTTTGATTGACTTTGGTGCGGTAAAGGAAGCTATGAGTACCCTGCTCAACACTCAAGGAAATGCTGTTAACTCGATTGTAATTGGTACTCCTGGGTTTATGGCTTCCGAACAGGCAACGGGTAGACCTGTCTATTCTAGTGATTTATATAGTTTGGGACTGACCGCAATTTATTTGCTCACGGGTAAGCTGCCGCAAGATTTGGCGACAGATCCAGTTACGGGAGAAATTATTTGGCGACATGATGCACCTGTCGTGAGTACCAGTTTAGCGGATATCTTAGATAAGGCAGTTCGCTCCCACGCTCGCGATCGCTACTCTAGCGCCGGGGAAATGCTCTATGCCTTAGAATCTCCTACACAGGTGCAGCCGAATACTCCTTATCCTGTGCCACCACCTACACCAATACCAACAGCATCCCCCTCATCGGCATCAAAAAACCGACAGGTTTTGGTGATTGCTTCTATTGTTTCTCTGGTCGTTCTAGGGATTGGGATGCGATCGCTTCCCTACTTGTGGAAACCGAAAGTACAAGCCAAAGCCTTAACGATTGGAATCTTAAGCAATCCAAAGTACAACGCCAACTTAGTAGCAGATTATTTAGGAAAAGAGTTAATCCCCAGTAATTTTATTGAATTTTTTCTGGGTAAAAAAGTAGACTTGGTGATCGATGGCGACCAGAATCTAGCTTACCAAGAAGCTAAGAATCGAATAGCTAAGAAACAGTGGGATATTGCCTTTACCCTGTCTCCGATCATTTCTGTTGCTGCCAAAGATAATGGCTATAGGTTTGCCGCTTTAATGTTTCCTGAAAATCCGCCTTATTATCAGTCTGCATTGTACGTCAGAGCGGACAGCCCAATTCAATCTCTCAATGACATAACACCAAGCACCGTAATTGCCTTGGGCGGGTTCAACTCAGCATCGAGTTTTTATATGCCCGTTTACGATTTGTATGGAAAAACCCTAACGGTAGATATGGGATACCGAGGGCAGGAAATTCGGGAAATGGTGAGGACGAGAAAAGCTGATTTGGGTGCGGGTGCTTTAGGAGATACAGTCAAAAACGATCCCGATATCCGCATCATCCACCTGAGTCGTGACATTCCTGGTTCAGGAGTATATCTCTCTCCCAAGCTTTCAGAATCAGACACAAAGGCAATCCAAACAGTTTTGCTGAACGCCCCTAAAGACTTTCAAAAAAAAGCCAACTATGGCGCAGGTTTAGAACCAAACTATACGGCTTTCATGGAAATTATTCAGAGAACTGAACAAGTTTTAGGCTGTTCTGATTTTAGGAAAAACCCCGTTAGTTTCTTTTGTGCAACTGCTTCGGGTACAGTTCCCTCAAGAGTCATTAATACAGAGACTGCGGTTCAAGGTCGAGTCAATGGCTGGAAGCGCCCGAATGCTGAGATAATTTGGTTAACTTTAATAGGAGAAGACAATCGAGTTTACCGGGTGGTAGTATCCCCAAAAATTCTCAATCAAGTCCCGGGTGCTGCCAATGTGCTGGAACTCCAAAATAAAAAGATTAAAGTTATGGGGTTAGTCCCGAATAAAGGAGGTGATGGAATGTTGGAGTTAAATATTACTAATTCTGGGGAATTGGAAGTTTTATGAACAAAAATATAATCATACCGAAGGTAGATTGATGAATAGATATATACAGGCTTTAGGTATTTTAGAATAATATCTAGCAACATTGGGAATCTATACGATGTTATCAGTTTAACAGAATGGCTAGAATCTATCCGTTAGCAGAATATCACTTATACTTTAGTGGATTTCAATCACGCGATCGCTTTACTAACCGTCAAAAAATACTATTTCTAATCAAGACAAAAACCATGAAGAAAATTATCAAGACAATTTTAGCTTCGAGTGCGATATTTACCATATTCTGTCTATCAGCCAGTCCCTCTCAAGCTAAACCTCTTAGCCAAGAAGTAAAACAGTCTAATAATTCTTGTGAAACAGCAGTAGAAAATGTTAAAGCAAGAATTCAGAATAATAATTATCTGACCGTAGAGTTTAAAGGGAAACAAATTCCTCGCGAATGGCAGGCAGGCGCACCAGCAGGACGCTCTGTTCAATTGACAATTCTTTTGGGTAACTTAAGGGAAGGAAGCGATCAACTTGTTGAGAATATAATGGTATCTACGCAAATGTTAACAGGAATGAGTAATCAATTAATTGAGAGTTGTGAGAATATTGCAGTAGTAACCTATGCGAAAAAACACAGTGGTTATCTAAGAACTTTTGGATTAATTCAAAGTAGAGTTCAAGAGTTTGAGTATATTACGCCTGTCCGGGGTCAACCCACTCAATTAAGATTAAGATGGGGAGTAGACGTAATGACCAGGGCAAATCCAAGTAATTACGCATCCTTATCAGCGTCTTCCACTTACCAATCAAAAATATCTAACTTTTGTTCCTAAAGATGCCGCTGACAAAAACTATCGAATTATTTTTGAAACTAGCAAAAATCGTGTAGAGCGTTTTCGTTCGGGTCAACTTCCTGAAGTTGAGGCGATTGAAGGTTGTTCCTAAAAGACTGGGGCTGGCACTCTTGGCACCGCCCCTACAGAACAAATATCCGCATAAATCTTACTTGCTAACATCCTACCCAAATTAACAGGTACTGCATTGCCGACCATTTTGTATCCATCAGCAATATACTTGTACTTAAAAGTAAACTCATCTGGGAAAGTCTGAACTCTCGCACACTCTCGCACAGAAAGCCGACGGTAAGGCTGAGTCGAATTCGGATCAAAAATGCGTTTGTCCTTGCCAACCAAAATCATTTTACTAGCTTGAGGATGCAGAGGCGCGTGTCTGCCGCTGGCCTGAATTGTAAAAGAAGGTTCCGCCCAACTTCTAACTCGATTCCGCGACATATAAATACTCGAAAATCCTAAATCTGCACATTCATGATTCGCGACAGAATCGTGATACTTATCTAGTTTACCATGAACTGACATTGGGGCGATCGCCTGCAAGTCAAAAATCGCATCTTTCAGTGTCAAAACCTCGGTTCCAGGTTCGGGAAACTCAAAACCAAAACCCAGATTCTGCCGATAACCAACAACAATCACCCTTTTTCTATCTTGCGGAACACCAAAATTTTTGGCATTCACCAACTGGAATGAAACTCGATACCCAATTTCCTCAAACTGCGATAATATATAAGTGAAAGCATCCTGATTTCTGGGGGCTAAGATGCCGCTAACATTCTCAGCCAAGAAAAACAAAGGCTGCTTGTCACGCACAATTCTGATATACTCCCAGAAAAGTTGACCTCGACTGTCATCAATTCCCCGTTTCGCACCCGCCGCACTCCAACTTTGACAAGGAGGCCCGCCGATAATCCCAATACAGTTGGGAATTTCATCAGAATTGATTTTTCTGATATCTCTGCGGTCTAAAATAGTGTCAGGATGGTTGAACTCGTAGGTATCCCAAATAGTGCGATCGCACTCATTCGCCCAAACAATATTAAATCCCGCCTGTCGAAAACCCAAATCCAACCCACCACATCCTGCAAACAGAGATATGATATTCATAATGCCTTTGCCTTTAGTGTTAGATTTTGTAAGTAATAATTTTAGCAGGTATGAGGTTGTCAGGATTATCGGGACATTTAATCGACTGAGTATTAATATTAAATCCGGGAACTGAGATGGATTCGATCGTTGTTCTGCTGTCAAGTGGAAAAGACAAATATTTACTTTCCTTCATTATAGCGATTATCTGAAAATTATTCTTAGAGTCATATCCTGTATCTAGATAATCAAAAATATTGGAAGGATGATTTATCACCCACATTCCTCTAATTCTTAAGGATGTTATATTTAACGGGTCTACTTTATTTACTCTACCTAACTCATCTGTTTCACTAGATTCGACATCGGAAATTGCATTAATTCCACTGGCTATCTGATCTTTAATCCCTTCATAACATTCTTGGCTAGCAGCATAGCAGTCACCATAAATAAGCCATAGGGTTTTCAGATTTTCTTTTGTATTGTCCTTACTTGTGACTCCAATTGCATAAAGAATATCCTTTTCTGTCCATGTTTCACACTCACGACAAGCTAAGGTAATTTGTGGATTGTCAGAAAATAATTTTGATTTGGGATACGAACTATTTAATTGAATCCGACCGCTGAAAGTTTTTATTTTATTGACTTCTATGACATCGCCATTTCTGAGCATTAAATTTGGAGGATTACTCTGATTGGTACGATTCCAAGAAAATACTTCATCGTACTTTTCATGTTTGCTGGGTTCCGGTTCATTTATAGCATTGGCAAAAGCATCCTTGACAAAAGACTCGAATGCTTTAGAACTGAGTAAGTCAGGTATAGGGTGATTGATAATTGTAGCGATCGCTTGCAGTATATTCGTCATTGGTTATAAAAAATAGAGAACCCAATTTAATCACAGCTAATCATAGCAGAGATCCTCAATGAATGCAAACTCCCTCCTCAAATCTTACCAACACTTCGGCGTACACCTCGGCCTCGAAAGAATTCACCAACTCCTCGAAAAACTAGACAATCCCCACAAACAAGTACCCATTATCCACGTTGCCGGCACAAATGGTAAAGGTTCCGTTTGCGCTTATCTCTCATCGGTACTCACAGCGGCAGGTTATCGAGTTGGGCGCTACACATCTCCGCACTTAATCGATTGGACAGAAAGAATTTGCATCAACCAAAAACCGATTTCTACAATAGCATTGCAACAGTGTCTAGAAAAAGTTGTCTGCGCTGCGGAAGGTAATACCGAAACTCCGACTCAATTTGAAATCATCACTGCCGCAGCTTGGCTGTATTTCGCAGAACAAAAAGCAGATATTGCCGTGATAGAAACAGGATTGGGCGGTAGGTTAGATGCGACTAATGTTTGCGAAACTCCCATCGTCAGTGTCATCACTTCTATCAGTCTTGATCACTGGCAAATACTCGGCCCAACTATCGCTGATATTGCTGGGGAAAAAGCTGGAATTCTCAAATCAAATTGTCCGGTAGTTGTCGGAGAATTGCCGGAATCTGCTAGAATAGTAGTAGAAAAACGCATCCAAGAATTAGACTGTCCGGCAACTTGGGTAAAACCAGCGGTAGATTTAGGACAAGGATTTGCAGAATATCAGTTAAACCAAAATAGTGCTAAGGTAAGATATGAATTGCCACTGCTGGGAAAAATTCAACTGATGAATTCAGCAATTACGATCGCAACCCTCGAAACTCTCCAACACAGAGGATGGCAAATATCCGCAACCGCCATCGCAGACGGAATCGCCAAAACCCAATGGCCCGGAAGACTCCAACAGACAACTTGGAAAAACCAGAAAATATTAATAGATGGAGCTCACAATCCAGCCGCAGCCATTGCATTGCGTGAATATGTCGATAATCTCGATCGCACGCACGAACAATCGGGCGGGTTTTGCACAGAAATTGCCTCTGCTTCTGAAAGTTCATCCTCTAAACCCGCCCCTACAAATCAAAACTTCCCCGTTAACTGGGTAATCGGGATTCTGGCGACTAAAGACTGTGATGATATCTTACAAGCATTACTCAAAAAGGGCGATCGGCTTTATCTAGTTCCCGTACCCGATCAAAACTCCGCATCCCCCGCAGAATTAGCAGCCACCGCTGAAATTATCTGCCATGAATTAAGCCTCTGTCAAGCCTTCCCCGACTTAACAACAGCTTTAGACGCGGCTGTTGCAAACGAAAACTTAACAGTGCTTTGCGGTTCCCTTTACCTAGTCGGACACTTCCTGAAACAACAAACATTCCAACCTTAAAAATATCTGTCTTCTATCCGCGTCAATCTGCCATCATCTACGGTTGACGAAATTATTAACTTCTCTCTTCTCCTCCTCTGTGTCCTCTGCGCCCTCTGCGGTAAAAAACTCTTAAATTCCCCTATCTTTTCCCAAATTCTTGATAGTTGATATTTTTTGCTCTATACTAAAGTGTATGATTCAAACTTAACCTAATATATATGAGCGCACGGATTTCTATTATTAAATAATACGTCAAGTGGCATAAAAAAGCAAGGGGCGATCGCAAAAAAGATTCTCGCCCAATGCCCAACGCCCAATTTTTGTTACAATACAAGTGAGTTTAGAAAAATTTAGAGATAGAAGTTTATGAGCAGCCTTATATCGGTGCAAACGCTAATTGAATATATAGAAGCTTTGCCAGCCCAAGAGCAAACTTTACTATTTGACGAGCTTTTCAGGCGAAA
>Ga0209490_10005699_pt1 | contig 11327 bp, 6 predicted proteins | sample MAT06_FD_187209 | JGI IMG/M metagenome (GOLD analysis project Ga0209490, IMG submission 187209) | Freshwater microbial communities from Lake Fryxell liftoff mats and glacier meltwater in Antarctica - MAT-06 (SPAdes) (version 2) | ecosystem: Environmental > Aquatic > Freshwater > Ice > Liftoff...
CAGTGTGTCGGCGGATAATTCGGGCGCACTATGGACAGATCTGGGCAGATGCCGCAGGTAAACAAGGCAGTTGCTTTCACTTTACCTTACCTGTTTATTAATCTTTACTTAACTTTGGTGTACTTAATTTCGCAAATGGGTGACTAGGGTCAGTTGATATTTAGATTCTAGTGCCTCTTTTTTATAATCAAGACTCCACAATTCTAGGGTACAGGGATCGTCCGCTTGGGTAGGAATAATTTCTAGGTGAAACTGTTTATTTTTAAAGTCAATTCTAACTTTTAGGTCTTTAACTGCGCCAATTTGGCGGCGATCAAGTGCCACAGCCAGACGTAATAGCGGGATAATTTCATCTACAAACTGGCGATAGCGTTTATTAGTGAGCTTACGATAATTTTCATGTTTTTTCTTGGGTTCGCTGCGGCGATGGTATCGGGCTAAATTAGCGATCGCTTCGATTTGGGCTTCGGTATAACCTAAAAGTTCACCATTCCGAATCAGGTAATAGGAGTGCTTATGGTGGGAAGTATGCCCAATATAACAACCAGAGTTATGTAAAATCGCCGCCGCCTTTAATAGCCCCCGCTCCTGTTCACCCCATAGATGCAAAATTCCTTGGGTTTGATCAAATAGGCTGAGAGCAAGGCGGGCAACCTGTTTACCATAGTCCAAGTCCACCCCATACTTTTGGGCTAGTTTAATCACACTGCGATCGCAAATCGAACCTTGATATTGCAGGCGATCGGCAATTAAACCCTGTTCAATCATCCAGTTTACAATTAAACCTTCACGGAGCGATCGCTGGCAAAAAACTAATTTATGGGCATTGAGTAAGCGCATTGCCTCCAGCAAAATTAAGGCTCCAGACAAGATAATTTCTCCCCGTTTTTCCTTGACAAGGGCATTACGCTGAGCCAAATTCATTTGCCGTAGCTGCCACACCACATTTTCCACATCATTAAAACTGATTTCGTAGCCCTGTAGAGGTTCGGGAATACTGCCTAGAGTTTGCTTGGCGTGAATCATGACCACAGCTTCAATACTGCCAGAAGTGCCAATTAAGCGCACAGGTTCTTGACCGAGACTATTTTTGATTTCATCGGTAGGGCGTTCTAGCATCCCCCGAATATAAGTTTGTAATTTTTCAAACTCGCGATCGCTAATCGGATCAGTAGTTATATATAAATCACTAAGGCGGACTGCTCCTACTTTGGTGCTACTAAGATAATCAGGGTCGTGACCATTACCTAAAATTAGTTCGGTCGAGCCACCGCCAATATCAATAATTACATGGGCTTGATTGTTAAGTTCAAGGGCAGATAGTACTCCTAAATAAATGCGGCGGGCTTCTTCTGATCCTGAAATTAAATCTACCGTTAGCCCTAATTTTTCTTCAATTTCCGCAATAAATTCCTGCCCATTGGGAGCCTCACGCATGGCACTGGTGGCAACACTAATAATTTCTTCGGCATTAAAGCTGCGACTGATTTCCAGACATCTTGCTAAAGCGTTTAGCGATCGCTCCATTGCCTCTGGAGTCAACATTCCTGTTTTAGCGCATCTTTCGCCGAGGCGGACTGTGGCTTTTTCCGTAGCGATCACATTAAAACTCGGTAAGCTTGTGTCTACCTTGACCACGACCATGTGGATGGAGTTGGTACCGATATCAATGGCAGCAATAATTCGCTCAGTCGCTGGTTCAGTCATTTTTTAATCTCTGTCAAAACCTTTATTTTAACGGTACAGAGATCGATATTGAGAATTTTTTATGTACTACTTTTCGCTTACAGGTTTATTCAAGCGGCGGACAGAGACAATATCAGACATTTTGCGAATTTGGCTACAGATTTTTTCAAATTGTTGGCGATCGCTAATATCAATGGTCATGATAATAAAAGCAGTTTTGCCCGGAGCCGTCTTGACTGAAGCATCCCGCACATTAACTTTATGATCGGCAAGGCGGGACAGAATATCCTTTAGTACACCCACACGGTCGATCGCTTCAACTTGAATATCGACAGGATAGGTGACGGCTCGATCATAATTATCGGCTTTATTCCAACGGACGGGAATTAGGCGATCGCTATTGAGGTCAGCAAAATTTGTACAGTCTTGGCGGTGAATAGAAATGCCGCGATTACCACCCAAAGTCACAACCCCAATAATTGGTTCTCCGGGTAAAGGATGACAACAGCCCGCAATATGGTAAACCATGCCCTCAATGCCCAAAATTGGTGACTTGGATAAAGGTGAAAGTTGCTGATGGGGCAGCTTAATCGCTTGAGGTGCTGGCGGTTGCTGATTTTCCCTGAGCTTATTAGTGACTATATTTACCGAGAGTTCGCCATAGCCTAGAGCTGCTAAGAGATCTTCGGTACTGTGGTAATTACATTTTTCTACCACCTTTGCCATTTGCTCAGATTTAAGCAGCGCATCTAAGCCAGTTTTGCCCAGTTCTTTTTCTAGTAGTCCTCGCCCACGGATTAGATTTTCTTCACGGTGCGATCGCTTGTACCACTGACGGATGCGATTTTTAGCGGTACCAGTAGCAACAAAGTTAATCCAATCCAAGCTGGGATGGGCATTATTTTGTCTAATAACCGTGACCGTATCGCCATTTTGCAGCTTTCGATCTAAGGTCGCCATGCGCTGATTAACTAAAGCTCCAGCACAATGATTACCAACTTCGGTGTGAATGCGATAGGCAAAATCTACAGGGGTAGAACCACGGGGCAGACAATGGACATCACCTTTGGGCGTAAATATATAGATCTCGTCATTAAATAAATCCTGCTTCAGAGAATCAATGTATTCTTGATCGTCTTTAATATCTTTTTGCACCTCAACCATTTGGCGCAACCAGTTAAATTTCTCACCGTCGTTACTATTGATCAGCTTATTAGCAGTAATATTAGGATTAGGAACAGAACCAGATTCTTTATATTTCCAATGGGCAGCAATGCCATACTCGGCTACATGATGCATTTCCCAAGTGCGAATTTGCACTTCTAAGGGATGCCCACCAGAACTAATTACGGCTGTATGTAGGGATTGATAGCCATTGGGTTTAGGAAGGGCGATGTAGTCCTTGAATCTGCCTGGGACGGGTCTAAAGCATTCATGGGCGATCGCAAAAATTTGATAGCATTCTGCATTCGTATTCACAATTACCCTGATCGCAGCAATATCATAGATTTCGCCGTAGCGTTTCTGCTGCCGTTGCATTTTATCAAAGATGCCATATAGATGCTTAGGTCTGCCACTGACTTCAAAGTCTACTATTCCAATTTTATCTATGCGCGATCGGAGAATTTCTGCCGCTTCATTAATTCTGGCTTCGCGATCGCTACGAGTTTCTGCCACTAGGGCTTTCATTTCTTTATACTGCTCAGTTTCTAGGTACTTAAAGGCTAAGTCCTCCAGTTCCCACTTAAATTGTCCAATCCCCAAACGGTTGGCAAGGGGGGCAAAAATATCTCTGGTTTCTCGGGCAATTAACTCTTGCTTATGTTTAGGTAGATGTTCTAGGGTACGCATATTGTGCAGGCGATCGGCTAACTTCACCACAATCACCCTGATGTCCTTGCCCATAGACACAAACATTCGTCGAAAATTTTCAGCTTGGCGTTCGGTTTTACTATCAAAGTTGAGTTTAGACAGCTTGGTTACGCCCTCTACCAATTGCCGCACCTCTGCCCCAAAATCCTTTTCGATTTCCTCTAGGCTTACACTGGTATCTTCGACCACGTCATGTAAAAAACCAGCAGCGATCATGGCACTACCCCCACCTAGATCTCGCAGTAGGTGCGCCACCTGAACTGGGTGTAAAATGTAAGGCTCGCCCGATGCTCTAGTTTGCCCTTTGTGCAATTCATAGGCTAACTTAAAGGCACGACAGATTAAATCATCACATTCCCCTTCGCCACTTTGGATTTGCTGCCAACACTCCTGCAACCACGGTGGTACCCAATCTTCATTATCGCTATGGACATCTCTGACATTGCTAATAACACTATCTTGGTAGGCGATCGCAGTTATCATTTTTAGTTAAGGTAAGTTACTTAGGAGCTAAACTTTGTACAGTTTTTATACTCTGCCATAATCCTAGCTTAAACTTTCAGTTATTTAAGTTAACACAGTATTTTCTCTAAAATCTAAGTGTAGATATTGGGCAAGTATCAATAGGAATAGAAAAATTATCGATAAAGTCTAGAAGTAAAGGGTGAAAATAGTTTCAAATTCTAACTTAGACTTGTGTTTGCTATACTTACGATCAGAATTGGACTAGATATATTTTTCTTGGATAATCTGTGAATGTAATTGATTACTTGCGAATTAGTTTAATTGATCGCTGCAATTTTCGGTGTCAGTATTGTATGCCCGAAGATGCAGACCTAGACTATATCCAAGCACAGGAAATTCTTTCTAACGATGAGTTAATTAGCCTCATCGACCAAGTATTTAGACCCTTAGGGTTTAGTAAATTTCGCCTAACTGGTGGTGAGCCTCTTCTGCGTAAAGGGTTAGTAAGTTTGGTAGAGCAGATAGCTAGTCATCCTCATACCCAAGATTTATCCCTCACTACTAATGGCTATTTATTAACTGATCTGGGGCGATCGCTCTATGAAGCTGGATTACGGCGCATTAATATTAGTTTAGATTCCCTTGATGCTAATGTTTTTAGGCAAATTACAGGGCGGAATCATTGGCAAAAAGTGTGGTCGGGGATTCAAACTGCCTACGATTTGGGGTTTAATCCTCTAAAACTAAATGTGGTGGTAATTCCTGGCGTGAATGATCAAGAAATTTTAGATTTAGCTGCCCTGAGTATTGATAGAGCATGGCACATTCGGTTTATTGAATTTATGCCCATTGGTAATATGGATTTATTTACCCATAAAGGTTGGGTAGATTCGGCATCTTTGCGTCAACAAATTAGCGATCGCTTTGGTTTAGAGTCTAGTATTTGCCTAGGAAATGGACCTGCGGATGTGTGGAAAATTCCAAATGCCAAAGGAACATTAGGGTTTATTAGTCAAATGTCCGAATGTTTTTGCGATCGCTGTAATCGAGTCCGTCTATCGGCAGATGGGTGGTTGCGTCCTTGTTTATTAAATGAATCAGGGCAAATCGATCTAAAAACAGCCTTGCGATCTGGTATTGACTTTTCTCAATTACGCCATCAAGTCCAAGAGCTATTAAATCTAAAATCAGAAATTAACTTCAAAGAACGCGATCGGGGCAATAATACCAAAACCTATCAGCGCACCATGTCGCAAATCGGTGGATAGCTTTTTTTGTTTCGCTAGCGATCACCTTAAACGGATCTTGCTTAGATATTTTAAGCATGTAAATACTAACTGTAGGGTATTATTACAATCAAAAATAAAGATAATAAAATTATGGGTATCAAACTGAGAAACGTAATTTTAAGCTCAATTCTAGGTATTTCAACTGGATTAATTGGAACGTCATTAGAGGCACTAACTCTAAGCGGAAATTCAAAAATTAAAGCTTCCGATTTTCGGATTACAACTTTTGCTACGGGATTAAACTATCCAACTGGAGCAATTCGACTTAATGATGGTTCGCTTTTAGTAGGTACAAGTACAACTACGGGTACAGGAAACTTTTTTAATAACTCCGTTGGTGAAATTGTCCGCTTAGTTGATAGCAACTCTGATGGAGTTTCTGACTCCCGTTCAACAATCTTTAGCGGACTGCCTGGAGGAATTTCGGGGATCAGTCAAGCAGGAAATTTAATTTTTGCCACAAGTTTTGAAAGTGGCTCTCAACGTATTTCAGTTTTACAACAAAGAGCTAACACTCAAGATCAATTGGATATTATTGGAAGTTTGAATTTTAAGTTTCCTGAAAATCCACTTCATGTGAGCACGGCATCTACCGTCAAAGATCTAGGTGCAGGGAAGTATGAACTCTTTTTTAACGTTGGATCTCAATTTAACAGCGTTGCCTCAACTACTCCTGTTGGCTTCACCAGTAGCGAATTTGGTTTAGATACCTCTCTTGAAGCTGACTCTATTTATCGAATTTCCATTGATAATTCTTCAAACAATCCTGTCTTTACCAATCTTGAAAAAATTGCTGCCGGCTTACGGAATGCTGCTGGTTTGGCTTTGCAGTCTGGTAGTGGAGACCTTTACTTTGTTGACAATGGCATTGATGGTTTAAGTGATGCAACTATTCCTGAAAGTCCTGATGAATTAAATCTATTAAATGCTGCAAATATTGGTGGCACAGTTGAAGATTATGGATTCTCTAATAATTATATTCAATATCGAACTGGAACCGAAATCGGTAGCGGCAGTGTGCCATCTTTAGCTTTATTTCAGCCTATTCCCGACCCAATCGATCCAAATACAGAATCTAGAAGTGAAGGTGCCAATGGCTTGGCTTTTGCTCCACCTGCTTTTCCTAATGGATTGAATAATGGAGTATTTGTGGGATTTTTTGGTAGCTTTGCTCCTCCTAATCAGGAAAACCCAGTCCTCTATTATGATCTGGCTACAGGAAAGTATTTTCCATTTATAGATAGTAACCAAACTGGTGTGGGCTATCCAATTGGACTCCTATCCACGAATGATTCTCTATTTGTTTCTGATTTCGCTTCTGACTCTAACTTATTCGTTGGTCAAGGTGATGGTGTCATTTATCAAATTCAAGCCGTTCCAGTCCCCTTTGATTTTGAAGTGCCAATCATAGCTTGGTTGGGATTAGGAGTAGGATATTGGATTTTTAGAAAGCGCAAGTAAGAGAGTATAGTTAAAAGTCATTGTCCAAATGTTTTAGAGATCGCTGTAATCGAGTTTGACTATCGTCAGATGGCTGGTTATGTCCTTGTTTATTAAATGAATCGGGTCAGATCGGCGGATAAATCATTGGTACTTGCCTATCCTTGATATTTGATATTATTCTGAACTTTGCAAAATGTTACCGAATCCTTCTAGAGGTTATGAATAATTAGTTCAGTGTATACAAAATTTTTTGAACGCTTACCGTTAGACTTGGGTAGTAGAAAAAATTGAAGTCTTTTAAGTAACTGCCGATCAGATTTGGAGAAGTTTTGATGAGTTCCTCAGTCCTAGAGCTTTCATTAGCTCAAGTTATTGATCAAGAAAATGCTTTACGAGTTATTGATTCTCGATTTCGTTACCGCCTTAAGGTGATGGAAGAGCTTTTAGAGTCAGTTTTGCTCGACGAATCGGGTCAGGAGTTGGTCGATCTTTTACGGCAATTGCGATCAATGTGTTCTCCCGATGGGCAAGCTCCCGAATATCCCGCCCAAGAAGTATTAAAAGTGGTCGAAAGTTTGGATCTGCCCAAGGCAATTACCGCAGCCCGTGCCTTTGCTCTCTATTTTCAACTGATTAATATTATTGAGCAAAACTATGAACAAGAGGAAACGAGTCAGCAGCGCATTGATCACAACATGGGAGCAGCCAAATATCCCCTAGGCACTTTTCGGTGGCTATTTCCTGAACTAAAACGGCAGAATGTCCCCGATCGCCATATTCAAGCATTACTCGATCAGCTAGATATTCAGTTAGTATTTACTGCCCACCCCACGGAAATTGTCCGCCATACCATTTTAGATAAGCAGCGCAGTATAGCCAAAATCCTAAAGCAATTAGATGGATTTATGTCGGAAAATAACTCTCTAAATTGGGAGGCTCAGGCTCTACAGGAGCAATTAGCTGAGGAAATTAGGGTATGGTGGCGTACCGATGAGCTTAATCAATCCCAACCCACAGTTCTAGATGAGGCTGACTATGCCCTGCATTATTTCCAAGAAGTGTTATTTGATGCCATCCCCATTTTGTACGATCGCCTTGAACGGGCATTAAAAAGCTCCTATCCCTATATGGAGTTGCCTGCTTCTAATTTCTGTAAATTTGGTTCTTGGGTTGGCTCTGACCGTGATGGCAATCCCTTTGTTACCCCTGAAGTCACTTGGCAAACCGCTTGCTATCAGCGTGGTCTAGTTTTAGATAAATACATTAACTCTGTCAATAAACTAATTGGTAGTATGTCCTTATCTCAGCAGTTGACTGATGTTTCTCAATCTTTATTAGATTCCTTGAGCCAAGATCAGTTTTATCTGCCTGATGTCTATCAAGATTGTTCCGTACGCTTTCGCTATGAGCCTTATCGCTTCAAACTTTCCTACATTCGTAAGCGTTTAGAAAATACCCTTAATCGCAATCTCAAAGTTAAATCTACAGGGTGGGAAGCTACGGAATTTGTATTGAGTATTGCTGACAGCGATCGCACTATTTACCGAGATGCCAATCAATTTTTAGAAGAATTATATTTGCTCCAATCTAGTTTGGCTGACACTAAGTTAGATTGTAAGGCGTTAAAAACCCTAATTCGGCAAGTGGAAGTTTACGGCTTTCATTTGGCACACCTAGATATTCGCCAAGAAAGTACCCGCCATGAATTAGCGATCGCTGAAGTGTCAGAACATTTGCAAATTTTGGGCGATCCCTACCCAGAACTGCAAGAGCAACACAAAGTGGCATGGCTGACCCATGAACTTCAAACCCGCCGCCCTCTGCTTCCTAGAGATTTAGGCAGTTTTTCTGATAAAACTACAGAGACGATCTCTACCCTACGCATGGTGGCAAAACTGCAAAAGGAATTTTCCTCTAGCATCTGTAAAACCTACATTATCAGCATGAACCATAGTGTCAGCGATATTCTAGAGGTAATGCTACTGGCAAAGGGTGCAGGATTATACGATGTGGCAAAAGGGACAGGAACTTTAGCGATCGTGCCTTTATTTGAAACCGTAGAAGATCTTAAAAGTGCGCCACAGGTATTGACGGAATTATTTCAAATTGAAATTTATCGCAAATATCTTACTAGTCAAAACGATCTCCAAGAAGTAATGTTGGGTTATTCTGATAGCAACAAAGATTCAGGATTTTTAAGTAGTAACTGGGAAATTTACAAGGCACAGCAAGCTTTACAAATTACAGCGCAAAAATTTGGGGTAGAGTTACGGGTATTCCACGGTCGGGGCGGATCGGTGGGTCGGGGTGGTGGACCAACCTACGAGGCAATCTTGGCACAACCGGGGCATCAATTAAATGGGCGGATTAAAATCACCGAACAGGGTGAAGTCCTTGCTTCTAAGTATTCGCTACCAGAATTAGCTTTATATAATCTGGAAAGTATTACCACGGGCGTAGTTCAAGCAGGGCTTCTACCCAATAGCTTTGGCACCTTGACCGCTTGGCTGGAACTAATGGAAGATTTGGCACAGCGATCGCGCAGCGTCTATCGAGAATTAATTTATGAACAGCCCGATTTAGCCACCTTCTTTCATCAAGTTACACCCCTTGAGGAAATTAGCCAATTGCGGATTAGTTCTCGTCCCGCCCGCCGTGCTGGAAAAAAAGACCTAGCTAGCTTGAGGGCGATTCCGTGGGTATTTGGTTGGACTCAGAGCCGATTTTTATTACCTTCTTGGTACGGAGTAGGCACGGCTTTAGAAGAATTTATTACCGAAAATCCAGAATTACATTTAACTTTGCTCCAGTCTTTATATTCCAAATGGTCATTTTTTAAAACTGTGATCTCTAAGGTGGAAATGACCTTAGCAAAAGCAGACCTACAAATTGCCCACCATTATGTGCGAGAACTATCGGAACCAGAATATCGAGACACTTTTGAGCAGATGTTTATGCAGATTAATCAAGAGTATCTGCGGACTTGCCAAGTGGTACTGAAAATTACTAATCATGAGCATTTGTTAGATGGCGATCGCGATTTACAAAGATCCGTTCAACTTCGTAATGGTTCCATTGTGCCTTTAGGCTTTATTCAAGCTTCATTAATCAAACGTCTTCGCCAACATAAATCTGATATGCGCTCGCGCTATTCCAAAGGTGAGCTACTACGGGGCGCACTACTTACGGTGAATGGCATTGCTGCGGGCATGAGAAATACGGGCTAAATTTATAAATTTCAATAAATCAATTTCAAAATTAAGTTAAATGATCGATTCTGATCTACTGCTTAGTAATTACAACTATGAATTACCAAGCGATCGCATAGCCCAAAATCCAGTTGTACCGAGAGATAGCTCCAAGTTAATGGTGGTTGATCCTCACAATCTAGCTCATCATCATTTTTATGAGTTACCGCAATTATTAAAACCTCATGATTTATTGCTTCTTAACAATACCAAAGTGATTCCTGCCCGCTTGTATGGACACAAACCTAATGGGGTCGAGGTCGAAATTTTATTAATTGAACCCACAGGCTTAAATCGCTGGCTGGCATTGGTAAAACCTGGGAAACGTTTACCCGTAGGTAGTGAAATTATCTTTAGCGATCGCTTCAAAGCTACAGTAATTAGAACAGACGAAGCAACTAAAGGGCGAGAACTATTATTTGAAATACCCCAAGGTCAAACCTTTGAACAAATGCTTGCAGAAATTGGTGAAGTGCCATTGCCGCCATATATTACCAACTCTCAATCTACTCCCGATCAATATCAAACAGTTTATGCCCAAACCGCAGGGGCGATCGCTGCACCCACCGCAGGCTTACACTTTACCGAGAGACTATTGGCTGAATTAACCAGTATGGAGGTGACTCAAGCTTGTATTACCCTGCACGTTGGCGTTGGCACTTTTCGTCCTGTCGAAGTCGAAAATATTACCGAACATAATTTACACCAAGAATGGATTGAAGTTTCGCCCGAGGCGATCGCGGCTATTCAAGAGGCAAAAGCCAAAGGTGGCAGGATTATTGGGGTAGGGACAACCACAGCTAGATCAATTGAAACTTCCAAAATGCAGCCCTATACAGGTAAAACAGGTTTAATGATTTATCCGAGCTATGAATGGCAGGTTTTAGATGGATTAATTACTAACTTTCATCTACCTAAATCTAGTTTATTAATGCTAGTGGCTTCATTTTTAGGCAGTAGAGAAAAATTATTAGACTTGTACCAAGAAGCGATCGCTCAGCAATATCGGTTTTATTCCTTTGGAGACGGTATGCTAATTTGGCGTTAACAATTATAAATTTGTATTATGAATTAGCATAAATTTAGAACGATTTTGTGTCATTTTAGCCAACAAGCCTTTTGCAAATAATTATTAAACCCTATTGGAATAGCGATTCTAAGCAATCAATTTTTTGAATTTATAATTGCTAGTTTTATTAATACTTTGTCATAATTATCTATGAGTTCTCAAAAAAAATCTGAAGCGATCGCACCCCAGACTTAATTAATCTATTTAATTGCTCTATTTATTTCTTAGCTTATTTTTTAGGAGGAGCTACTTCTT
>Ga0209490_10005702_pt1 | contig 11325 bp, 9 predicted proteins | sample MAT06_FD_187209 | JGI IMG/M metagenome (GOLD analysis project Ga0209490, IMG submission 187209) | Freshwater microbial communities from Lake Fryxell liftoff mats and glacier meltwater in Antarctica - MAT-06 (SPAdes) (version 2) | ecosystem: Environmental > Aquatic > Freshwater > Ice > Liftoff...
CCGCTCGACCTCCGAATCCTCGAAGGAGTCAGGAATGAACGCAGACAACGCGCAGACAACGGCCAACTCCGCGGTCCGAGAAGTCTTGGTCCACGGCAGCGCGGCCGGTTTCGCGCAGACCGTCGTGGTGGGTGGCCACGTCTTTCCGGCCGACGAGCCCGTCTCCGTCGGCGGCACGGACGCCGGGCCGGGGCCGTACGACTTGCTGCTCGCGGCGCTCGGCAGTTGCACTTCGATGACGCTCGGCATGTACGCGCGTCGGAAGCAGTGGCCGCTCGAGCTCGTGCGCGTGCGACTGCGTCACTCGAGAATCCATGCAGAGGACTGCGCGGCCTGCGACACGAAGGAGGGGAAGCTCGACCGCATCGAGCTCGACGTCGAGCTCGTCGGCGCGCTCAGCGAAGAGCAGCGTGCGCGGCTGCTCGAGATCGCCGACAAGTGCCCGGTGCACCGCACGCTGGAGTCCGAGATCGTGATCCAGACGAAGCTCGTCAGCGGAGGAACGCCGACGTGAGCATCGTTCCCGCCCGGGAGCCGGTCGACACCGTCGCGCCTTCCACACCGGAGATCGCGCACGTCATCGACGCGCGTGCGCGCGACATCGGCGGCTTCGCGGTCAAGCGGCTCCTGCCTTCGATTGCGCGCAAGTTCGTCGGGCCGTTCGCGTTCTTCGACGAGATGGGGCCGGTGGACTTCTTACCCGGATCGGGTCTCGCCGTGCCGCCGCATCCGCACATCGGGCTCGCGACGGTCACGTACCTGTTCGAGGGCGAGATCGTGCACCGCGACAGCATCGGCTCGTTGCGAGCGATCCGACCAGGCGACGTCAACTGGATGACGGCGGGTCGCGGCGTCGTGCACTCGGAGCGGTCGTCGCCGGAAATGCGTCAGCGCGGTTCGCGGCTGCACGGCCTGCAGCTGTGGGTCGCGCTCCCGCTCGCGCACGAGGAAGACGAGCCGACGTTCGCGCACCACGCGAGCGCCGCGCTGCCCGAGCTGGAAGTCGGCGGCGTCCGGCTGCGCGTGCTCGCCGGAGAGGCTTACGGAGCCACGTCGCCACGTTCTCGCCGCTCTTCTACGTCGACGCGACGTTGCCCGCCGGCACGTTGCTCGCGCTGCCGGACGATCACGTCGAGCGCGCGATCTACGTCGTCTCGGGCGCCGTCGGACGCGGTTCGGAGCGCGCGAAGCCCGGGCGCATGCTCGTCTTCGAGCCGGGCGCGCGCGTGACCCTGCGCGCGGAATCCGGCGCGCAGATCGTCCTGTTCGGCGGCGCTCCGCTCGACGGTCCGCGCTTCATCGCCTGGAACTTCGTGTCGAGCTCGAAGGAGCGCCTCGAGCGCGCGAAGTCCGATTGGAGGGCGCGCCGCTTCCCGCTCGTCCAAGGCGACGAGACGGAATTCGTGCCCTATCCGGAGTGAACTTCCGCGCTGAAAGCGGGTTGCCGCGCAGCCGCCGACAGGCCGGCGCGCACCGAACTCGCGCACACGTGGTTCGAAGTCGGTTCGTTCGGGACGGTTCTCGCCGACGAGGTCTCGACCCGGAGCCCCGAGCGCGTGATCTTGGGGCGTCCGGCGCGGGTGCGCCGACGCACACGACGGAGCCCCCCATGAACCCGATCACACTCGCCGCGCTCGCGGCCGGCATGCCCCTCGCCTTCGCGCAGGATTCCGCGCCGCAAGCTTTCACCGCCGAGCGCTCGTGGGAGATCCAGCGCATCGCGGCGCCGACGATCTCGCCCGACGGGACGACCGCCGTCGCGGCCGTGACGCGCTACGACATGGCGGCCGACAAGGGGCTCGCGGACTTGTGGTCGTGGAAGACGGACGGAACGGAAGCGCGTCAGCTCACGACGCACAGCGCGAGCGAGAGCAGCCCGCTCTTCAGCCCGGACGGGACGCAGATCCTGTTCGTGGCCCAGCGCGACGAGGACAAGGCGCCGCAGATCTACGTGCTCCCGCTCGGGGGCGGCGAGGCGCGGCGCATCACGAACGTGCCGACCGGCGTCGCGCAGCCGATGTGGTTCCACGATGGCACGCGCATCGCGTTCCTCTCGCGCGTCTGGATCGACCTCGACACGTTCGAGGCGCAAGGCAAGCGCTCGAAGGAGCGCGAGGACAGCAAGAGCAAGGCGCAGGTCTGGGAGGCCGCGATCGTCACCGCGTGGGACCAGTTCGTCGACGACCGCCAGCTGCACGTCTACGCGGTGCCGGTCGAAGGTGGCACGCCGGTGGCGCTGACCCTGGGGACCGGGCTCGAGCTGCCGCGGCGCTCGGTGCCGTTGGAGACTCCGTTGTACGACGTCTCGCCGGATGGAATGGAGCTGGCGTTCACCGCGGACTCGAATCCGGCGGCGAACGACACGAACATCGACGTCTACACGCTCGAAATCGGCTCGCAAACGGCTGTGAATCGTACGAGCGGCAACGTGGCGAGCGACACGGTCCCGTTGTACAGCCCCGACGGCAAGTGGCTCGCGTTCGCGCGCCAGACGGTGCAGCGCTTCTACGCCGACACACGACGCCTGATGATCCTCGATCGCGCGAGCGGCGCGACGAAGCCGGTCGCCGAGGGCTGGGATCGCAGCGCGGACGGTCTCGTCTGGGCGCCGGACTCGAAGCGGCTCTACGGCGCGATCGACGATGCCGGCACGGTTCGCGCGTACGAGATCCCAATCGACGGGAAGCCGCGCGCGATCACGCAGGAGTCGAGCTTCAGCGCGATCGCGATCGCCGCGCAGGCTCCTGGGACGCTCGTCGCGATCCGCCAGAGTTTCCTCGAGCCGCCGACGCTCGTGCACCTCGACGCGGGATCGGGCGCCGCGACGCAGCTCTCGCGCGTGAACGACGCGCTACTCGACGCCACGCAGATCGGCACGTTCGAGAGCGTGACGTACGCCGGCGCGAACGGCGAGCCGGTGCAGATGTGGGTCAACTACCCGCCCGGTTTCGACAAGACGAAGAAGTACCCGCTCTTCCTCTTGATCCACGGCGGTCCGCACAACGCCATCACGAACGGCACGCAGTTCCGCTGGAACGCGCAAGTTTTCGGCAGCTGGGGCTACGTCACCGGCTGGCCCAACTTCCACGGCTCGAGCGGGTTCGGGCAGACGTTCACCGACTCGATCAATCCGCAGCAGGACGCGCTGCCGTACGAGGACGTGATCCGTGCCGCGCAGTGGTTCCAGGAGAAGCCCTGGATCGACGCGTCGAAGATGGCTGCCGGCGGCGGCAGCTACGGCGGCTACCTGACGTCGATCCTGCTCGGACGCGAGCACCCCTTCCGCGCCCTGATCGCGCACGCGGCCGTCTACAACTGGTACACGCAGGTCGGCGCGGACTACTCGACCGAGATGGCGCGCTTCGGCGGCTTCTGGACCGAGGCGCAGAGCCAGGTGATAGCGAAGGGTTCGCCGCACTTCGGCGCCTCGAACTTCAAGACTCCGACGCTCGTGCTGCACGGCCAGAAGGACCAGCGCGTGCCCGTGAACCACGGGATGGAGCTGTACCACGCGCTGATCCAGCGCGGCGTGCCGACGCGCTTCGTGTACTTCCCCGACGAGAACCACTGGGTGCTGAAGCCCAACAACTCGCTCGTGTGGTACCGCGAGGTGAAGAGCTGGCTGCAGCGGTTCGTGCTCGACGGCGAGAAGACGGAACCGGCCGCCGCCGGCGACTGAGCGCGCGCGGGCGCCGGTCCGCGTTTCAACGCGTCGAGACGACGGGCCAGCTTTGCGGGAGCTTCCATGCGATCACAACTCCCAGCTCGTCCGCGGCGGCGAACGGGATCGCAGGCACCGAGTCGTGCGATCCGGAGTGGACCGAGCGGATGGGGAAGGTGCGCCCGAGGATCACACGCGTGCTGCCGGACCCGCCGAGCTGGCCGGTGCGCGCCGCGAAGGCGCTTGTGTCAGCCGCGCAGATCGTCACGGGGGCGAGGACGAGGGCGCACGACCGCGCGCGCCGGACGGGGGGACGACTTGTGCGTGCTTTCGAGACTCCGGGTGGGTCAGTTTTCGATCGTCGGATGGGTCAGTTTTCGATTGCCGCTCGCACGCTGACGCCCGCCTCACGCGCGCGCGCCGCGCTGGGCGACGCGATGACCTGCAACTTCGGCGCGGCCGAGCGCGAGCTGCTCGCCGTCATCGCTGCGCACGAGCGCGACCCGTCGATCGACCGCGCGGAGCGCGCATTCGACCTCCAATCGCCGGCGGACGCTCACCTGCGCCCAGGTCGCTCGGCCGAAGCGGTCGACACCTACCAGCGCGCGCTCGCGCTCGTCACCGATCCCACGGAGCGGATCGAGCGCGCGAAGCTCGAGGTGGTCCTCGCGAACGCACCGTCCCTCCGACGCCGAGCCGTTCCTGCGCGACGCGCACCAGAACCTCGCGCGCTTGCTGGGCCCCGCGCATCCACAGACGCGCGCAGAAGCGCCCCGACGACGGCGGGAGAATTCCGCGGCGCGCGGACGCTCGGGAGCGATCACGCACTCGAGCCACGGATCCTACGCCACTCAGCTGACGCCACGCGCGCTCGCGCCGTTCACATCGACAACAGGTCCTGCGCTACCGCCCGCCGTCGCGCGGTCTCTTCCGAGTTCACGCGCTCCAGGCCGGCGTCGAACTCGCGCGCGACGCCCGGCGGGTACGCATCCCGCTCGAAGCCGTACTTCATGCGCATCGCCTTCATGTGGTGATTGCGCTTGCGGTCGATCGCGTCCTGCTCGACGACCCAGTCGTCCAGCAGCTTGCGCGCCTTCTCCAGCGCGGTGCCCTCGAGCCCGTTGGGCCACAGGCGCGCGACGATCTCCTTGGCGCGCCGCGACAGGTCGAGCTCGAGCACGGGCTTCTCGCCCAGGCCGCAGCTCCCGCCCTTCGATGCCTTGGCCGATGCCAGAGCGACCGAAGCGGCCTGCCGTTCGCGGGAACGGAAGACGGCCTCGCGCAAGAAGGCCTCGGCCAGTTCGAGCCGGACCGCGCTCATGATGTTGTGCTCAACCGTGCTCGTTCTTCAGCAGTGCTCGTCGAAGGCTTCGACCAGGGACTTCGCCACGTCGGCGGGTTGCCGACCTTCAATGTCCTGGCGTTGGACCATCTTGACGAGCTTTCCGTCCTTGAGGATCGCAATCTGCGGGGAACTGGGGCGATACGGCTTGAAGTACTCGCGCGCCTTCTCGACCGCCTGCGTCTCCATGCCGGCGAAGACGGTGACCATGTTCACCGGTTTCTTGCCGTTCATGAGCGACAGGCGCAGGCCCGGACGCGCGCCGCCGGCGGCGCAACCGCAGACCGAGTTCACGAAGACGAGCGTGGTGCCGGGAAGATTCATCGCCGCGTCGACTTCGGCGGGGGTCTTCAGCTCCTTGAAGCCCAGGCGGGTGACCTCGTCACGCATCGGCTGGACCATTTCGGGGTCGTACATGGCTGTCTTCTTGCTCCTGCGGGGGTTCGCGGCCGGGGAGTGGCCGCAGCGAAACGGGACAGCAGTCTAGTCCGCGAGCGGGGCAGCCGCCAGGGACTCTTCCGTACGCGTGAGGTTGTGGGGCTCTGGACACCCCGGGGGGATCGATCCGCGCATGGCGTTCGGCGGACCGAAGGAGCCGGGCGAGCGCGTCGAAGTCGTGATCGGCGCGCTCCAGCCCGCCGCGTCTTCCTCGGATTCTGGAAGACGCCGGTGGGCTCCGCGACCGTCGGCGAGAAGGGCCCAGCGCCTTTCAGAGTCGCGAACCCCGTGGACGGATCGATCGGGGGCAGGACTCGCAGCATCTGCTCGAAGCTCACTCCCGAGCTCCCACGAGACTGTCCCAAGAGACTGCACGAACGCCGGGCCAGCGTCCGCGCGCGCGAGGTCTTGTGCTCAGGTGGCACTTCGTCTCGCGCGCGATCCGCGACGATCAGCTCGCCGCGTCGAGTCCGCCGGTCCGTGGCGGTTCCGGCCAGAGGAGCTCGCGCTTCGTCGCCATCTCGTCGAGCACGCGCAGCAGCACCGGGCCCTCGTCGAGCAAGTGGATGCCGTCCAAGTTGATCTGGCACACCGCGCACACCGGACGCTCGCCGCGGTAGCTCATGATGTCAGCCGGCTCGAGCGTGATGTCCTCCAGCCCGTGGCGGTCCGCTTCGAGCGCGACGCCGTCCTCGTCGAAGCCGAAGAAGAGCTTCACGTCGGCCGGCGTGCGGCGACACAGGAAGCAGCGGTCCTGCTGTCCAGCGCGATCGAGCGCGGAGAAATACTCGTGGAAGTGCTCGTCGATGCGGCTCACGTCAGAACGCCCTCCGTCAAGCGCTCCACGAGCAACGGTTCGTCGCCGCGGTCCGCGACGCGGTAGACGAGCGTCACGATGCGCGCGCCGAGCGCGGGCTTGAGCGCCGCGATCTCGGCAGAAAGACCCGGGAATACCTTCGTTTCGCGGGGCACGATCACCGCCGCGACTCCGGTGCCGGCGCTCGTGCGCGCGACGGCTCGCACGAGGGTCCCGGCGTGCCGCGCCGTCTCGACGATCTCGTCCTCGACCATTTCGGCGGCGCTCGTGCGCATGTGGTCGATCGCGCAATCGACGAGCGCGTCGTCGTGCAAACGGTCGAGATCGGGCTCGATCGCGCGCTCCCACACCGCTTCGCCGCGTCCCGACTGGATCAGCGCCGCGTTCGGCTGCACGTGCCGGAAGTGGAACGCCAGGAAGCGGTCCGCGACGCGGTACGTGCCGCGCCGCGAGCGCAGCGGATCGGGATCCGTGAGCGGCACTTCGCGCTCGACGAGCTGCAGATCGCGCAGCGTCGTCAGGTACTTGTTCGCGGTGGGGGAGTCGACGCCGACGGTCAACGCGACGTCACCGAGCTTTTCCGCGCCGCGCGCGACGGCCGCGAGGATGGAGTTGTACGTCGCCGGGCTCGTGAGCTCCGCGCGCAAGAGGAAGTTCACTTCGTCGAACAGATATCCTTCGGGCCGCAACACTTCGCGCAACGTGTTCTCGCGCAAACTGCGCACCGGATCGAATCGGCGCAGATACGCGGGCATCCCGCCCAGCATCGCGTAACCGAGTACGCGCTCGCGCAGCGGCCACGCACCGAAGAAGCGCAACGCGTCGGGCGGACGCAGCGGCTCGAGCCGACGTTGTCCCGTGCGACGACCGAAGAGCGGCGACGTCTCGGCCAGCACCTCGTTCTCCATGAACGACACCTGGCTACCGCACAGCACGAGCATCAGCTTCGACGCCTTCGCGCGCGTGTCCCAAAAGCGCTGGACGATCGAGGGCAGACCTTTCGTCGCCTCGCACAGGTAGGGGAACTCGTCGAGCACGAGGACGAGCGACTGCTCGCGCGCGCGCTCGGCCGCGAAGCTGAGCGCCGAACCCCAGTCGGGGAACTCCACGTTCGCCGCGAGCGGATCGTTCAGCCCCTCCGCGAGCGCGTCGCGGAACGCGCGCAGGTTGTCCTTCTCGCGCACCTGCGCCGCGAGGAAGTAGACGGCGCGGCGACCTCGACAGAACTGCTGGAGCAGCTCGGTCTTGCCGACGCGCCGGCGGCCGTAGAGGACGAAGAGCTCGGGGCGGTTGGACGCTCCGAGTTCGGTGAGGACGTCGAGTTCGCGGGTGCGGCCGAGGAACATGGCGGGAGTATACCGGTCGGTATAATAATCGCCATGCGTGCCTTGGGGGGGCGCCAAGGGCCGTGGAAGCCAAGAGAGCCCGCAACGGGACCCCCTCCATCGCACCCTGAGCGCTCGCGCCGGTCGAGGTGCCAGCCTGCATTTCCCCGTGCTCAACTTCGACGTCGTGGCCGCGGAGCGCGACTACCGGCCGATCGGCCTTTCCGCGGATCGACGAAGAGGTCGGCGAGCTCGACGTCGAGCCGCGGCTCCGTTTCGCCTCCGACGAGCCGCGCAGCTCGCGGTATGACGCGCCATCGCCTCCGTTGCGCGGCTTGCCCGAGCACTTCGACTCGGTCTCGAAACCGAGCCGTCGTCGAGACCTCGCGCGACGGCGCACAACGCGTCGATGTCGCTGCGCGTCTCGTCTCCGGTGTGGCGTTCAGAGCCAAGTCGATCGACGCTCGTTTCGGCGACCGGAGCATCACCTCGATCGAGCGTGCGCGTACGACGGACTCCAACAACGAGTCGATGCCTGCTGTAGGCTTCAGCCCCTCGACGCCGGCGACTGATCGGCCGCGACCGCACCTCGTAACGATCGGCTGCTGATGTTCCTGCTCGCTCTCGCTTGGAGTGTCTCCCAAGGCGTTGTCCCGTCCACGACCGCCGTCCCGTTCCATCCGCCGAACATCATCGTCGTCATCCTCGACGACGTCGGGATCGACCAGCTCGCCATGTACGAGATCAACCCCGCGTGGGGCGAGAATCACGCGCGCACGCCGGTGCTCGACCATCTGCGCGCGAACGGCGTTCTCTTCCGTCGCGCGTGGGGCGCGCCGCTGTGCAGCCCGAGCCGTGCGATGCTCTTGACGGGACGACACAGCTTCCGGACAGGGATGCTTGGACTGGCCGAGGCCAGCGGTCCCTGTCCGCAGGGCTATGTGTTCTCGAGCCCGCAGATGTGCTGTCCGGTCGCTGATCCGACCTGCAGTTTGCCCGAGAACACGCCGGTCCCCGCGTACTTCCCGAACGGCTATTCGCTGCCCGAAAGCGAGGTCACGATCGCCGAGGCGCTGCGCAGCGCCGAGTATCCGACCGACGTGCGCTACACGTCGGGCGCGTTTGGCAAGTGGCACCTGACCGGGTTGCCGGGCGATCCCTGCCATGCGGTCCGGCAGGGCTTCGACGTCTTCCAGGGTCACCTCCATAACAACGAGTTCGGCGCGCTCGACCACTACGCGTGGGAGCACGTCGACGCGCGCGCGGCCGCCGACGGATGCGTGTCGACGACGACGCCGGTTCAAGGCCAATGGGACGCGGAGCGCAATGCGATCGACGCGCGCACGTGGATCGACGGCGTGCTCGCCGCGCCCGACCCGCGACCGTTCTTCGCGTACGTCTCCTTCAACCCGCCGCACGCCCCGTTTCAGGTCCCTCCGCAGACGTTCGTTTCGCCGCAGACGTGGTCGGAGCTCGGCCTGGCCGGGCTGGACGTCGAAGGACGCGTGGTCCATGCCGTCGGCTCGTGCCATCCAAGCGCGACGCAGGAGTTCGCCTCGCTCGAGGCGCGCATCGTCTACCGCGCGTCGCTGGAGGCGATCGACGCGCTGATCGGGCGCGTCGTCCTGAAGTCGCAGGCCGAGCCCGAGCTCCTCGACAACACTCTCGTGTTCGTCGTCTCCGACAATGGCACGCCGGATTGGATCTATCAGGCGACCAAGGTCGCGGGCGAGGTCGGCGCGAACGCGCCGCCGTTCCTGCCCAACCACGCGAAGTTCCAACTGTACGAGCTCGGCGTCCGCGTGCCTCTCCTCGTCGCCGGGCCGGGCGTCGCGCGCGGAGCGACGTGCAACGCGCTCGTTTCGATCGTCGATCTGTGGGCGACGATCGCGGATCGCGCGCTCGCCGACGTGTCAGGCTTGGTGCCGGCGAACGAACTCGACAGCCATAGCTTCGCGCACCGGCTCGCGCGTCCGACCGGAACACTCGCGAACCGGGATCGGACGACGCTCTACACGGAATCCGCGTCGCGAAACGGGTTCGTCTACGACCGCGGGCTCGACACCTGGTCGCCGTTCACGCCGAAGGCGTCGAGGTACCAGCGCGCGATCCTCGACGAGTCGGGCTTCAAGTACATGCGCCGCGTGCTCGGAACCGACCCCGGATGCAGCCAGACCGCGAGCCTGTGCCAGCAGCCGCCGGAGGAGGAGCTGTTCCGTCTGTTCGACGGCGCAACCGCGGTCGATCCGTTCGAGAGGGCCTCGCTGTGCGGCACGCTCGGATCGGGCGCCCAGGTCGTTCTGCTGCGCCAGCGGATGGCCTGGAGTTTCTCGGGCTACTGACGCGGATCCGCGGAGGACGTCAACGCGCGACCGTCGTCTCGGGCTCGGCGCGCGCCGGGGGGCGCGGCGCCACCCAGAACTTCTCGCCCGAGTTGTCGACGACCGCCACGTCGCCGCGTGCGATCCGGCCGGACAGGATCGCGTCGGCCAGCGCGTTCTGCACGTGACGTTGGATCACGCGCTTCAGCGGGCGCGCACCGTACTCGTCGCTCCAACCCTGGCGCGCGAGCTCGTCCTTCGCCGCATCGGTGACCTCGAGGCCGATCTCCTGCTCGCCGAGATGCTTCGCGAGGCGCGCGATCTGCACATCGACGATGCGCCGGATCTGATCCTTCGTGAGCGCCTGGAAGACCAGCACTTCGTCGAGGCGGTTCAGGAACTCGGGGCGGAAGAAGTCGCGGACCTGAGCCTCGTCGCGCAGGTTGCTCGTCATCAAGACGAGCGTCTGCGTGAAGTCGACGGTGCGACCCTGGCCGTCGGTCAAGCGACCATCGTCGAGGATCTGCAGCAGGATGTCGAACACGTCCATGTGCGCCTTCTCGACTTCGTCGAACAGGACCACCGCGTGCGGCTTGCGGCGCACGGCCTCCGTCAACGCACCGCCCTCGTCGTAGCCGACGTAACCCGGCGGAGCACCGATCAGGCGCGCGACGGCGTGCTTCTCCATGTACTCGCTCATGTCCACGCGCACGAGGTTCTGCTCGTCGTCGAAGAGGAACTCGGCCAGCGCCTTGGCGACCTCGGTCTTCCCGACACCCGTCGGACCGAGCAGCAGGAAGCTGCCCAGCGGACGCGTCGTCTCCTGCAAGCCGGCGCGCGCGCGACGCACAGCTTGCGCGATCGCTTCGATGGCGTGCGTCTGGCCGATGACGCGCTCGCCGATGCGCTTCTCCATCGTGATCAGCTTCTCGCGCTCGGTCTCCAGCAGTCGCGTCGCCGGGATGCCGGTCCAGCGGCTGATCACTTGCGCGATCATCTCGGCGTCGACGGCTTCGGGGAGCAGCGCGCCGTGCTCTTGCACCTTGGCGAGCTTCGCGACGTTGTCGTCGAGGTCCTTCTGCGTCGCCGGCAGCTCGCCGTAGCGGATCTCCGCGACGCGTTGCAGCTGGCCTTCGCGTTCCTTCTTGGCGGCCTCGTCGCGCAGCGACTCGAGCCGCATTTTCCCGGCGCGGATCGCCGTGATCAGGCCTTTCTCGCTCGACCAGCGCGTGCGCAGTCCGGACGACTGCTCTTGCAGGTCGGCCAGCTCCTTGGCGATGCGCGCGACGCGCTTCTTCGAGTCGGCATCGTCTTCCTTGGCGAGCGCCGAGCGCTCGATCTCGAGCTGGCGCACCTTGCGCTCGACGGAATCGAGCTCCGGCGGCAGCGAATCGATCGCCGTGCGCAGTTGCGCCGCAGCT
>Ga0209490_10005703_pt1 | contig 11323 bp, 15 predicted proteins | sample MAT06_FD_187209 | JGI IMG/M metagenome (GOLD analysis project Ga0209490, IMG submission 187209) | Freshwater microbial communities from Lake Fryxell liftoff mats and glacier meltwater in Antarctica - MAT-06 (SPAdes) (version 2) | ecosystem: Environmental > Aquatic > Freshwater > Ice > Liftoff...
TGATGCTTCAACGATTTAATTACTACTAATTTTAAATTATTAAAATTTAAACAATGGAAACATCTTAGCGGATAAACAGTACATACTTTAACCGCTATATCGCCAAAAGTATCTTCTTCAACCCTTGTAGTAATTTATGATGTGGAAAATTTCCTTGCGTTCCAATTATAACCGTTGGGAAGCCGTAGAAGATTACAGAACATACTTAAGACTATTCATTTTTAAAGTGATTGGTCGGTTATGAATAATGACTTTAAAATATTCTAATTCGACAAAAGACAACTTTGATATCTATTTGCCCAACTGGTTAGCGAAATTCAGTTGTTTACACAAAACAGGAAATTAATAAACATGAAAAAGATTCTAATAACTGGCGCTTCGGGTAATGTAGGTATGGAAGTGATTAAATCATTAAACAAACTCCATCATACATTTAAAATATATGCAGGTGTTTTCAATATAGAAAAAGATAAAGCAAAATTGAAGGATTACAATTTGAATACTTTGTACTTTGATTTTACTGATTTTGCAACATTTAAATCTGCCTTAGATAAATGTGATATACTTTTTTTGTTACGTCCGCCACAATTATCTGAGGTTAATAAATATTTTTTACCATTAATTGATTTGGCAGTTAGCTGTAAAGTAAAACATATTGTTTTTTTATCGGTACAAGGAGTTGAAAAAAGCAAAATAATTCCACATTATAAAATTGAAAAATTAATTATTGATAGTAAAATACCTTATACTTTTTTGCGTCCTGCTTATTTTATGCAAAATTTCACAACTAATTTACATACTGATTTAGTAGAGCATCAACGTATATTCTTACCTGCTTGTAATGTAAAATTCACATTGATAGATGTAGCTGATATTGGTAAGGTAGCTGCAAAAATTTTAATTGAAACTGAAAAACATTTGAATAAAAGTTACGAGTTAACTAATAATGAAAAGCTTTCTTTTGGCGAAATGGCAGAAAAACTCAGTAAAGGATTAAACACGTTTATTAAATATGAATCTCCCAACCTGGTACGATTTTTTATAGTAAAAAGGAAAGAAAAAATGCCAATCATGTTGATTTTGGTAATGATAATGCTTCATTTTTTGCCTCGGTTTCAAAAAAAGCTTGAAACAACGAATTGTGTTAATGAAATTTTAAATCATGATCCTACAACTTTTGATGAATTTGTTTTTAAGAATATAAATGCTCTTAGTTAGTTTTAAATGTCATCCTAATTTGTTAGAATTTTTATAATAATTATTTTGTCTACAATCTTTGCCTAAGCTTTTGCTAGAATTGTTCAATTTATATTAAACAATGTGAGAATTACGTAAACAGTAGTTTTAATGATGTAATTCTAGTAGCTGTGATTTTACAAAACTTTACATCTAGAAAAAATTCATTTTCTAAAAAAATTAATCAAAATGGAAAAAGAGATGACAATTACAGAAGACATTGTAGCAATTGCTGCAACAGATTGTAAAACACTTACTGCTGCCGTAAAAGCTGCAGGTTTAGTAGAAACTTTACAAGGTTCAGGACCATTCACTGTTTTTGCACCTGATGATGAAGCTTTTGCCGATATCCAATCAGATGTTGACGATTTGTTAAAACCTGAAAACAAGGAAAAACTAGCTAAAATTTTGACTTATCATGTTGTAAGTGGAGAAATGATGGCCGATGATTTGGAAGACGGACAAGAGTTAACTACTGTTGAAGGTAGTACATTAAAAGTAGTGGTAAAAGACGGGGAGGTAACAGTAGGCGGTGCTAAAGTTATTTCTGCCGACATTGAAGCTTCTAACGGCGTAATTCATGTTATTGATAAAGTTTTATTACCCTAATGATTAGTGCCATTAAATTATCAAAATAAAGTCTTGCTCTGGTAAGGCTTTATTTTCTAAAAGTATTCTTTTCACTTTTAAATAGAAATTATGAAATCAATTAAAAATGATGCACTTTTTGTTGCCTAAGGATCCTAAAAACGTAGTACCCTTGTTGAGGCTATTAAAGCTGCTGACTTGATAACTACTCTAAAAAGATTCTTGTTCTTTTATCGTGTTTGTGCCTTACCAACAATGCTTTTTCAAAACTACACGCTGGTATTTCAACCTACCATTTAATTGCAGGCAAATTTGATAAAAAGCTGTAATTACTGCCATTAAAGAGGGCGAAATAAAAATAGTTTTGACAAAAGCGGCTAAGTAAAATTAACAGATTCGGTTTTAGAAGAAAAAATTGTGTTGACGGATTATTTAAACTTTATTTTTTAAATAATCGGTAGTACCAATTCTTACAGTTTTGGTGCTTTATACAAATGGCTAAGTAAAAGGTGGATTATTAAAAAATTAATTCGAAAATTATGGCAATAAAAAAAGCGGCTAAAAAGAAAAAGGATGACCCTTGTTGGAAAGGTTATAAAAAGTTAGGTATGAAGGTCAAAAATGGGAAAAAAGTACCTGACTGTGTACCTGATGCGAAGAAAAAAGCATAATTATTTAAAAAATATAACCAAAATATTACTTGTTCCAAAACATTCCTAAACAATAATTAAAAAATATTTTAAACTTCAAAAATAAAAAAATGGAAAATAATAATCAAAATACAACAGACAAATTGAATCATCTTATTGCCATTGCAGAAAATGGTAAAGAAGGTTATGAAAACGCTGCTAAAGACGTGAAAGATGAAGTAATTAAAAGTTCTTTTCTGCTTTATGCACATGACCGCTCGGTTTACGCATCGCAGCTTCGGGAACTCGTACATCAGCTAAAAGGCAAGGCAGAAGAAAATGGTGGTGATGTAAAAGGTTCATTGCACAGGGCTTGGATGGATGTTAAATCAACTTTAACAGGTGGCGACGTTGATGCAATCATAAATGCCTGTATCACAGGAGAGGAAAGCGCTGTAAAGGAATACAAATTGGTTTTGAACGACTCTTTAATTAATGAAGGCTGTAAACCACTAATTGGTCAACAATTAAATGGTATTGAACAAGCTTTGAAAAGCATTAGATCACACGTTCATAAATAATCATTTTATTGGTAGAGCACTTATGGCTTAAGAAAGCGCAGTAGGAACTAACAAAAATTTCCATTGCGCTTTTTTTATTGCTTTCCATAAATAACTTGTAAGTTGGCCCATTAATTATATTATCATAGTTAAAATGATAGATGAAATAAAAATCGATAAAAAAACAATCCTTGAAGCAGTACACAATATAGTAAAATGCACTAAAGCAGCAGATCTTGTTTTTATCCTCAACAATAAATAAGGATTTTCAAGGAAACACAATAGAAAACCATTTTTTTTAGGGAACAAAAAAAATAAAAGACAATTATAGTAAGAATAGAAAACTTAAGAATCCTTCCTGCATGGGATAAATATGGATTTGCAAAATAGCCAATGGATATTTACAGGCTAATTGCTTAGACTTACTTCAAAGAAAGCAATATAAATACCATAATTTATGGAATGCAATATAAAAGCAAACCACATTTTACCGCCTACATGAACTTGGAGTAATGATTCATGCAATAAGAAAACAAATTCAAAAATATTTATCCTTAATAGGGTTTCCACAAGAAAAGATATTAGCGGCAGTTGTGAGTTTGTTGGAAAGAACAAATATAAAAGTGGGCAATAAATTTTGTGAAAAATTATAAGGCTCATTCGGCCTTACTAAATTAATGAACTAGTATGTAGTTATCAACGGAACACAACGTCGATTTTCATTTAAAGGGAAAAAGAGGTACACCATGTTATAAAACTTAAAAGTAAAACATTATCTCGGATTGTAAAAGGCTGTAAAGATATTCCAGGCAAAGAGCTTTTTGAATTCTACGACCATAATGAAAATATTTAAAGTATTGATTCAAGAATGGTAAATAACTATATTAGTAACATTACAGCTTTCGAAATTGCGGCAAAACAATTAGTTAATGCACCAACGGTTTATAAAAACTACTATGTACATCCAATTATAGTGGAACTTTACAAAGAGAATAAATAAGAAAAATAGTTGAATAAACTTAAGGTTATTGAAGTAACTGACAGGCATGAAGAATTAATGCCGATAGAAAAAGCATTAATAAAGATTATATCCAATTCTTAAAAATTTAGCTTCACCATTCTTAACTTTTGATACAAGTCTATTTTAAACTTGAAATCTAAAATTTGCAAATGAAATATTTATCTCTACAATATGTGAAAGTTGTAACTCATTCTACAAGAGGTATAACATTTCCACCTTTTCAATAGCTGAACTTTACCGTATCGCATTTGATCTAATGACTACGATGTATTATACAAATTAAATAAATTTTATGAAACAGGAACAGAATCAAAATATTGAAAAACTTATTGAAATGGTAAAAGACGTCCGTGTCTGCATGCTCATTACAAAAGAACAAAGTACCGAAGATTTTTCAGGTAGACCAATGACTATAAGCAAAATAGATGACGATGGCACTTTATGGTTTTTTACAAGAATATCGTCACTTAAAGTTGACGAAATTGAAGAAAGTAAAAATGTATCTATTGCAATTATCAATGAGCGCAGTAACAATTACTTGATGATTAGTGGATCGGCATCTTTAGAAAATGATAAAGTTAAAATTAAAGAGTTGTGGAGTCCATTTTTAAAAGCATGGTTTCCCCTTGGTTTAGACGACCCCGATATGACACTTATTAAAGTAACACCAAGCGAAGTAAACTATTGGGATAGCAGTTCAAGCAAAATGGTAGTCTTATTCAATATGCTAAAAGCAATAGTTACAGGAAAAGAATATACAGAAGGCGAACACGGAAAAATTGATTTATAAATTCAGTCAATTCTATAAATAGCAATATGAAAAATTTAGATAACAAAGTATCAATTATTACAGGAGGGGCTGGTAGTATCGGAAAAATAACAGCTAAATTATTTTTGGAAGATGGTGCTAAAGTAATGTTAGTTGATCATGATGAAGACGCATTAAAAAAAGCTATACAAGAATTAGAAAGTGAATATGTAAAATATTGCGTTGCCGATGTTTCAAAAGCAGTTGACGTAGAAAATTATTTTGCTGAAACAGTGAAACAGTTTGGTAAAATTGATGTTTTTTTCAACAATGCAGGTATTGAAGGAGCTATAAAATCTATTATAGATTACCCCGAGGAAATATTTGATGAAGTAATTTCTATAAATGTAAAGGGTGCATGGTTGGGTAATAAATATGCATTACCCCAAATGAAAGATGGCGGTAGCATTATTATGACTTCATCTTTATCCGGTACTTTAGGTTTCCATAATTTAAGTGCTTACATAATTAGTAAACACGCTGTAGTGGGTATTATGCGATCTACAGCTATTGAAGCAGCCCCAAGAAACATTAGGGTAAATTCTATTCACCCCGGGCCTGTAAATAATAGAATGATGCGTTCAATTGAAGAAGGAGAAGTGGCTGGACATGCTGAAGAAGTTAAAAAACATCTGGAGAACACGATACCATTTGGACGATATGCAGAACCCATTGAAATTGCTCAATTAGTTTTATTTCTTGCCAGTGATAATAGTAAGTATATAACTGGCACAACACAAATAATTGATGGAGGAATTTCTGTACAATAATTTAATTATACGATGAAAGATAACTATCATTTTGTAGCCATTTCAGGAAGTTTAAGAAAAGAATCCTATACTACTATTGTATCAAAACCGTTGCAGAAGCTTGTGACGGCAAATATTGTTATTGAACATATCTCCATTACTGATGTACCTATATATAATTTTGATTTGCATGAAAAGTTATTTCCTGAACCGATCATTAAATTGTGTGCTGCCATCAAAGTTGCTAATGCAGTCATTGTAGTTACACCTAAATATAATTATTCTATACCTAGGGCACTTAAAAATATAATTGATTTTCTATCAAAAAATCCAGTAAAACTATTTAATAAAAAAGCGGTGGGTATTATAAGTGCAAGCCCCAGTTTACTGGGTGGTGTAAGGGTACAATATCACCTGAGGTAAATACTGGTGGCGGTAAATGCGATGAAGATGAATATACCTGAGGTAGTAATAATGGAGGTAAATATAAAGTTTGATGAAAGAGGTAATCTGAATGATGAAAAGACAAAGGAGTTTTTGGTAAAGTTTATTGAAGGTCTGGCTTTACATAGTAGTATTTTAAGTAATGAAAATTTAATAAAACCACAATGAAAAACGACTCAATTAAATCAACAAACACTCAAACAATTGTGCGAATGTTACTTGGGTTCTTTCTTACATACACTGGGGTTAGTCATATTAGTTTTATGAGAAAGGAATTCCTAGCACAAGTACCAAACTGGTTGCCTATACAGCCAGATATGGTTGTTCTTTTATCTGGCGTAGTTGAAATACTATTGGGAGCTGCTCTGCTTTTTTTGACACAACAACGCGCTGCAGTTGGCTGGATAGTTGCTTTCTTTTTTGTTGCAATTTTTCCTGGAAATATTGCTCAATTAATTAATCAAAAAGATGCTTTTGGTTTAAATTCCGATTTCCTTCGTTGGCTAAGGTTGCCTCTTCAGCCAATATTAATCATATTAGTAGTGTGGAGTACAGGAGCCTGGAGCACTTGGAGAAACAAAATAAAACTGAAGAATCAATTTAATACATTAATACCTCAATAGGATGCCTTTTAAAAATTATCAATTCACTTATAAAAAAAATAAAATGGAAAATTTAACAGCTAAAGAAGATGTAACAACTAAAGCAATTGAAAAGCAAACAAAAAAAATTCCCTCCGATGTATTTCTTTTCACTGCAATCGGTACAATGGCAATATCACTTACTTTAAAATGTTTAGGAAGAAGTAAAGATTCTGCATTTGTTGGACAATGGGCAGCACCTATTCTAATAATGGGAGTTTACAACAAATTAGTAAAACAAAAAGAAAGCAAATAGAGTATTTAAATGCGCTGTCAGCCGTAACCGATAAGAGACTGTTTCGTTCCTAACATTAGTAAGGATTGCAGGAAGGGAATTGAAATTAATTTCAATTCCCTTTTATCGGATTTATTAAGGCTAATTATTTATTTTATAAAGTAATTCTTTAAGTAGTTTTTATTTTTTACAAAAAATAATTTATAAATGTCCATTCAAACAGTTAATCCTACTACAAATAAAGTAGTTGAATCTTTTACGGAAATGACAGATGAACAGCTCAATAATGCAGTAGCTAGAGCTGCGAGCACCTATGAACAATGGAAGCAAACTACTTTTAAAGAGCGTGGAGAAATATTATACCATGTTGCAGGTTTACTAAGAGCGAAGAAAGATATATTAGCAAAGTTGATAACATTGGAAATGGGTAAACTGTTTGAACATGCAGAAGGAGAGATAAAATTAAGTGCAGAAATATTTGATTACTATGCCAAAAATGCTGAAAGTTTTTTAGCTGACAAAATTCTGAATCCAACGCACGGTTATGCGCTTATTAGGCATGCGCCTATTGGGATTTTGTTAGGAGTAGAACCTTGGAATTTTCCATTTTACCAAGTAGCTCGTTTTGCCGCACCAAATATCATGATAGGCAACACTATTTTGGTAAAACACGCTTCCATTGTACCACAATGTGGTATTGCTATTGAAGAAATATTTAAAGAAGCTGGAGCTCCAGTTGGTTTATATACTAATCTACTTATTTCAGGCGCACGAGCTTCTGCACTAGTTGCAGATAAAAGAATAAAAGGAGTATCACTTACTGGTAGTGAAGCTGCGGGTGCAAGTATAGCTGCTGAAGCAGGAAAATATTTAAAGAAATCGGTATTAGAATTAGGAGGAAGTGATGCATTTATTGTATTGGATGACGCTGATATTGATAAAACAGTAGAGTGGGCAGTAACGGGTAGGATAAATAATAATGGTCAATGTTGTGTAGCCTCAAAAAGATTTATAGTAATAGAATCTGTGGCTGATGTTTTTTTAGAAAAATTTAAAACCAAACTTTCTCAGTTAGTTGTTGGGGATCCAATGGATGCCAAAACACAATTGGGACCTATGAGTAGTGAGGCAGCAGCGGCGCAAATCGCAACTCAAGTTCAAAAAGCAGTTGATGGCGGTGCTACTATTTTATTGGGAGGAAAAAGGTCAGAAAGAGAAGGTGCTTTTATGGAGCCAACTATCATTACCAATATGCACCCCGATAACCCTGTTTATTATGAAGAGTTGTTTGGTCCAGTAGCTACATTTTTTAGGGTTAAGGATGAGCAGAGTGCTATTAATTTAGCCAATGATTCACCCTACGGGCTTGGAGGTAGTGTATTTACGCAAGACATAGAAAGAGGGAAACGAGTTGCGGATCAGATTGATACTGGAATGGTTTTCATTAATCACCCAACATGGACTCAAGCTGATTTACCTTTTGGCGGTACAAAACGTTCTGGCTACGGAAGAGAACTTTCCGAATTAGGAATTGAAGAATTTGTAAATAAAAAATTGATACGCATCAGCGAATTATCAGATCCTTTTTAAAAAACAAGCTTTATAAATTTTAATTATATGGACTATCACGATTTTAAAAAATGTATTGATGCTTGTTTAGCATGCACTGTAGAATGTAACCAATGTGCATACGAATGCTTGCATTCCTCCGAAGTAACCCAGCAAATTAGATGTATTCAACTAAACCGTGAGTGTGCAATTATCTGCTTAGCAGCCGCCAATATGTTGAGTTCGGGTAATAAATGGATTGGTGCTCTTTACCAAGAGTGCGCTGAAATTTGTGATGCCTGTGCTGAAGAATGTGAGAAACATGAGAATATGGATCATTGTAAAAAATGCGCTGAAATATGTAGAAAATGTGCAGAAGAATGTAGGTCTATATATAAAATTGAAGATGTAAATAAAAATCAAATTCCCGATTTTATGACAAAACCTAGTAAGGTGGCAGATTTTATGTTGATCACCGCACCATGAATTCATGAATCGGTGATTGACAATTTAAAAACTATTAATCCATTTTGAGGTAAACAATAAATTAATAATGAATGACAATTTTAAATAATTAATATGAAAACAGAATTAGAATTGAACGAAATGATTTTAGGTATAACTAATACTATTAGAGAAAAAAATCCTGAATTATTAACATACCTCAATGAAATGCCTATAACTGTTCCCTATCAAGAGAGCCCAGAAATAACCGTTAAAACCTTAACGTCCTATTACGATTCTCTTATAGTATTACTTGAAGAGTATGAGAATAATCAAAATAAAAATGGTTTACCAGCTAAGGTAGAAAATTTGCCGCCAACCGAAATTGTAACTATGGAATTAGATAATTCATTTCAAAATTTATTGATAGAAGTAAACAATTTTGCTATTTCTTACAATGATGTTGGAGAAGGGGCTGTTCCTATTATTTTTCTTCATGGTTTTCCTTTTGATAAGTCGATGTGGAATGGACAATTAGATAGCTTAAAATCTTCATATCGTTTAATAGCTTGCGATATTAGGGGCTTTGGCAAGTCCACTGATGAAAAAACAGTGTTAAGTATTGATTTATTTAGTGACGATTTATTGTCGTTTATGGATAAACTAAATATTGACAAGGCAATACTTTGCGGACTCTCGATGGGAGGATTTATTTCATTAAATGCTATAAAAAGATTTCCCGAACGATTTGAGGCCTTGATTCTATGCGATACTCAATGCATTGCCGATACTACTGAAGTAAAAGAAAATCGTTACAAGGCAATTGAACAAATTAACCTTGATGGCGTAACTGAGTTTAATGAAAAATTTATCAAAAATGTTTTTCATCCTGATTCATTGACTAATAAAATAGAGTTAGTTGAAAACTTAAGAAATATTGTGTTTGCAAATTCTAAGGTTGTAATTACTGCTGGGTTAACTGCTTTGGCAGAGCGTTCCGAAACTTGCTCTATTTTAAATACTATTGGCATTCCAACACTTATTATTTGTGGGAGAGAAGATACAGTAACACCACTTATTCAATCTGAATTTATGAAAGAGCAAATTAAAGGATCCAGTTTAAAGATTATTAATAATGCGGGACATGTTTCTAATCTTGAACAACCAGATGAGTTCAATAAATATATATTCGATTTTCTTAATTCGTTATACTCTGTATCTAATGATGAACTTAATTCGGAGCTAATAAGTATTTAAAAGAATGATACATCAACTACCTTTTACTGTTAAACGCTCAATAGAATTATTGGGGCTTGTTTTGCTTGCATTAGTAATTATTCAATTGCAGAACATCATCATGCCAATGCTCATGGCATTAGTTTCATCCATTGCATTATTACCTGTTTATAGATTTTTGGTTAGGAAAAAAATACCCAATAGTATTTCTATTTTTCTAACAATGTTATTAATGATTATCGTTCTTACACTAATTATTTATTTTATTTCATCACAGCTTAAACCATTAATTTATAATTTTGCCATAATTAAGCTAAATATTCTAAATCACATCAATGTAGTTAGTATTTGGCTTAGCAATAAAACGGGTATTTCAAATACTCAACAAACCGAAATATTTAAACAGCAAACCAATAATTTTCTTGATTTTACCGGTAATTTTATTAATAATGCAATGGGTTCTTTAGGTACTCTATTTATATTTTTTGGATTACTTCCAATTTATACTTTTCTAATACTTTATTATAAAAATACATTACGAAAGTTTTTACTCCTATGGTTTCCGAAAAATGAAAATATGCAAGTCGGCGATTCATTAAAAAGCATAGAATCTATTATCCAAAGCTATATAGTTGGGTTAATGATACAGTTTACTTATATGACAATTTTACTAGGTGTTACATTAATGCTTTTCGGAATAAATTATGCACTTTTAATTGCAGTTATTTTTGCTGTACTTAATCTCATCCCATACATTGGGGCACTTATAGGCAATATTATTGGTGTATTGCTAACCCTAAGTTCCACACCTGATTTGGCTTCAGTATTTACTGTATTGATAATAATTTCGGTGGTGCAGTTTTTAGACAATAATATTTTAATGCCATATATTGTTGGGTCTAAAATAAAAATAAATGCACTTGTTAGCCTTTTTGGAGTATTTATTGGTGGTGCCTTAGCAGGTATTGGTGGTATGTTTTTATCTTTACCAATAATGGCAGTTTTTAAAATAATATTTGACCATACGGAACATTTTAAAAAATGGGGAGTACTGCTTGGTGACGATAAAGTTGCTAATAATAAATTTATAAAAATTAAAAAATAATGATGATTTATTTATAATTTCTTTATAAATGGAAAGTATAAAAATTATACTCTATATTCTAATTCCAGTCGCAATATTT
>Ga0209490_10005707_pt1 | contig 11321 bp, 3 predicted proteins | sample MAT06_FD_187209 | JGI IMG/M metagenome (GOLD analysis project Ga0209490, IMG submission 187209) | Freshwater microbial communities from Lake Fryxell liftoff mats and glacier meltwater in Antarctica - MAT-06 (SPAdes) (version 2) | ecosystem: Environmental > Aquatic > Freshwater > Ice > Liftoff...
AGGAATCCAGAAATCATTTGGCAAATTACTGCCAACATCACTCAACAAATGCTGGTTCTGTTGCATTTCATCATAAGCTACAAATAAACTGAGGTTCTTACTAAGCACAAAACTCACACTCAATCGTGGAAGAATATTTAGATAGTTGATACCTTTCACTGAATAAAAAACAGTTGATACACCAAGATTGGCTAGAATATTATCAGAAATGCTAATCTCGTCTTCAAAATATGCATTTGCTTCTACAGATGAAACGTTTTCTCCTCTGATCAAAGTATCAAGATTTCTAACTTGGCCATCTTGCACAAATACATTGACATCAGGAGAATTTTCGTCAATGGCAAAGGCCAAAGGCTCAAATCGATGAAATGTAATACCAAATCCACTTTTTATCTTGTTGGTCGGAGTGGGAATAAAATCAAGATCAGTTCTAAAGCCAACATCTCTTATTTCACTTCGAAATATATTCAAATCGTAAATTCTATTGGCACCTTCAATATCTTCTTGAAATTCGACAGAATTATATCTGAAACGTGAATAGTTGATGGTGGTATTACTGAATATTTTATTACTGACCTGCTTGTTCCAACGCAAAGTTCCAATGGTATTTCCCCAATTCAATAGATTATCACGATTTCTAACCAATTGCAGTGGATTGAGAAATAATTCTTCCTGAGATTGATCTTTAAACAAATCATTCCCTTGGTATAAACTCACAAACACTTTGTTGTTGTCATTAAGTTGAAAATTCGCTTTGGCGTTAATATCGTAAAATGAATAAGTCGTTTGGCCAGTTTTATTCTCACGTTGGTTCAAATAGGTTGAAACCGATTTTATCCATGGATCGACTGTTGTTCTTCGGGCTGAAACCAAGAAAGAGCTCTTCCCCTTTTTTATGGGGCCTTCCATCAATATATTTGCCGCCAATAAGCTCAGCCCTGCTTCCGCCTTAAAATTTTGGTTGTTACCCTCTCTTGTTCGAACATCAAGAACCCCTGCCCCAGTATTGAAGTACCTGGCAGGAATTCCTCCTTTATAAACACCTAAGGTTTGCACAGCTGAAGGGTTGAAAACCGAGAAAAATCCTGCAGTGTGAAAAGGATTATAAACTGGTACACCGTCCATCAATATCAAATTATGACCAGGATCCCCGCCTCGAATGTGCAACCCACCCAAGCCATCTGTACCACTTTGTATTCCAGCAATACTTTGGGTTAATTTTATGATGTCTTGTTCGCCTAAAACAGCGGGTATTTTTGAGAAATCCTTGGCAACAAAATTGTCCCATGCTGCATTAATCCCAACCTGTCTACTGTTGTATGCTTGATCTACAATCTCTACCTCTTGAAGAGTATTTGATTGAGCCATTATTATGTTCTCATTGATGTTTTGCTCAAGTTTCATACGCAATGATCTTGACTTATAACCCAGATATGAAACCTTAAATTTCCATTCTCCTGGATAAACAGTGAGACTGTAAAATCCATATAAATTTGTGTTGGTTCCGATATTTGTGCCTTCCATATAGACATTAACACCAATAAGTTTTTCACCACTCAAACTATCAATTACATATCCATTTATAGTGACCTTTGATGGCAAGGGTTCATTCTTCTTAAAAAACACAATTTGTTCCCCCATCAATTTGTAATCAAGTTTGGTATCCTCTAACAGGTAAATCAGTAAATGCTTGAGCCGAATTTGTTTAAAATGGAGAGATACAGATTTATTCTTTGGCAAGGATTCAATACCGTACGCGAACTTTACATTCGCTATTCTTGAAATTGTAATTAGTGCATATTCAAAATTCCTAGTTTCAAGATCAATATCAATTTTTTGATCAATAAGTTCTTGTCCTTTGACCCAACCGCTAAAGAACCCAAGTAAAAATATGCAGGAATATTTTAGTCGCATATTCTACAAATATAGTCAATTATTATTGACAGTTGCCACTAAAAATGCCGTAGCTGTCTTTATCTATCTTTGATATCTTAATTCCTAGTATTTGTTCTAAGGTTGTGTGAATTTCAAGTAAATCAGACTTATTAAAAACTGCCGACAAATGACAATTACCAACTTTTGAAGAATTCAAAGTATAAGTAACATGAAATATTCCTTCCAATGTATTCAGTACATCTTTGACTAAGGCAGATTTGAATACCAAATTTTGATCTACCCAGTAAAAAGAATTAAGGTTTAGGGAGTCTGTGATTGCAATCTTATTTGCTGTTTTGTCATATACTAGTCTTTGACCTTTTGATAAATATGAGGGTTTTGAATTCCTGTTGGCATAAAATGCTATTTTACCTGATCTAAGCTCAATTATTTTAATATTTGATGCTTTGGAATCAACTGTAAAATCAGTTCCTATCACCACTAACTTAGAATCATCGAATTCCAAGGTAAAAGGAAAATCGGCACTGTGCGTCACATCAAAATGCGCCTTGCCTTTTAATTTTATAATTCTATTTTGGGTATTAAATGATTCAGAATAACTGATACTTGAATTGGAATCTAAAGTCAATTTAGTATGATCAGCCAATTCCATCTGCTGAATGCCCGTTGAAGCAAATATAGTATGGTCAGGTTGGATTTTATAAAGATTCCACAACGTAAAACCCAATACAACCATAAAACTCAACACAGCAAGGGGTAGCCACGATCTTTTTTTGGTGTCAAGCTCTTGCGCAAACTCTGGGTTCTTTGAAAACTTATCCCAAGCTAAACTCGCATTAATCTTTTCGGGGACTTTATAGGAGGCAGTTGATTCGAGCAAATTTTGAATAATTTCTGCGGACTGATCTAAATCATCATTTTGAGCAAAGCCCTTAAGCATTGAAACCTCCTCATTATTAAGAGATCCTTGCTTGTATTTTAAAAGTAACTGTTCGATCTGGCTCATATCTTTGTTAAACAATTAGAAGACACAGTAAATTAAGTTCACCACTATCGATTTTACTTATTTTTAAATCTTTCATACGATTCACGTAAAATTCTTAGTGCCTTTGATATTTGATTTTCGACTGTATTTGGAGAAATTCCAAGTTCAACTGCAATTTCTTTATAACTCATTGACTCGTAGCGTGACATTACAAAAATGATTCTACACTGTGTAGGTAGTCCATCAATTGATTTAGACATCCACTCTGACAATTCATGAAACTCCATGTGCGAAGCATCTGTAATTGGGCTATGCGGTTCATTGGTATAATCAATTTCTGAAAAACTGACTTTCTTTGAGCGCAAGTGATTCAAACCACGATTTATGGAACTTTTGCGCAGGTAAGCTGGTAAAGATGTTTGGACACTAATTTCATGTCTTCTTTTCCAGATATCAAGAAATAAATCTTGAGCAAGGTCTTCAGCGCTTTGTACATCTGCTACAATTCTATAAAGTGATTGAAATACCAAAGCGTAGTAGGCATCGAATAATTCCCTCATTGCTAAAGGATCATCCTCCTGCAATCGTAAAAGTATTATATCGTCTTCCTGCCTTCCCATACTCTAAATTGAAACAAATATATACACAAATAAAAGCATTACGCATTTTATAAGGTCTATTAAAGTTTTATTTTGTTGCAGTTGGTTAAATTGATACTTGTCCATATATTTGCAATCTCAATGGATTTTCCATTTACGGTGGGTATAGCTCAGTTGGTTAGAGTGTCGGATTGTGATTCCGAAGGTCGCCGGTTCAAGCCCGGTTATCCACCCTTTTTTTTAAATACTAATCAAGGGTTTAACCTAATTCTTTAGGAAACCCATTATTGATTGTTTTGATTTCACTTAAATTTTCTTGGTGATGTTTTTGCAAATTGAGTAATTATTGCTACATTTGTATGATTGTATGATCCAATATTTGGATCTCTATTTTTTCTTGAAGCCTCAAACAGCATAAGTCCTTACCAACAGCATTTTGCTGACTGATTTCCCTTTACCGAATTTATTGGTCAGCCAATAAGGACTTTTTTACAAACCTAAGATCAAGAAACCCCATGAAAATTACTTCACGGTACGTATTATTTGTTTTGATTCTGTTAATGAATTTGGGTATAAGTGCCCAAGACAACCTGATTATTGCCTTCAAAGATGCAGCATCAGCACCTCAAAATTTAAGTATTTGTGGGGATCCTGTTGAAGTCACCACTTCAATAAAACTCAACCAATTTGGGCTGCCCAATATTAAAGATATTCAAGCTGATGTCAGCTTATTCAAAGGAATTAGAATTGTCAGTTTCAATCCCCAAAAATCCACAGATGGAGTTATTTGGAACAAAACCACAGATCCATTTAATCCAGGATTTAAAATACCGAATTTAGACATCCTTGGTTTGAAGGAAGTATTCGTAACTTTTAGCATTCAAGCAGATTGTGATTACAAAGATACCTTAACTTTAAATAATCTATTGCTCGTCAGGGACTTATGGAATTTTAACTATAAGAATAATTCCAACATCCAATTGAATGAAATAGACTTTTCATCTGAGTATAGAGACGCCTTAAAGCTCCCATTCTTAAGTATTTCAGCAGTTGCCACTTCTAGCAAACTTAAAGTAGGTGATCAATTCACAAGAACAATTAAAATTAGTAATAGTGGACTCCAAGGTTATTTGAAAAGCTTTATTTATCAAACCATTCAGGGAAAATCTGCAAGTATAAAATCCATAACAGCCAATGGTCAGCCATTAATTATTTCAAAGAGTCCGGTAACCAATAACGATACCTTGATTACATTGAACCTCGAAGGGACAGTCTTTCAAGGTAATACCGTAGGAAATAGCCCCGGTAATGGAAATCAACTATTGGAGCCAGATGAGCTTGTAACAATTGTTGAGACAGGTGTTTTGGTAAACTGTTCAGGAAGTAAAGAAAGTTTGCATTCTGCCTCATGGGGTTGTTTTTCGAAAGCATGTTCCAGTATCGAAGAAAAAACTACCATTAATACACCAACAGGTGCCATATTTATTGATTTCAAACCTACCGCACCCTCCCCTTCCACAAATTCAGGTTATTGCCAAAAAGGAAAAACATCCGCAGTTTTCACCAATACTGGTGTAGAGGTCGATCCTGGCACCGCCAATATGTTTAATATTGCAACAGGTATTGGATTGGGTAATAATCTAGTGTTAAGTGAAGGTGGCTATACAATTACTGGACTTAGAATTGCCAACAAGTCAATTCCTTTTAATCAACTATCTACTGCATTCAACCTCAACAACAATTCTTTGTTCAACGCTGATCCAGATGGTCCCGGTGGTTTGGCTGACCTTGATAACGATGGATTTTTTGATGACCTACCTCGAAATCAATCGATCACTATTGAGGCTGACTATGAGGCAAATTGCTCATTTTCAGGAACTCAGGTGCCTGGAAAAGCATGCTTTAATAATTTAATCACTTCATTTCACGCCAGACTGAATTACACTGATTTTTGTGGTGAAAATACCCAATTCAGTACAAATAGTTATTTTGCTCCAACCAACAGAAACGATTCTTATGAAAACTGCTCTGATCCTGACGCATACACTGATGGAGGTCTTTTCAAAATTACTCATGAGCAAATCCGTAATGTGTTCAATTTTGGAAAAAACTGCAATGGCGATGAACAAATCTATGCCAAAATAGGGCTTCCAAAAGGAATCACACCGGAAATTTCACAATTCAAAATGTACAGAGAAAGCTTTGTATTTCCTCTCATAAGTAATCAAATAATTGGAGACACACTTTTTCTGAGTTTTTCAGCTTCGAACTTAACATTTCTGAATGGAAAATATAGTCTTGATATGGTATTCCGTGCTAATTGTCAAGCAAATCCCGGACTTTCACAATTCCCAATTGAATTTGGATTTTATTGTCCACCTTGCGATTGTCGTCATCCTTTCTATTGCGACGTTGTGTTAGGTCCAAGTATTCACTATCTAAGCCCTCCTTGCCCTCAAAACATCGCCTACGAATGTAATGAAGGTTTTAAAACCTTATTATTCGACGTCAACAGAGTAAGTACTGGATTTACAAATAAATCTTATACTACTCCACTAGCAGAAAACAAACTGAATAGGAAAGCAGCTATTTCATGCGATTTAATCAAAGTAAATTTGGTTAATGTAGTTGGGAGTGCAAGTATTTCAGATAGTATTGGAATCAAAATAGTCCACGCAAATGTCGACAGATCAAAATCAACTGTAGAAACTTTTTTATATCAAAGTGGACAGTTAAGAATCAAGCATAACGGTATAAATACGTTTAGGGATATTCCTCAATCATCTCTGAAGGTTCAATCAATAGACACATTAAAGATTCTGAGCTTCGATCTTAACACTGTTTTGCTATCTACGGGTATAACTCTCGTAAAAAATGATACCATTGAGTTTATTGGAAATTTCACTTTAAATCCAGAAGGCCCATACAATCCTCCCTTCAAAAAAGTGCCAAATTTTCGAGGAAACGGCTTTGCTGTGATTAATGGTGCACAACTATCTTGTGAAGACAATGGTGAAACTTTTGAAGTTGGAAAAACCAGAAATGGCTTCCTTTTTCCAAATAGCTCCAACTTTCCAAAAGGCTGTCAAGATGCTTATTTGGAATATGCGTTATTACAAGTAAACAATGGCTACAATGATGTCTTCCCCGGCGAATACAGACCTGCTGCTAGAGTTGATTCCTTAACGTTTACTTTTGATCCAAGTATTCTGGAAGCATACGATATTTCTCAACCCGAAGTAAGTATACCCGGCCACCCGAAATTCGGTAATGACTTTTTTAAAATACCTGGATTTACAAATTCTGGAAAATACACTGCAAAATTTGATACCCTATCTTATGTTCCACCATTAAATGATGTTGGCTCCTTTGCCTTTGTGTTTAGATTCAAAGCGCTACCTAACTGCAAAGCACAAAGTGGAAGTATTGTGGGAACAAATAGATTTAATTTTGATCCAACGCTTCATTATCAAGGCAGATATTATGCAAAAACTATTTTAGACGGATCTTGTGTTGATAAGAAAAGCAGTTACGAAGACAGCGATATCACATACGAATTTCCTCCAGTTTTAAGTTATACAACTGAAGGATCAGCCAACGCTGATGTGATCGCCAATGAAGCTACTTGGTTGGTTAAACTATGCAACACATCCGAAGATGGAGACGCAGGAATTACCTTCATCGACATTTCAGGTAGTCAAATAAACCCATTGGAAGTCATCTCAATGGAGGATATTACAAACCCATCAGATATCCAGCCTCTTCAAGTTCAAAATTATGGTCAGAATCAATATTTCGCTTTTGCAAATGGGCTGACAACGACTCAAAACGGAACTGCTACTACAAATGACATCTGCAATATCATCAGAATAAAAGCTAAAGTACCAGACTGTGGTTCTGCTTCTTATTCTTCGAATTCAGGTTGGAATTGCACAGCTTTCAGTGATCCAGAATGGAACCCCAATAAATATTTGCCTTGTACTAATCTGAATTTAGAGCTAAAGCTGAATGCTGAAGATCCATTCCTAGATGCCAATTTTGTAAATCAATCACTTACTGGAGACGAAATATGCGACACTTCCTATCTTGAGCTTTTGGTGAGAAACGTTGATTTTGGCAAAGCTTTTGACATCAAAACGGTCTTTTCATTGCCGCTAGCAGGTGTTCAATTGATTCAAAATAATATTCAAATAGCTTATCCGTCTAATTCAATTTACGTCAATGTTGTTGATCCACCAATATTTAACGGCATTTCACCACAAGGTTTAACTTACGAATATGCTAACTTTAAAGGTATTTCAAGTTTCCTTGATCAAAATGGACTTGATGGTTTTGATGCGGTAAATCCAAATTTCAAAAACGAGTTCAAACTTAAAATTCCATATATAACTGATTGCAATTTCAAGGTTGGCTCGCTGGCATATCATATGGTTGAAGGCAAAAATGGATGTGGAAACCCGACCAATAGTGACTCCGGAGAATCACTTCCCATTTCAATAAAAGGAGCAACGCTAGATCTTCCCAAGTCATTTTCTGTATCAATAGATGCAAATAGCTCAATCTTGCCAGGTGGAAATTCAACAATCTTTGTTTCAGTAAAAAATTTGAATAATACACCAACAAATATTCAAGATTTGATTGAAATTACTCTTCCAGCAGGTTTAACTTATGTTCTAGGCAGTTCAATAGCCATCCAACCCAATTGGGCAATTGGAAACCCTAATATTATAGTTTCTAATGGAATATCCACTTTGACATGGCCAATGCCTGTCGGAGTTTTAAAAGATCAGGACATCAAACTTTCTTTTCAAGTCAACGCAATTGGAATCCAGTGTAACGGAAATGATGTAGAAATAGACATTGTGACCTACAATAGAAAAGATCTGTCTTGTCAATTGACTGGCTCTTCATGCATTATTGATATCATCACCGCAGTTGATGGAAAAAAATCCTTTTCAATCAAAATTATTCCTCCACAAGTAAGTATAAAATCCAGTAACCCAGGAATAAAATGTTCCAACGATCCCGTTACACTCACTGCTTCAGGCGCAACACAATATCGTTGGGAACTTGTTTCCAACGGCACACAAATAGGCACAGGCGAGACCATAGTTGTTAAACCAAGCACCCCAACTTTATACCGAGTTATTGGAGGAATTTCTCCTTGCTTGGACTCTGCAACTATTCTTGTAGTAACGCAAATAGATTCCGAGGATCCAAGCTTCGTATTTAAACCAAGTGATATCACCATACAATGTAATGATCCAATTCCTGGTCCACCAAAATTGGTTGCAACTGATGATTGTGATCAAGATGTTCAGATTTCTGTAAAAGAAACTTTTGACAACAGTGATCCTTGCAATAAGAAGATATTCAGAACTTTTACAGCTACCGATGATGCTGGAAATACAAAAACCATAATTCAAGTAATTACAATAACCGATACTGTAGCTCCAACAATTACATTTATTGATCCATTTTTGGCAGGTGCGAAGGATGGAGATACCATAGTTGTAAATTGCAACGACAAACAAGTTTTTGATGAAACAAGTGCCATCGCAACAGATAATTGTGATCCAAATCCTAAGCTAACATTTGTAGATTTAGCCATTGCTGAGGGGAATTGTATGATTAATGGTTATTACCTGCTGATGTATTGTGGATGGACTGCTAAAGATGCATGTGGAAATACAACAAAAGTTCGTCTTTATTTCAAATTTACAGATAACGTTGCACCAATAATTTCTGGGATTCCAGCAGATATTGTTCTAGAGTATGGGGATGTTCTTCCTGACCCTCCAACTGTAACAGCTAGTGATGTTTGCGACATTCAAGTTGATATTATAATGATGCAAGACACTATTTTTCAAGGGTGTGAATTATTAATCATACGCACTTGGATGGCTATGGATGATTGCATGAATATGGCTTTTGGTTCTCAGAATATTAGAATTAAGTGTCCAAAATGTACTTTTCCAGATATTATATCTTCAAAAATTACCCCTACAGTTTGTGGCGAATTAGGCAAAATTGAGGTAAACGTAGTTGATCCTACCAAATTTAACTATATACTTCTGCCAAAATTAGGAAACGCTAACGCTCTGGGAAATGCTATAGAAAATCTCCCTAGTGGCAAATACAGTTTGATCATTTCTGATAAAATTGAACCGATTTGTTTCAAAAAAATAATTTTTGAAATTAAAAATGAGGGAAGTTGCTTAGATACGATTTGCATAGAAAGCTTAAACAATGTAAATATTGATACTTGCTTATCCGGTTTACTGCAACTGAATACAGTAAAATCTATTTCAATTTGTAAAGACAATCCATCAACAGCAACTATTCAAACTCTAGGCTTAAGTGAATGTATTAAAATTAACCCAAATCCGGGTTTTGTTGGAAACGATACACTTTGTATAATTTATTGCGATGACAATCTGTGTGATACCTCTTACATTATTGTTAAGCTTAAGGCTCCACAAACTCCGTGTCCAAATATATTTGTCTTGAAATCCGAAACTGTCGATTTGGTCGATTGCAAACTGAAAGCCACTTACTGCCTACCAGCTGCCATCAATTCGAATTTCACGGTAACTGTCAACAATGTTGTGACCGTTCCTGGTACGACAGCTTGTCAAGGTGCTGGATCTCTTGAACTTGGTGAAGGAAACTATTCCATTATTGCTAAGAACAAGATTAGTAATTGTTCTGATACCATTCAAGTTACGGTTAAATGCTTGCCTACAACTCCGTGTCCAAATATTATAAGCATAAAATCAACTGTTATCCAAGCAAATCCGTGTCCAAATGGCGCTGACTTATGCATAGAAATACCATTTATTGACATAGGATTGTATCAAATCACTGATAATGGTCAAATCTACTCAGGCAAACTTGGTAATTGCATTTTCTCTGGAAGCTCTGGAACATCTATAAATCTTGCAAAAGGAAACCATGATTTGATTTTTGAAACTTCCAATGGCTGCAAGGATACTTTAGATGTTAAAGTGATTTGCACAACTGGGAAGAACTATACCGATACTATTTATGTTGCTGATACAAAGTCAATTGTTTTGGAGAATAATGAATTGTTTGGTGGGTCCTATGTAATTAAGCAACAAAGCCCGATAGTAGAAGATAATTATGTTGCATACTTTATCAATCAATCTGAGTCTAGAGTTTATTATACTGGAAAAACCAAAGGTGTATCAGAGGCACTATTTATTTATACTGATGAAATTGGTACAATTGATACTGCCTACTTCAATATTTGGGTCATCGATCAAGCACCTAAGAATCTGCCAATTGCAACAAATGATACTTATGAAACAAAAAAGAATCAAAATGTAGAGAAGAATCTTCTGATAAATGACAATCCTTCAGGAATCATTAAGGCTTTGAAAATTATTCAAGAGCCTAGCAACGGAATTGTTAGTCTAAAGAATAATGGGGCTTTCAAATATGCTCCAAATCTTGATTACTGTGGAAAAGACGAATTCATTTATCACTTATGCAATGAGAATGGTTGTGATGAAGCAAAAGTATTTGTCAGTGTACTTTGCAGCAAGCTTACTATATACAACGGATTCTCACCAAATGGTGATGGACTAAATGATTATTTCACCATAGAAGGAATTGAAGAATTTCCTGATAACAATTTAGAAATCTACAATAGATGGGGTATTAAAATACTCAGTCAAACTGGTTATCAAAACAATTGGGATGGTCAATGGGAGGGAGAATTATTGCCAGATGGAACCTATTTCTACATTCTTAAAGTTGGTCCTTCCGATAGATATACTGGATATTTGGAAATTCACAGATAAAATACTTAGGGCGCC
>Ga0209490_10005708_pt1 | contig 11321 bp, 12 predicted proteins | sample MAT06_FD_187209 | JGI IMG/M metagenome (GOLD analysis project Ga0209490, IMG submission 187209) | Freshwater microbial communities from Lake Fryxell liftoff mats and glacier meltwater in Antarctica - MAT-06 (SPAdes) (version 2) | ecosystem: Environmental > Aquatic > Freshwater > Ice > Liftoff...
TCACTGACATACTTCTCTAGCTCGGACGTGAGTGAAACATTCACAAGTCATTCCTCCCAGCAATTCATCTACTACCGTTGTACTCATAACAACCAAAAATAGCAATTTTTGTTATTGAAATATCTCCATTAAGGAATGAAGCCTTAATGGAGCCTTAATGGAGCCGCAAGAGAATCCCTGTGCAGATACTCTCAACCCCAACTTAAAAAGGCGTGATATCTGTGAAGCCTTTGCCGACTATCAAATCCTTCTAGTCGCCGATAAATTCCAGACAGGCTTCGATCAGCCCTTGACACTCTCCGAGCTAAAGCAACGGAGATTCTACAAGGATGCGAAGCGGTAGGCTAAAGCCGTACCGCTTCGCGTTTCCCTGCCAATTGCCAGAGAAAGATTCTCTGTGGGGAGGTCAATGTCCCCCTACTGACTCCGCTTAGATCAAGTCCAAGCATCGTCGCTACTTTACGGATGATGTTGGCAGCGCCATTGCAGTCGGAATTTACATACCAATTCTGAGCAGTACGGTACAGTCCCCGCTTTACGCGCCTTCCTGATCCTTTCCACCCTTCGGGTTTTTCACCGAATTTAGGCAAAGAATCACCATCTAGAAAACTTGCTGCTGACGTATTGGCTTCTTCGTTTTCAATCAACTCAATCCCGTACTGCTCAAACAATTGAGCTAATCGATTTTTAAGTCTTGCGGTTGGAATCTGGACAAACTCTTGAGTCTTACGTCCTAATCTTGCACCCTGCTTGATTCCCTGCCCCCACCCAAACACAACTCGCCCAATTTTGTGATTTAGGCAATGAGTCAAGATGAGTTTTGCTGCTTTGTTGATGGCATCCCGCATTTGTCGATTACGAGTTTCGGTGAGTTGAGCCAAGCGCTTAGACCAAAATCCTTGCGGTTGACCTTCTTTAAGCCGTGCAACTTCCTTGTTGTACCACTGGTTTAAGCTCTTCAAATGCTTGCCATCGATGATGAACGAGTTGCCTAAATTGTCTACGCAGGTCATCCAGTTATTGATGCCGTGGTCAATCCCCAGCACACAGGCAGGATCAACATCTGATTTGACTAGCTCCAACCTGTAAACAAACTCAGCGTAGAAGCAACCATTTCGAGGCAGTATCCGCACTTCGCGAATATCCTCAAACCTGAGATTAGATGGCATGGGCACAGTGAATGAATCCAGTCCAAACCACGCCTTCACCTTTTGACCTAATGGAATTCGCACCATACCGTCAACCAGCTTGACTGCCTGTTTTGGATAACTGACTACTGCCAAGCCTCCCTTAGTCCGGTAGTTGGGTAGCTTGGGCTTCTCTGCCAACTCTCCAGCCCTCCACAACTTCAGCAGTTCACGGTAGGACTTGAACGATTCGTAGATTGAACCTAAGACTTGCTGTGAAGCTTGAGCAGCTAATGCAGAAAAGTGAGGACTGCTCTTGCACTGATAATTGAGGTCAAACTTGCTGACATACTTTTTGGTTTTGAAGTACCACTGACGAGCGTAGTAAATGCCTTGATTTGTGAGTTTATTCGCTTCGCCGCAAACAAACTCTAGCACTGGGGTTGATTCGATTAGTATCGGTTGACATCCAAACAAAAGTACTACCTCCTATCTGTTGTTATACTAGCACTGAGCAACACGATTAAGTGTGAATTTATGGCTAAACTTTCGGCAAAAGATTTGGAGTATCGGCACGAGGGGAATACAGTTTCACTGATCAACTTTCACTTTGTCTTTGTCCCCAAAAGGCGTAAGGCTGTATTGGTCAAAGAAGTGGCTGATCGCGCTCAAGAAATCATTTTTGAGATTGTTGTCAAAAACCGATGGCGTGTTTTATCTCTGGCGATTCAACCTGATCACATTCATTTCTTAGTTAATGTCACCGTGAATGATTCGGCTGCAAGCGTAGCTCACAAGGTCAAAGGAAGGCTGTCTCACGATTTGAGGATTGAGTTTACGTGGTTGAAGAAACTGCCTTCTACTTGGACTCCTAGCTACTTTGTAGGCAGTGTTGGGAATGTGTCACCTGCTATTGTGAAAGAATACATTGAGTCTCAGACCGGAAAATAACGGGCAGCTTAAAAGCTGCGGCTGCGTTTCATCCCCGGCTTGAAAGACCGGGGTTCTCACGCGAGAGTTTTATAGAAGGCACATGCAAGGCGGTTCATATATGCCATTGTGTGAAAGTTGGTCTGCCCATAGCGGCTTAGGGGCTTCCAAGCAAAAAGAGCGATCGCTCGTAAAACCACCATTAAACGTAAGGAGCGCGATCGCCATGATTGCAGTCAAACAACCGCAGTTATTAACCTTTGAAGAGTTCCTCGATTACGACGATGGCACCGAAAACCTATATGAATTGATTGATGGGATAACTGTTGCTATGCCCGAACCCGCGCGACTTCATCAAAGCATTGCCAGCTATTTAGATGACATCCTCAAAGCTGCAATTAGACAGAAAGGGGAGAATTGGGAGTCAGTGCGAAACACCATCATCAAAGTGCCTGGTAAACATTTAGCGGACGGCAGAAGACCCGACCTTGCCGTTGTGGATGTCTTACCGCTCGAAGCGGCTCAACAAGAAAAAGGAATTCGCACCGTTCCCTACCTGATTATTGAAATCGCCTCTGGGAATTGGGCAAACGACCTCCGCGATAAAATTTTGGGTTACCTGCATCTCGGAACCCCAGAATATTGGGTGATAGATTACGCGGGGCAGATTCCAGATAAACATTGCGATCGCGGCAAAGGGGTTAAAACCATTGTTCACACGATGCAGGCAAAAGGCTACGGGTATGACCGCGTAGAGTATCTAGCCGATGAATCCATTCCGTGCCAGACGTTTGGAGCGCATTTGCAACTGACAACCAACTTGATGGTTCACTGCGGTAACGGTTAAATTACCGACTTTTGAATCATCTCGCCAAAAGTTTTTTCTCAAAAACTGTCGCATTTTCCCAGATCTGCGCTTAGATCGCTTAAGCTACTCACTAAAGCAAAATTGCTGAGTGCAGCAGCGCCAGATTGCAAACTCGTTTTTACGGTAAGAAAGGAGGTCAGCCCGTGACATGAAAACCCTTTAAAAGTCAGAACCCCCACTGCGGCAAACAGAAGGGGTAAAAAGACTTTTATTAATCTTGGATAGGATTTGGAGACTCTAACTCACGCCCCAGAAAGCAAACGTTAGGTCATCCAGCTTTGCTGTGCAATTGATATGCAAGCAACGGCAGTTATGCCAATCTTAGTGGCAATTTGTCAAAACGTGCAACCTCTTTGATAAATTTTTTCTGATTTTGCATAGCTTCCTATCCGCCGCTACCCACAGGCATAGGCAGTTTTAGGCAATTAAGTGATGCATCTAAGATTTTGTAACCCTTGGGAGGACAGACCATGAATCTGCCTCTCGCCCCCGCAGTCAAAGGCTTTGGAGATCGACTCCCGCCGCAACGCCCCCGTCGAAACCCTCAATTTCACTCCGTCCAAGAATGGGATGATCCCTTTTTGGCGCTATTTCCCCATCGTTATGATTATCTTTGGGCAAACCATCCCAACCCTGGAGAAAAACCCGACTGGCAAACCGAGAGCCGTCATCCCCTATCCGATCGCTTAATTAAGCAAGGAGCTTTCCTCCACGGCGTGCGGTTTGGTTCCACAACCCATTACGTGGTCTTAGACCTCGATCGCGGCAGTGCCTACCATCCCGTTCGAGATCGCTTTGCTTGGAGGCGAATTACAGCCGCCCTCGAACCCTTGGGTTTGGTGCAGTCTCTTCCTTGCAGCTCCAGCGACAGCAAAGGACTGCATCTTTACTTCCCCTTTGATCCGCCCCAAAAAACCTGGGCGATCGCGTTGGCGGTGTCCACGCTGCTAGAAAATGCTGGGTTTAAACTGGCACCCGGACAGCTAGAGGTGTTTCCTAACTGCAAGCCCTATGCCATGGGCGGGGAGATGAACCTCTACAACGGGCATCGGCTGCCCATGCAAGCGGGGTCTTACTTACTCAATCAAGACTTAGAGCAAGTGTGGGGTGATCAGCAAACCTTTGTGGAGTACTGGCAGTTTGCTCAGGGTCGCAATCAGATTGATGCCAAAACGCTTGATCGAACCATCAAAGCGGCTCGTCGTAAACAGTACCGAATTACCGGAAAAGCCAACAAGTTCTTAAATGACTTGAATGCTGAAATTGAATCGGGCTGGACAGGCTTGGGGCAAACAAATCGCTTGCTGGGTCGAATTGCCATGCGGTCTTACATCTTTGGTCATATTTATAGTGCAGACACGCCTCTAGAAGGAACGAAGTTAATAGACGACATTATCAAAACAGCGCGATCGCTTCCCGGCTATGAGGAATGGTGCCAGCATCAGCATGAAATTGAAGACCGCGCCAAAGAGTGGGCGGCTTCTACAGAACGAAGTAAATATTTCCACTATGGGTTGGGCAAACCCCAGCCGGATCTAGAAAAACTTTTGGATAGTCAAACCTTAGACGGGTGGAACCACCAACAGCAGCAGTCTGCCAGAGAACGAATTCAACAGGCGGTTGCAAGTTTACTCGACCAAGAGACTTTACCATCCGGGATTGCTGAGCGCTTCAAGGCTCTAACCAGCCATGGAATTAGCGGCGCAACCCTATATAATCATCGCGATTTATGGCATCCCCAAAACTTAGAAGCAGAGTTAAATCGCGAACTTCAAGTAGAGGTTGGGCTAGAGTGCTGCGAGAGCGCACTCAGCCCAACAAACGCTACAAGCTTATTAGGGGATAATGGGTGTAATGCCCCACCAGATAGGGGTTGTAGCGATGCTGAAAAGGAAGAAAAACTAGGGGGTGGGTGTAATAAATTGCCAGGTGAGCAGACAGGCTATTCAAAACCCAAAAATATGACGCAGACCGAGGGAATTGCTTTCATCAAACAGATATTGGAGCAGGTAAAAGCCAGAAGTCAGGCAGAAAAGTTGAGGAAAAAGGAGGAGAAGGAGAGGCGATCGCAATAAAATTGCCCGTCATCCCTTCTGCTCGACTCCAAACCCCACTAGCACGACCTCTTTTAAGGGATCGTTCGCATCAGGGCGGCGGTAGGTGAGAATTTTGCGAATCCGCAGTTGAGGATTAATCAGGGTAATCGAATCTATCGCTACGACTTTGGTGTAGGTCGTGGTCATTAACAGTTCGCGGCTTTCGGGGTTGAACTGGAAGTGCGAGATGATCGGACGAGATTCCTCATAGGCACGATCTCGCAGATAATCTCCGATCACCAGTGCCCCTTTTTGCGGCTGCGGCACAAACAGCATATTCAGCGCTTGGTTCACGCGATCGCCTTTCTCTGAAACGGTGGCAAACTCCAGATGATAGCCCGGCAGGCTATCCAAATCCGGCGGGTCAGGATAGTGGTTATCGGCAAGCACCTGAGCTTTGCGATCGCGATCCACAGGCTGGATGACAAACTCAGTATGCGATCGCTCTACTTCCTGTTGGGTCAAGTAGTGATAGGTGCGCTCGGTGATCCAAGTGCCGACGCAATCTTCAAAAAACTGTTGGAAGGGGGAAGGAGAAGTCATAGGGAAGGAGAGAAAGAAGGAAAGGGGGAAAGTATATAAAATTTACACCATAGTTTTTTTGAAAAGATTGCTCGGATTCTCAATCGATCGCGACATCAATGAAAATTTTGCTGATAGAAAATGATGAGGGTTTGACCCAAGTTCTGACTAAAATTCTGACCGCTCATCACCATGTTGTGGATGTGGCTCAGGATGGGGAAATGGGATGGACTTATGGGTCTACGTTTGAATATGACCTGATCGTGTTGGATGGTGTATTGCCAAAATTGAATGGCATCAGGTTATGTCAGCGCTTTCGGGCAAATGGTTATGCCACGCCAATTTTGCTGCTGACGGCGCGCGATTCTTCAGCCATGAACGCGCAGGGGTTGGATGCTGGAGCCGATGACTGTGTTGTCAAGCCGATTGATCCGGTGGAACTGATGGCTCGAATTCGGGCGTTGCAGCGACGGAGTAGTGGCAATCCCTTTCCCTTGCTAGCCTGGGGCGCTTTGTTTTTAGACCCCCGCACCTGTGAGGTAACCTACAATAGCCAACCTGTTTCTTTGACAACTAAGGAATATGAGTTTCTAGAGCTTCTGTTGCGCGATAGCCACTATGTTTTTAGTAGCGAAGAGCTAGTCGATCGCCTCTGGTCTTCAGAAGCGTTTCCATCCGAGGCGACGGTGCGATCGCATCTCCGGCGGCTACGCCAAAAACTAGCGGCGGCGGGTGCGCCACCCGATTTTATTACGACTTTGCACGGGCGCGGTTACTACCTAAAGGCGATCGAAACGGAGGCAGTTCCAGAAGTCTCTTTTGCTTATCCCAAAAGTGATGCTTTAGAAAAACGAGATTTGCCGATTAAGGTGATGAGTGTGGATAGCGATCGCGCTTGGCTCAACATCTTGCCCACGCTGCTCAAACCGTGGGGCTTCAAAGTGACCACGCTGGCAGATCCACAGCAGTTTTGGATTATTCTCCAAGCCGTAGCGCCCGATGTGCTGATTTTAGAAGTAGATATGCCTGAGATTAATGGCTTTGAACTGTGCCAGATGCTTCGCGGCGATCGCCGCTGGCAGCGGTTGCCGGTATTATTCGTGAGTGTGTTGAATGATGATGCCACTCAACAGCAAGCCTTCACCGCCGGGGCAGATGACTATTTGTGCAAGCCAGTCATGGGAGTTGCGCTCGCGAATCGAATTCTCAGCCGATTGCAAAGAATGCGGGATTGCGCGAATTGAAACCGCCAGATCAAAAGCACCCGTGATCGCGATCGTTTGACATGGATACGACTTACGTACTCGCCCCCTAAATCCCCCAATTCTAGGGGACTTTGATCTCTAGCTCCCCCAGAATTGGGGGTTGGGGGGCAAATTTCGGTTGATTTGCGTAAGTCCTGATAGATAATTATGAGCCAAATTGTAACAATAGATTAAGTATTAGATGTCATTAAAAAGTTGCCGAAACTCTTTCAGCTAAACCGTTTGAGCGTTTCCTTTATGTTTTTTAATAGTATTCTTGTCGCACCTTGCTGAAATTGCACAAAATTTGCACAAGCGAGTTGCTTTAATCAAGGGCAGGCTCAAAAACTAAATACTTTCTTCGACTTTAAAAAAGTCGAAGGTTTAATTTTTTTAAGCTTGATTGTCGTTCAGCTTGCGCTTTGCGCCTCTAAAGCGACAGGTGATGTTTTTTAAGATATTCGCGAGTTTGATAAACGCTGCTGCCGAGCGATCGCGATGGGAAGAGTTTGAGAGGACGAGCACAACCTATCGGCTTTAGTCGTGGGATGTAGATCAATTAACAAAAGGAGATTAATTATGACGAGTTCTATGGCTGCAAAACAGCTAGGATTTGAGCCGTTCGCACAAAATTCGCCTGTGGAACTAAGAGCGAATGCGACAGAAGACGACGTGCAGGCGGTGATTCGGGCTGCCTATCGCCAAGTCTTTGGCAATGATTATTTAATGCAGAGTGAGCGATTGACCAGCGCAGAATCACTTTTGCGTCAGGGAAATATCACGGTACGCGATTTTGTGCGGATATTGGCACAGTCCGAACTGTATCGGACAAAATTCTTTTACTCGACTCCACAAGTTCGCTTTATTGAGTTGAACTACAAGCATTTGCTAGGTCGCGCTCCCTACGATGAATCAGAAATTACCTTCCACGTTGATTTATATACGCAAGAAGGGTTTGAAGCCGAGATCAACTCCTATATCGATTCTTTGGAATATCAAGAAAATTTTGGTGATTCAATCGTGCCCTATTACCGTGGGTTTGCCACGCAACGCGGACAAAAAACGGCTGGCTTTAGTCGGATGTTCCAACTTTATCGGGGCTATGCGAACAGCGATCGCGCTCAGGGCAAAAACAAATCTGCCTGGTTGACCAATGAGCTAGGAATGAATTTGGTTACACCCGTGCAAACTGCCAACTTTGGGCGATCGCTCTCAGGCGTAGTGGGCGGCGATCGGGGTCTATATCGAGTGCGGGTGATGCAATCCAACAAGGGACGCACTCCCCAGGTTCGGCTAGCCGTCAGCGAGTACCTCGTTGCCTACGACCAACTCTCACCGACCCTGCAACGCCTCAATCAGCGCGGCAGTAAGGTGACGAGCATTACCACCGTATAGACGGTTTCGAGCGGTGAGTTTTTAGCAGTTAGTTTATGTTTAGGCATTACTCTAACAACTTTCTAAGGATGCCATAAATGAGCATCCTTAAAAAGTTTGAGAGCTAAGAACTCACCATTTTTCCAAGCACCATTTACTCAATTTTAAGGAGAGTCATTCGTGGCAATTACAACCGCAGCTTCCCGTTTGGGAACGACTGCTTTGGGTGATTCTTACCCAGTCGAACTCCGCCAAAATTGGACATCTGAAGATGCCCAAGGTGTAATTCAAGCGGTCTATCGTCAAGTGTTGGGTAATGACTACATCATGCAGTCAGAACGCCTGACTAGCCTGGAGTCGCTCTTAGCCAATGGTCAATTGACGGTGAGAGATTTCGTCCGGGCGGTCGCCAAATCAGAATTGTACAAAACAAAGTTTCTCTATCCTCATTTTCAAACTCGCGTCATTGAGTTAAATTTCAAACATCTGCTGGGTCGCGCTCCCTATGCAGAATCGGAGATCACGGAGCATCTCAATCGCTACCAGGATGAAGGGTTTGAAGCAGATATCGATTCATACATCGATTCCGAGGAATATGATGCCAAATTTGGCGATGCGATCGTCCCCTACTATCAAGACTTTGTGACCACGGGTGTCGGTCAACGCACCGTCGGTTTCACGCGGATGTTCCGTCTCTATCGCGGCTATGCCAACAGCGATAACGCTCAACTTGCTGGGGCACAGTCTCACTTAGCCACTGACCTAGCAAGAAACAGCGCATCGGCGATCGTCGCGCCTTCGGGTGGCAGCGAAGGTTGGGCATATCAACCATCGAAGCAAGGGGTTGCCCCCGCGCGCGCCTTTGGACGCTCCTCAGTCAACTCCTCCGATCGCCTCTATCGAATCGAAGTTGCAGGCATCAGCCTACCGCGCTATCCCAAAGTTCGCCGTAGCAACAAAGAGTTCATTGTTCCTTACGAACAGCTATCTAGCACGCTCCAACAAATCAACAAGTTGGGTGGCAAAGTCGCTAGCATTACCCTCGCACAATAAGGACACACACCATGTTGGGACAATCCGCCCTCACCGGAGCCGCTGGCTCATCTGCTAGTAATCGCATCTTTATCTATGAAGTAGAAGGATTGCAGCAAAACGATCAAACAGATAATAATCAGTATCCGGTGCGGAACAGCAGCACAATTTTGATGCAAGTTCCCTACAGCCGAATGAACAGCGAAATGAAACGCATTACCCGCTTAGGCGGCAAGATTGTGAACATTCGCCCGATGACTGAACCCGCAGACGCACCTCAAGGTTAATCGCCTATCCTGCAAAATTTCGGCAGGGATGGAATCGATGTAACAGTAGAGCAAGGGCGATCGCAAGGCATTAATGCTGCCGCGATCGCCCTTAAATATTGCCTTCTATTGCGGCTTCTCAATCCGAATCATTTTCAAGAAAATTGCAACAGAAGTAGCGTGCAGAATTAAAGCAGGAAAAAGCATTGAATCCACGATCCACCAAGGGAGTGGAGTAGTCTGAAAAGTGGCTAAGTTATCAGTAGTTGAGTGAGTTTGAATAAAGGAATAACAAGCTTTGCCTTGATTCCATCCATAGCAACTTATAGGACTTGCCAGAATAATTAGGAGTTGGAAAACAAGGCTTAGAAATAACGACAAACGTCTATATCTCAGTGACTCTTGATAATGTTTTAAATTGAAGTTGAACAGATAGAGAATGCAAATTAGATAAAACAGCACTAAAAAGAAGAAATAAATCAGCCAAGCAGGAATTGTGAAAGACGCGGTGAAGTAAACCGCCAAACTGACAATTACATAACCAGTAAAAAGTGCAGTGAAGTTTCTGACAGAAATTGCTTGTGACATTGCTGCAATTAATATTACTCAAGGCTGAAGATACTCTTATTTAATGCTAGACGCGATCGCTGCTCATCCAAAATATGATCCGTCCCGCGCACATACCTTACAAAAAAATCAATAGTAACCTCGCTCATTCTAACGAGGTCGTTTCTAATATTACTAAGTTGATTAAGCCTCAATTCTTATTAGAAGATTCAATCGAGTAGAGAACAACTCTATACTCAAGTATTCAGATATATTCAAATAAAAGTATTCGTCGAAGTTTATGCAAGCATTGAGAAATCGCCAGCATCCGTTGATTCATCGACTGGCAGACACTATTGAAAAGACTTGGAAGACTTATCTAGAGCTATCCCCGTTTCAAATTCCAGCCGGGTTAGGCTATGTCGAAGGGGCTTTGGAAGGCGAAAAGCTGGTGATTGAAAATCATTGCTACCAGGCTCCTCAATTTCGCAAATTGCATTTGGAACTGGCGCAGGTTGGCACTGGGCTAGATATTTTGCACTGTGTCATGTTCCCCAATTCCGAATATGCCCTGCCTATTTTTGGCGCAGATTTGGTAGGCGGACGGGCGGGAATCAGTGCCGCGATCGCCGATTTATCACCAGTGAACCCTGAGCGATCGCTGCCAGTCAGTTATCAGCAAACCCTATCAGCACTGCCTGGTCTAACTTTTTCTCAACCTCGTGCTTTACCGGACTGGGGCGATATTTTTTCTGATTTTTGCTTGTTTGTCCGTCCCATGGGAGAACAAGAAGAAGACGCTTTTTTGCAGCGCGTTCAAGATTTTTTGATGGTGCATTGCCAGCTTGCCAGCGTTGAACCCGCACTGACCTCGGATGTGGAGATCGCTCAAACTATTGCAGGACAAAAATATTACTGCACGAAGCAACAGCAAAATGATAAGACCCGTCGGGTACTAGAAAAATCCTTTGGCGCTGAGTGGGCTGAGCAGTATATGACCACCATGCTGTTTGATTACGTCAAAATGTGAAGCGGCTGAGACCCTGCCTCTGTCCTTTGATAAGAGCAAAGTACCCCTCTAGGGGATAACGTTCTGATTTGCAAAATCTTATATTTGATTTGCGTGTATATCAACTTGATGAAGTTGTCTACAAACAAAGTAACAATATTTACAGAAGTTAATATCTAGGCTGGCAAAATTGAGGCATTCAATCACGGTTGAGATTTTTGATAGAAGAGGAGAAAGTCATGGCTGAAACATTTACTGAAACATTTAAGAAGGGTCAAATGCTTTGGAAATTAGAAGGCAGCGATCG
>Ga0209490_10005710_pt1 | contig 11320 bp, 8 predicted proteins | sample MAT06_FD_187209 | JGI IMG/M metagenome (GOLD analysis project Ga0209490, IMG submission 187209) | Freshwater microbial communities from Lake Fryxell liftoff mats and glacier meltwater in Antarctica - MAT-06 (SPAdes) (version 2) | ecosystem: Environmental > Aquatic > Freshwater > Ice > Liftoff...
CACGAACTCCGCACTCCTGAACAATGTGGGGCAAATGGCCACCTTGTCCGCCAAGGAAGCGTCCAATCTGGAGAATTCGTTGCAGCAGATCCGTGAACAGGACCTACGCATTCGCACCCTGCACGAAGCGCTGACAAAGAAGGATTCCGTAACGCTCGCTTTGGTGGTCAACCTCAAGAGTTCCTTGGGTAACCTCAACGATACCGATGTGGTGGTGAATGTGGAAAAGAGCGTTGTCTTCATCTCCTTGAGCGACAAGATGGTCTTTACCAGTGGCAGTGCAGAGATCTCGCCGCGAGCCAAAGAAGTGTTGTCGAAAGTGGCTACGGTCGTGAACTCCAAACCCGACACGGAAGTGTTGGTGGAAGGACATACGGACAATGTCCCGGTGAATAAGACCTGTATCAAGGACAATTGGGACCTGAGCACCCAGCGCGCAGTGGCCATCACACGGGTCCTACAAAAGGATTTTGCCGTCAACCCGGCCCGCATCACCGCCGGTGGCCGTGCTGAGTTCGTGCCGCTAGCAACCAACGATACACCAGAAGGGCGCAGCACCAATCGCCGCACGCGCATTGTTATCCTGCCACAAATGGACCAGTTCTTTGGTATGATCGAAGAGGGCTTGAAGCAGGCGGAGGACTTGGGTAAATAGGCTGTTTGTTCTTCCCAGCCACGCCAGTCCTACGCAGGTTCGATGGTCCGGGCCATCAGAATGGTGATCGTGAAAGGCCGATCCTGAGCGGGGTGATCTGGTAATGCTTGCTGCTGCACCTGGGTCTTCTATACGCTTTCTAGAGTGCGTAGCGGCTCATTTCATCTGATCGGCTCAGGCGGCTTCGCGTGCCATCATTTCGGATCGGTCGCGTTGGCAAACCCGTATCCCAAGGACCATCACAACATCGAGCTGTTCCAAACCACCTTTCCTACTCTTGAAATCGTGAAGTAATACCATCTCGCAGTACGGATCCAGCCAATGATGCGCTGCCATTTTCCCCGCCAGCGGGATGAAACATTCGCAGGACGATCCGCGATGCTGCGGACGAGTAGGTCGTTGCGCCCGCCGTACAGCGGACGGGACGGCCTTCTCGGAGAAGTATTGTGGTGAAAGAACAGGCCGTTCTATCCCGCTTTGTGGGATTGTATCGTCCTACATATCCATCTGGTATGAATTCGTCCTACGTTCAGCCTTCGTTGCTCTTGGTCCGTTGCACCAAATAGAAAGCTGCGCCTCGGGCCATCAACGGCCTATGAACAGGTAGTACTTACGCGATCCCGGTTCCACAGCCGTAACCTCTTCGCGAAGGAGCCGGAAGGTAGAACGCTTCCGTGGGTTGGTGTGTGCCCGGGTAGCCTTCAGTTCCACATGCTGGGTAGCTCTCTGGTATATCTCACCAGTAGTGTAGGCCCCTAGACGCAACGTATCACCCGGTGCCATGGTGTGTTTGCCGCTCTGCATGGCTGGAGATGGCTGCTTTGCCACGATCTCCAACCGGCAGGCGTGTCTGCTTGTATTCACTACGTAAACTTCTGTGCTGAACAGTCGCTGCTCCATCGGCGTCACCTCTTCCACCTTTCCAGGACTTACTTGTTCATCTGTCCGCATCAGGTCTGGTCGTGGTATGTGGCCTTCGTTGTCGTGCCCTTGCTCCGTGAAACCGGTCCTTATGCCTTCTTCGTCGTAGGTGCTTGTGCTACGGTACCATTGAATGCCACCATCGGGAGCCTCACTCACCTCGATCGTGCTTACCGCCCCATTGGGGTGATAGCCGTATCGAACAGTGGCGTGTCCGGCAATTCGCCTGGTCTCCCGGTTGCTGAGTTCGATCCCCTGCGCGTTGTAAGCCCAGGATCGGCCCCAATGCCCGTTCTTGTCTGTCCATTCCTTGGTGCTGGGCTGCCCATTCGCGAAGTGGTGCAGGATCGTTAGACCGCTATCCGTTCGCAGTTCAGTGCGATCATGTTGTGCCGTGCTGGCGATCACAAGGATCATGAAAATGGAGGTCAACAGAAGGCGCATACCCATCATTTTCCAAAGATCAGGCCAAGCCTTCGCATCTTCGCGCATCCTGAACATTCAGGTTAGCCGATCCAGTCCATGGCCAAGACACGTACCATCAGAAAGTTGCTCGTCGCGAACCGCGGCGAGATCGCCTTGCGCGTTATGCTGATACCTTGGCAGAGCTGCAAACCGCTAGGCGAAGGCGACCGTCGAATGGTAACGAATTGCAAAGAGGTTCAATGGTTCCATTAGACCTACGCATTATGCTTTAACACTCTTTTCCCTGCCCGTGGATGGAACTGCAGGATGTTGCTCCGTAGGTATTCTCGGTCCAGGTGCGTGTAGATCTCTGTGGTCGTGATGCTGGCGTGGCCCAGCATTTCTTGCACTGCACGTAGGTCGGCCCCACCTTCTACCAAATGCGTTGCGAACGAATGCCGGAACGTATGCGGGCTGATGGTCTTTCGTATACCCGCCTTGATGGCCAAGGTCTTCACCAGGTCGAACACCGCCATGCGCGAAAGCACTCCGCCACGGGCATTGAGGAAAACGAAGTCATCCGCTTTCGGTTTTTTAGGAAGGTGGACACGCTCTTCACCCAAATAGATCTCGATCTGCCGCATCGCTTCAGGTCCAATGGGGACCAAGCGCTCTTTATCACCTTTCCCCACCACACGGATGAAGCCTTCGCCGAAATGCAGCCAGGAGCGGCGAAGTCCGCAGAGTTCGCTCACGCGCAACCCGCAGCCATAGAGGGTTTCTATCATTGCTCGGTTCCGGTGTGCAAGCGGTTTGCTCATGTCGATCACGGCTACCATGCTATCGATCTCGTTCACGCTTAAGAATACAGGCAGCTTGCGCGCCAGGCGCGGACTTTGGATCAGTTCGGTCGGATCTTCGTCGATGGCTTTTTCACGCCTTAAGCTGCGGTAGAATCCGCGCACCGCGCTCAAGAGCCTGGCTTGGCTGGTTGCACCCAAACCCTCTTTAGCTATTTTGGAAATGAACGCTTGAAGATCATCCAACTGGATAACCTCTGGCCCAAGGGGGGGGTGTTGTGCTTCAGCATAGAGCCGCAATTTGCCCACGTCGCGCAAATAGGCTTCCACCGTGCGGTCGCTTAACGAACGCTCCAGTTTCAGGTGCATGCGCAGATCGGTCAATGCATGGTCCCATTTCACCGCCGAAAGCTCTGCATGATCCCTGGTCAGCAGGCCCCGATGACCGGCTGAATGCGAACGTACACGTGTTCACACACCACCGTTCAATTGATTCACACGAACTTCGCACGCCGGATCACCAACATGCATCGAATACTCATCGTCAATGGCCCGAACCTGGACCTTCTAGGTGTGCGGGAACTCCAGATCTATGGTGATCGCACTTTCGAGTCGTATCTGGCTGAATTGAAAGGTCTATTTCCTGCGGTAACCATGTCCTACGCGCACAGCAACAGTGAAGGTGAGTTGGTGGAGGTCCTTCGCGCGGCCGGAGGCCGGGTGGATGGAGTGGTCTTCAATCCCGGCGGATATTCCCACACAAGCGTTGCCCTGCGCGATACCATTTCCGCTATCGGGCTGCCTGTGGTTGAGGTCCACATCAGCAACATCCACGCGCGGGAGGCCTTTCGGCACAACACCATCACCGGTGCTGTTTGTGCTGGGGTGATCACCGGGTTCGGCCTGGATGGCTACCGGTTGGCGATCCTAAGCCTGCTTCAGCGCTTCTGACGGAAGGCCTCTCGGTCCAGCTGTGTAAAGCGCTTCCATTTCAGGATGAAGCGATCGTAGGCAATGCTGCGATGGTACATGCCGGTAAGGTCCGGATCTCTCTCTGTTGCGATAAGTTGCCGTCGTTGCCGCAGCACCTTGGGCAGCCTTAGGAAGAAGTGCCAATGGGCTCGCGCAACCTGCCAAGTGTGTTGGCCATGGCCTTCGATCAGGAACTTCCAGGCTGCGAAGCCGTCCAAGACCAGCCGCCGGAACAACCACCACCACGACCATCCGTTGTGCAAGTTCTTGGTAAGCACGATCAAGCTGTTCCTGAAATTCAAGTAGGTCTTGCGTGGAGACCCATAGCCAAGGGAGCCGCCACCTACATGGTAGACCGTTGCCGCGCTAGTGTAGCCGATCTTCCAGCCCATTCGACGCAAGCGCCAGCACAGGTCGATCTCCTCCATGTGCGCGAATAGATCGGCATCGAATCCACCTGCGGCGTGGTATGCTTTTGATCGGACCATAAGACAGGCACCAGTGGCCCAAAAGACCTCGCATTCGTCGTCGTATTGGCCTGAGTCCTCTTCGGTGATCTCGAATATGCGGCCCCGGCAGAACGGATATCCATTGCGATCGATGAAGCCTCCTGCGGCACCAGCGTGCTCGAATCGCCGGCGGTTATTGAAGGCAAGCACTTTGGGTTGGCATGCCGCCATGTTCGGGTGCCGGTCCAAGTAGTCGGTCATCTGTTCTAGCCAGCCTTCCGTTACTTCTACATCCGAGTTCAGCAGCACGAACGCGTCCGCTTCAACTTGGGCTAGTGCAGCATTGTAGCCACCCGCGAAGCCCAGGTTGCTGGGGAGCTTGATCTGCCGAACAGCAGGGTGATGCTCTGCCAACCAGCCCATGGAGCCATCCGTGGAGCAGTTGTCCGCAACGATGATCGAGGCGCCCTTGCTATGTAACAGTACCAAGGGAAGAAAGCGCTCCAACCAGCTCTTTCCATTCCAATTGAGAATTACGACCGAGATGCGCATGGTAGTGATGCGCGGCAAAGATGGGGCTTCGGCCACTCCCTCGATCAGCGGGGGTCGTTATAGAATTCCAGGACCCGCTCGCCTCCAAGGGTATTCACAGGCGCTGCTTGAACATTGTTCATGGGCACGTTCCGGGAATGGAGGATCTGGTTCCATTGAGGGTTCTGCACTTCACCAGGCACTTCGCTGTTCAGCAATTGAAAGCAATTGGTCACCATATCAGGCTGATAGAACACAAAGCGCCGGTTGGTGTATTTGCCAGCCCTGTAGTAGTGCCATATCGTATAGGGGTAGGTATCCATTTCGTTGAAACGGTCCATCATGGTGTTTGGTGGTCCGTACTTAAGGTAAGTGCCCCCCCGGTCCGTCTCGTAACCCTTTAGCACACGGCACCCGAAAAGCTGGTTCACTTTGATCACTTCCGTGCGATAGGCGCTCCATGCTTTCTGTGCATCAGGACTGCGGTTGCCCCAAAAACTGTAGAAGAAGCGCTTCATCAGGTCCAGGTCACGGTCCTTTGTGCGGTCATCAATGATCTTGCGTTCAAGCGGGTCGGCGATCGGGCGCAAGCTGGCAATATGTTCCACCAAAGTGTCCAAATTGGTGAATGCCCCAGAGAACTTTCCTTCCAGATCCAGCTGGTCCATGGCAGCCAGATCGTAGTTGTATGCCACAGGATTATTGCGTTGAAAGAATTGGGTGCGCCGGGCCAACAAACTGTCGCGGCGATCACGGGTCTCAATGGCTAGGAGGTAGTTGCCGGAAGGAAGCTGTGCGATGTCGAATTCAGCCATGACAGGCTCTACTGCTTTCCCTTTTGCCCTTACGCTGCGCTTAAACGGCCCGAATACGGTCTTGGACTCAAAGCTTTCGATCTTGTAGCTGAGCAGATACAAGCTATCCGTTCCGAACACCTTATCTGTGCCATACACTTCCGCATAGAAGCTCAACTTGTTGATCGATCTTGGCAGGTAGTCCGTTAACAAGGGGATGGCATTGTAGCCGTATTTGGACCGCTCACCTGCTTGGGCCGGTGCGATTCGCTCGCAGAACAGGATATCCGAAATGGAGATCCCTTGGGGTAGGGCACCAATGGCAAGAGGTGCGGCATACCTACGCGCTGTTGTATCCAGCGAATTCAAGTCGCGAGCTTCTATGAAAAGGTCGTAATCGCCAGGGGTTAGGGTGAAGAATTCCTGATGTACCAGGTCAAGTTGGGTGCTATCCATTCGTTCTGGACCCGATACCTCGGTTTTCGCGTAGGCCTTTACTACGCCGAGTTGTTCAATTATGGTGAGCACCTCAACACGTGCTTGGTTGAACCCGCGATCATTGACCTTAAGGATGGCTGATCCCCCAATTAACGCCATGTTGACTTCTACTTGTGTCCGGCCATCGGGCGCATAGAATGTTTTCGTCTCCAATACGATGTCCACCGTTGCACAAGCACAGAAAGCCGATGCGAATTGCATTACCGCAACCAAGAGTCGAAGACCACGCATGCCACAAAGTTAGGTGCGGATGCTCCTGATCGGCCACCGATGGCTGGCCGAGATGCACCGTTGATGTTGCGGGCATGCGCCATCTGTATGAGCCGATGTGGAAGATCGGGGATCGATGCTGCACCCGGTCAGGTGCGTGAAGAAGTGAATGGGCGAGAGATCAGTGGCGGTCCCGCTCGGCCAAGATGCATTTGCCGCAGCCTGAGCGAATGATCCGATCGCCTTACGACGGCACGGATCAGGGATCGGCGGAGAGGGAGGGATTCGAACCCCCGTTACCCTTGCGGGTAAAGCGGTTTTCAAGACCGCCGCATTCGACCGCTCTGCCACCTCTCCAGGTACCTGGTCACTGACCAGGAAGTGCGAATTGGCGGCGAAAATAGTGCCTTCGCGCTCGTGTGGCCGATCTTTGTGCGAATGGGGTCTGTGCGCATCGAATTCTTGGGTACTGGCACCAGCCAAGGTGTTCCCATCGTGGCCTGCGATTGCCCCGTTTGTTCCAGCACCGATCCGCGCGACGAACGGTTGCGGACATCTGTCTGGATCCAAGTGGATGGTAAGAGCCTGTTGATCGATGCCGGTCCCGATCTGCGCCAGCAGTTGCTAAGAAGCCGCATCCGTTCGTTGGATGCTGTCCTACTCACTCACGAACACATGGACCACATCGCGGGGATAGACGAGTTGCGTGCCTTCAATTTCGTGCAGAAGCGAGCCATGGACATACATGCCGCTCCAGCTACCAATCGTGCCGTTCGGCGGATGTTCCATTATGCGTTCGCCGAGGAACGGTATCCGGGACTTCCGGACTTGGTGCTGCACGATATAGCCCACGGTGCATTCCATGCGGCTCAGGTCGAAATAACGCCCATCGAAGTGATGCACCACCTTATGCCTGTGCTCGGATTCCGGATCGGTCGATTCGCATACATAACCGATGCCAAAACCATTTCGGACCAGGAACTTGAAAAGCTGAACGGCGTGGAGGTGCTCGTTTTGAACGCCTTGCGCAAGAAAGAGCACTACTCGCATCTCAATCTGGATGAGGCGTTAGCCATTGTCGAAAGAGTGAAGCCTGAGCGGGCCTATTTCACTCACATCAGCCATTTGCTGGGTACCCATGCCTCCATTTGTGCCGAACTACCAGCCCACGTTCAGTTGGCTTATGACGGGCTTTCTCTTGTAGTATCCAGTTGAGCACGACCCGACGCTGACTACGTCAAGCTTGGACGCCCAATACTTTTGTTTGGCGCAGCGCCATTTATTGATCATCTTGTGCATCTGAAAGCAACCGAAGAAAATGGGAAAAGTATATCCGTCATCAGTTCTGTTAGCCTGCCTGTTCCTTGCCAACGTTCCTGCGATCGGTCAACAGGCCCATCAACGCGAGGAGATCACGTTTATCTCCAACATCCGCCAAACGCCTGATCTCGACTTGCAAGCACGGTTGCGTCGGGATGGCCCTTGGAACCAGTTCAAAACGTTGCATCCACGGTGGTCCGTGGAATTCAATGAGGCGACCGGAATGCCAAGGCGTGCTTATGGGGACCCGATAGTTCTTCCTTCAAGCGCACTGGCAGAACAAGCACTTGCTTTCCTTTCTTCCGAATTAGCGGCTTTCGAACTTCCCTCGGAGGAATTGTTCATCGGGTCCGTGTCTCCCACCAAGAAACTCACGTATGTGCATGTCCAGCAGCGGCATCAAGGGTTGCGGGTGTTAGGGGCGAAAGGGTTGGTGAAGTTCGATACGCAAGGCCGGGTTATCGGGTTCGGGGCAGACTTTTACAAGGACATCACAGTGAACACTACGCCGACCGTGGACGCGGCAACTGCGTTAGCATCTGCTTCGCAAGGGCTCGTCAACATTGTGGGTAGCGAGGAACGCGGATTGCGCCTTTTGCCCGTTCCGGCGAACGGCGTTGCCGATGTGCGGCTTGTCTACGAGATAGTGGTGTTGACCCGACAGGGAGATCTGCCCGGCCGCTATCGCACCTTGGTGGATGCGCATACGGGTGTTGTTCATTACCGCACCAATGAAGTATTGAGTTGTGGCGGCAAGGCCAGCAGCAATGAAGATGCCGGAGCAGATGCACAAATGGTGGCTACAGCATTTCCGGGCAGCCCGTTGCAAACCCCTGTGGTGCGGCCGTTGCCGAATATCCGCGCCATCATCAATGGCCAACCGTATCTCGCCGATGAAGGTGGTGTGATCGATACCGATATACCAGGACCGATAAGCGCCCAGTTCCAATTGGCGGGCCGCTGGGCAACGGTATCAACAAATGGTGTTACACCCATCTTCAGCGGAACGCTGAACGAGGGTACCACCGAGGTCAGCTTCAACAGTAACGCGAACATCCGAGAGCGCTCTGCCTACATCTACACCAATGAGATCCACGCACACATGAAGGAAGTGCTTCCGGACTACCTCGGAATGGATCTCGCACTTCCCGTACGCGTTGACCTGACCGCAGGTGATTGCAATGCCTTTTACGATGGAACCAGTATCAATTTCTACGCTGAAGGCAACAACTGTAGAGCCCTATCAACGATGAATGATGTGGTCTACCACGAGTATGGTCACGGCATCAATGGTACCTATTACTCGAGTCTGGGAAGTGCTTTCATCAACGGGGGAATGAATGAAGGCTACGCGGATGTTTGGGGATTGACCGAGACCGTAAGCCCGATCTTGGGGCTTGGATTCTATTTGGATGATCCGAATTCCGTGGTACGCCGGTACGATCAGGAACCCAAGGTCTACCCGATAGATATTACCGGCCAAGTGCATGGCGATGGGGAGATCATTTGCGGTGCCTGGTGGGATACATACCGACTTCTAGGGGAGGACCTTGAGACCATGATCGAACTCTTTGCTGCAGCCTTCCCAGGGCTGCAAGCCGATGCGCCGAATGGGTTTGAGGGGCAAGCATTCCGGGATGTTCTTTTGGATGTTCTCCAAGCCGATGATGACGATGGGGACATTACCAATGGGACCATTCATGGTGAGGTGATCGTGGAAGCTTTCGGCATTCACGGCATCACCCTGATCAGTGACGCGTTTATGCTTCACGACGACAGACAAAGCGCCCCAAGCTGGACACCGATCGGTATGAATGCTGACGTGATCATCACTTTTCCGTCCACCGAATACTTGGAAAGCACTTCTCTCTATTACAAGGTCAACAATGGAACTGGTTGGAATGAGCTGCCCATGACCACTACGGACGGGTCATTCTACGAGACACAGATCCCCGCGCAAGCGCCTGGTACGCTGGTGGCCTACTATCTTTCACTTAAGGATATCTTCGACCAACAAAGTTCAGTGACTCCCATCGGTGCAGACCGGACCGATCCGGGGTTACCATACTATTTCTTGGTCGACTATAGTTTGCAAGCGACAGAGAATGCCGACGACCTTAGCCAGTTGGGTCCTTGGCAGGAAGGTGCGCCAGAGGATAACGCCACCACCGGCCGCTGGGAGTTCGGTCCTCCGATAGGTTCCTACAGCGATCCGAATGTGCCGAGTACTGTGTGTCAGACCGGCTTGCAGCATACGCCCAATGGTGAGATCTGTTGGTACACCGGAAATGCCACGAGCATCACCTCTCCGTTGGGAGAGAATGATGTGGACGCTGGAAGCACGACCCTTTTAGGACCCGATATCGACCTAAGTGGATACCAGAACCCAGCTGTGAGCTACTGGCGATGGTATACCAATAATCCGCCTTCCGGCGCGAATCCGAATGCCGATTGGTGGCAGGTCTTCGCTAGCTCCGACAACGGAGCGAATTGGGTCCCAGTAGAGAATACGAAGTCGGGCGAGCGTAACTGGCGCCGGAAGGTTTTCCGTGTTCAAGATGTTTTGGGCGATGTTGGAACTATTCGCCTCAAATTCATCGCCAGCGATAGCCTTCGCGTAGGTCAGAATTTAGACGGCGGTAGCTTGGTGGAGGGAGCCTTGGATGATGTTCAGGTTTGGGACCAGTTGCTCGGTACTGGGGTGAGTGCTGTATCTTCTCCCAGGATCGGTGCCGTATGGCCAGTACCCGCTAATGGCCTGTTGAACATACAAGTGAATTCGGGCAGCTCAGGAACCGTTCGCCTCGAAGTCATAGACATGACGGGGCGCACTATCCTTCAGCCTGCACCGCTCACCGCAGGTGCCGATGTCCAGCGATTGGATGTTAGCCGTTTGGCAGATGGTCAATACATCTTGCGGATGCATTGGGCCGATGGTTCGGCCGATGAGCGTTTTAGCATCATGCGCTGATCTTCGTTCTCGTATGCGACGCCTCCTTGGTCCAACGACCTCGGAGGCGTTGCTCATTAGGGCCATAGCATGCGCCAGGTTTTGCGCTGCCCTGCCCCTAGGAGACTGACCAAGTAAAGACCGGTGGGCAGGGAATTGGGTGCTGTACTTGTCGTGATCCCGGGTATTTGTTGCGTTACGAGCGATCGACCTGCTAGGTCCATGATCTGAAGTTCGGTCCATGGGCCTAGAGGCAGTAGCAACCGCCCGTCGGGCTGCACATGAGGTGCAGGTACTTCCACGCCGGTGGTCAACTCCTGCTCCAAGAGGATCTGAACAACTTCGCTCGCCGTTAACCCCCGATCGTAGATGCGAACATCATCGATCCATCCAGAAAATGGGCGAGCACCCGTGCTTTGGGCACCCAGTGATGCCGGGGCTTGTGGATGGAAGCCGATGGAACCCGCTATGCTATTCTCGGCCATCAGGGATCCGTTCAGGAACACACGCATGCTACTGCCATCATAAGAAGCCACCACATGGTACCAAACGCCGGAGAAGATCGATGAGCCAGGCGTGGACAGCTCCGTGGTCTGTCCACCGGTTCGCAGGCGGAAGCGCAACGCAGTGGCATTCACGAACGAGACGGACCAGATGTGGTCCTGGGGCTGTGGTCCAACGGTCTTGGCCAGGATGGTCCGTTCCATTCCGGTAACGAAGTCGGGCTTTACCCATACTGATAGACTGATGGCACCGCCACCTGCGGTGAGGTCGCATGCGCCAAGGATGATCCGGTCATTAACCCCATCGAATCG
>Ga0209490_10005713_pt1 | contig 11318 bp, 11 predicted proteins | sample MAT06_FD_187209 | JGI IMG/M metagenome (GOLD analysis project Ga0209490, IMG submission 187209) | Freshwater microbial communities from Lake Fryxell liftoff mats and glacier meltwater in Antarctica - MAT-06 (SPAdes) (version 2) | ecosystem: Environmental > Aquatic > Freshwater > Ice > Liftoff...
GCCCTAATTCCAGCACTTTGGCTTCAATTCGCTGCCGTTCCTGTCCATCTGCCTGATCAGGCTCGCTGCCGCCTACAATCACCAACTTCAGCTTGGCTGGGTTTAGGGCATAGGTTGCAGGAACGAGACAAGAACCATCCACGCCCAACACGCGGCAATTCACCCCATCTTTTAGCCTTGCACATGCTTTAACTAAAGTATCAATCCCTTTACGGGGATCAAACCGCCCGACGTAAAGCACGATCGCCTCGTCCTGCCCTAATCCAAGCTGGGCACGCGCTTCGGCTTTTGGAATGGAGTGAAAATTTTCGATATCGGTGCCACAAGGAATCACTTCAATGCAGCCTGCCTGAGAGACCAGCGATCGCAGGGTTTCTTCTTCTTGAGGACTGGTTGCCACAATACAATTCGCATTTTCTAATACCTGTTGTTCAATGCTCAAGCGGGTATTGGCGATCGCAGGACGTAGGGACACCGCTTGATATTTGACCGCACCCACTGAATGATAAGTGTGGACGAGTTGAATATTAGTTTGTTGCTTGAGTTGTAATCCCACCCAGGCTGACATCCAATAGTTGGTATGAATCAACGGATAATTGGTGCCCTCCTTCGCTTGAAAGGCTTGGAATGCACTGACAAATTCCGGCATGTAGCTAAAAAGCTGATCACGGGGAATAAAATCTTGAGGCCCTGCAACAAGCCGAATCGTGCGGCAATGGGTCGAATGCTGCACGATCGTGGGGTCGTCTGCTTTCGTTTTGCGGGTAAACATATCGACTTGCCAACCCAGCTTTGCTAGCGCTTCCCCAACCTGGCGAACGTAAACATTTTGCCCGCCCGCTTCTTCTTTACCAATATCTGCCGCCGGATCGCCATGGTCAGAAATCAATGCAATTGCCTGACGACCGGGAACCCGTGGGCGAGATAAACCAACGGGTCTAGCTGCTTTTGGAGCCGAGACTGAAACGCTTGGCTTAACGTTAAGACTCACCATACTTTTACCTCATCACTTCAAACAGTGGGTTGATTAATCCTGAAATAGAGCCGGAGACGGCATTGTGAGTTTTGTCTTGCTGCACTTTGTTACATAGGCTAAAGGTTTTAGTTAGATCTGAAAACTCTCTATAGACATAAATCTAAAGAAACATTAAAAGCCGGAAAAAAAGCTGCCTAGGCTACATCATTTTTTACAAGATTGTTACAATTTGGGTGAGTAGAGTGTACCACTTCAAAAAGAATATCGATGTTTAATTGATGTTCGGAGCAAAATAATCTGTTTGAAATAGAGCGAAATCAGCAAAAAATTTATTTGAAAAATCGCGCAGTATTAAGTGCATAACAGTCGGTAGACAAGAACGAATGAAGAATATTGATACGCCTTTGACCATTTCATCCCCGGCTGAACCTGTCGGTAATCAACTTCACCTCTGGCATTGGCGAGGGTTTTCTATTCGCTATCAAACTCAAGGGAGCAGTGGCCCCGCGATCGTTCTGATCCATGGGTTTGGGGCTTCCTTAGGGCACTGGCGCAAAAATATTCCAGAGTTGGCTACGGTCGGACGGGTGTTTGCGCTCGATCTGATTGGATTTGGTGGATCAGATAAACCCACCCCTGGAGTTTTCAAAGCTGGCGAACAGGTGGAATACACCTTTGAAACCTGGGGAGAGCAGATTGCTGATTTTTGCCGTGAAGTGGTGGGTGAGCCTGCTTTTCTGATTGGCAACTCAATTGGGTGTATTGCCGCCATGCAGACAGCGGTCGATCATCCTGATTTGGTGCGTGCCGTTGCTTTGCTCAATTGCTCTTTGCGGCTACTGCACGATCGCCGCCGTGCTACCCAACCTTGGTTTAAACGCATGGGCACCCCAATTTTGCAGCAAGTGCTAAAAAAACGGGCGATCGGTCGGGCATTTTTCCGGCAAGTGGCTCAGCCTAAAACCGTGCGTAAGATTTTGCTCCAAGCCTATGCCCATCCAGAAGCCGTCACCGATGAACTGGTTGAGATTCTAATGGCTCCGGCAAAAGATGCGGGTGCAGCAGATGTGTTTCTGGCGTTTACAGGCTACTCTCAAGGACCGTTGCCTGAAGATTTACTCGAAGTTTTGCCTTGTCCTGCGCTGATTTTGTGGGGAAGCGCTGACCCGTGGGAACCGATCGCTCTCGGTCGAGAATTTGCTAAATACGCCTGTGTCGAGCAGTTTATTACATTAGAAGGGCTAGGTCACTGCCCTCAAGATGAATCGCCAGAAGTCGTTAACCCAATTCTGCAAAAATGGATTGTGGATCACGCGATCGCTGACGTGAAATCGTAGAATCAATCTTTAGAAAACCCCAACCTTGTCAAGAAATCGTGCAATGATTTCTTTTTTCAGCTTCAACCTACAAGTTGAGAGTAAATGGTTTCTGATAATTTCATCTCGTCTTTATCGCTGTAAGGAAAGAGGCTTTAAGGCTCCAAATGATACATCTACCACCCAGTCTGAGTCTACTTGTCTTGAACGCAACAAGTCAGGAAGTTTTTAGATACCTTTTCTTAGGTCTATTGCTGGTGTTGAGCTTATCCGCGATCGCTTATTACGGTTATGCGATTTACGCCGCTAACAAATTCTTTGCTGATCCTCCCGTTTATAATCAGAATTTTCATCCGCCTGTTAGCATCTTGCGCCCCATTTGCGGCATCGACAGCAAAACCTACGAAAACTTAGCGTCTTTCTGCCAGCAAGCGTATCCAGAGTATCAAATTATTTTTGGCGTGCAAGATCCTCAAGATCCCAGCATGGAAGTGGTCAGGCAACTCATTAAAGATTTCCCCAATTTAGATATTCAAGTGACTGCAAGCTTTCATAGTTTGGGCGCGAATCGGAAAGTCAGCAATCTTTCCCATGCGGTGACTAAAGCAAAACATGATATTTTGCTTTTAGCCGATAGTGATGTGCATGTGCAACCAGATTACTTATGCCGTGTGATTCAACCGTTGAGCGACCCGGCGGTGGGCGTAGTGACCTGTTTATATCGGTCGATCGCCCAAGGCTGGGCGACAACCTTGGAAGCGCTGAGCACACCCACAGAGTTCTTGCCGGGAGTATTAGTCAGTACAGCGCTGGAGGGGATCAAATTTGCCATGGGGCAAACAATCGTCATTCGGCGATCGGTGCTGGAAGAAATTGGCGGCTTTGAGGCGATCGCGGATTATTTAGCGGATGACTTTCAGCTCGGTTTTTTGCCAACTCAGGTAGGCTACAAAGTTGTGCTGTCTGATTATCTGATTGACCATGTGATGCCACACAGCACGATCGCAGAATCCATCCATCGCCAAACCCGTTGGCTGGTAGGCATTCGAGCTTCTCGTCCTTGGGGGTATGCTGGCTTGATCTTCACCCATGGAACGGTCACCAGTCTGTTATTTTTGTTGGCAACAGGTGGCTCGGCGGTGGGTTGGAGTATTTTAAGCCTTGCTTGGATCATGCGTCTGACAATGGCTTGGTTCGTGGGGATTCGTTGCCTGAGCGACCCGGTTGCTCAAAAGCTGTTTTGGCTAGTGCCCCTGCGCGATGTGGCGAGTTTTATGCTCTGGGGCTACAGCTTTTTTGGCAACACGGTGGAATGGCGCGATCGCCAGTTCCACTTGACTCGCGGCGGCAAACTGATTGCCCTCAATCCAAATCTGCCAGAGCGAGTGAAGACAATTGCTGGCTAGAGCGATACACTCAGTTGCATAGTTTTGTTAACGAAAAACTTTTCGCAACAATTTCTCTCAAAAGCAGTCCACTGATTAGGGGCTTCATAACCCAATAGCTCTTGCATCAGCGGCGATCGTTAAAGTCAACTATTTGGAGTGGCGCATGAAAGTTGGTTCTCAAGCTCACAAGGAGCTATTTTGTCAAAGCTTTATCGACAGCTATCAAGACTATGAGCCGGAAACTCTGCCTTGGCCTCAGCTTGATGACGCTGCCCTAGCACGCCTTCGCGGGATTCCCTTTTGGCAGGAAGCCCTACGAACTGAGCGGCAAGCGGGCGTAATGGTGAGTGCTTTTGCCGAAACGATTACCGACCCGATGATTCGAGAAGCGATCGCGCTCCAGGCAAAGGAAGAAGCGCGTCATGGTCGGCTGCTAGAGTTTTTGATCAACCATTATGACGTGCCGATCAATGAACCTCCCGCGCCCAAAGCTCCTCCCAATATTGAGCAGGAATTTATCGATTTTGGCTTTGGCGAATGTCTAGATTCCTACTTTGCTTTTGGTATGTTTGAATTAGCGCGCCAGACTAACTATTTTCCGGAAGCGCTGTTCACCATCTTCGACCCGATTTTGTATGAAGAAGCCCGTCACATTGTCTTTTTTGTCAACTGGGTCAGCTATATGCAAGTGCATCAGGGACGTGGGTTTGCACCGTTACGAGGTGCCCATGCCGGGATTCACTATGGTCGTGCGTTGCTGCATCTCGCCAAAGCGTTTAGCAATGCCGGGGATGGCACAGGCGAGGGGTTCACAGCAACCGGGGCAGGCACGTTTGCCGACAACTTAACGCCAGCGCGAGTATTTTCAGTGTGCTTGCAGGAAAACGAGAAGCGGATGAGCAGCTTTGACGATCGCCTACTGCAACCCAACTTGCTGCCAAAACTATCTGCGATCGCCCTGCGCGTTCTCAATCTGCTACCCAAAAAACAACCCACTTGGCAAATGGCGAAGGGCGAATAGCGTGAAGGGCGAAGGGCAGATAACGAGTGACGAGTGCCGAATGGCGAAGGGCGAGTGGTGAAGAGCAGATAACGAGTGACGAGTGACGAATGACGAAGGGCGAGTAATCAGTAGTTGTAACTCAAAACTCTTGAAGTTCGACACTCGAAATTCGACACTCGAAATTTTATTATTGTGAGGAGTTATCGATGAAAAAAACATTATTTTTGGGACCGCCATCCTTTGATGGCTTTGATGGCGGCGCGGGAGCGCGATATCAGGCAAAGCGGGAGATTACCTCGTTTTGGTATCCCACTTGGTTAGCGCAACCTGCGGCGATGGTGCCGGGAAGTAAGCTGGTGGATGCGCCGCCCCACGGACAGACGATCGCCGATGTGTTGGCGATCGCTAAAGACTACGAACTGGTGATTATGCACACCAGCACGCCGTCTCTTGCCAATGATGTCAAATGTGCAGAGGCAATTAAAGCGCAAAATCCTGAAACCCAAATTGGCTTAATTGGTGCTCATGTGGCAGTGCTGCCAGAGCCGACCTTACGCGAATACCCGGTGATTGATTTTGTCTGCCGCCATGAGTTTGACTACACCTGCAAGGATCTGGCAGCAGGCATCCCTTGGGATCAAATTCGGGGATTGAGCTACCGCGATAAACACGGCACTCTGCACCACACCGAAGATCGGGAATTGATTCACGATTGGGATGCGATGCCGAGCGTGTTGCCTGTCTATGCCCGTGATTTGGACATTACTAAGTATTTCATTGGCTATTTGCGCCATCCCTATGTGTCGTTTTACACGGGGCGCGGCTGTCCGGCAAAGTGTAGTTTTTGCCTGTGGCCTCAAACCATTGGCGGACATCAATATCGCACCAAAAGCCCGGATGTGGTGGGGCGCGAGATGGAAGAAGCTAAAGCCCTATTTGGCGATCGCGTCCAGGAATATATGTTTGATGACGACACCTTCACGATCGACAAGCCACGGGCGATCGCCATCAGCGAACATATGAAGCGCTTGGATATCACCTGGAGTTGCAATGCTCGTGCCAACTTGGATTACGACACCCTCAAACAATTGCGCGACAACGGCTTGCGTCTATTACTCGTTGGGTTTGAGTCGGGCAACCAAGAAATTCTCAACAACATCAACAAAGGTGTTCGGCTAGAGGCAGCCCGACAGTTTATGAAACACTGCCATGACCTGGGCATTACCGTCCACGGCACCTTCATTATTGGCTTGCCGATCGAAACCCGCGAAACCGTCGAAGAAACCATTCGTTTTGCCTGCGAAATTAGTCCGCACACGATTCAGGTTTCCATCGCTGCGCCCTATCCCGGCACCCAACTTTACCAAGAGGCAAAAGCCAACGGCTGGTTCGCCGATCACGCCCTAGTTGCGAACTCTGGCATCCAAACCTCCACGCTGCACTACCCCACCTTGTCTAGTGAACAGATTGAAGAATCCGTCGAGCAAATGTATCGCCGTTTCTACTTCCGTCCCAAAGCGATTTTTCCAATTGTGCGGGAGATGCTCAGCGATCGCCAAATGCTCGTTCGTCGGTTGCGAGAAGGCAAAGAGTTTTTTGCCTATCTGGGCGATCGCCGCACTCAGCAAGCCTCCCAAACCACCACTCGTCAACCCGTAGAAGTTTAGAACGGCTTGACCAGAGATCCATCCGTCCGATCTTGAAAAATCGGCTCGCTCGGTAGCGAGCAACGGTTATGACTCTGATTTTTTCAGTAGAGCCATAGCTATTCTATATGCAGTTATAAATGGGACACTTCGGTTTAATACCCGATCAAGCCCTAAAATTGCCGCTGCTACAACTTAGCCAAAGATTTAACTCTATGCAGAAGCCAATACAGTACAACATCCTCTGGTTTTTGGCGTTTGTTAAATTAATGCTGCATTTTCTGACCAACGGGCAATATGGCTACGATGGCGATGAGTTGTACTATTTAGCTGCTGGTGACCGTCTAGCCTGGGGCTATACTGAGTTTCCTCCTGTGGTTGCGATCGTGGCGCACGTTAGTCGATCGCTGATGGGTGATTCTTTGTTTTCAATTCGGTTCTTTCCCGCGATCGCCGGCGCGTTATTGGTCGTTTTGACTGGGTTGATGGCTCGTGAGTTAGGCGGGGGGCGGTTTGCTCAATACCTAGCGGCGCTGTCAGTGGTGATAGCGCCTTACTTTTTGGTAATCCACACCATTCTGACCGTGAATAGCTTTGAAGCACTGATCTGGACTCTATGTGCCTATCTGATTCTGCTGTCGCTCAAATACCGCAGACCCAAGTTATGGCTCCTGGTTGGCGTTTTGATGGGTATTGGATTGCTGAATAAGTTTTCCATGATCTTTTTTGCGTTTGGGTTAGTGGGGGGACTCTGGCTGACGCAGCGCCAAGTGTTCTCAAAAAAATGGATCTGGTTAGGCGGAATGATTGCGATCGCCCTAGTGATGCCGACGTTGATCTGGCAGGCTCAGCATGGCTTGCCCTTTCTAGAGCACCAACAAGCCGCCAATCTCTATAGCAAAAAGCCTTTTCCTGATGCGATCGTTGCGCTACTGGTGCAATCTACCCTGATGATGCATCCATTAGCCGCCCCGATCTGGCTGGCTGGGCTTTTCTTTTATCTAAAATCTAAAGACGGCAAACCCTATTGCCTGTTTGGGTGGATCTTTGTCATAACCTATGGGCTATTCCTATTATTGCAAGGTAAGTCCTATTACGTGGGACCGCTATATCCCATGCTATTTGCCGGAGGGGCGATCGCGATTGAGCAATGGGTCAGCGGTCAGCGGCGACTCAAAACCGCGATCTCAGGAGTGTTGGTAGTCAGTACAGTGGCAATCATGATTCCCATGACGCTCCCAATATTGCCGATGGAGAGCTTACTCCGGTTTGCAAGTTTCTACTCACAGGATTACTTCCTGCCCCAACGCGCCAATACCGTAGTCGCCACTCAAGAAGCACCGTGGCAATTCAGAGCGATGCTGGGGTGGGAAGATACTGTGGCACAGGTCAGCAAGGTTTATCATCAGTTACCCGCCAGCCAACAAGCTCAAACCGCGATCCTTTCCTGGGAGTATGCGGATGCTGGGGCGATCGATTTCTATGGTTCTCGCTATGGTTTACCCACAGGAATCAGCGGTGCCCATACTTTTTATTTTTGGGGATATGAGAATTATTCGGGTGACCAGGTGATTAGTTTGGGGGGCGATCGCACTTACCTTCAGCAACTTTTTAACCAGGTTGAACAAGTGGATACCGTGACCCATGCTCAGGTCATTGGGCTTAAAAGTAACATTCCCATCTATCTTTGCAAAGGTATAAAAGTTCCCTTCAGTCAGAGTTGGTCTAACTTTAAAGCCTATTTTGGTCATCCTTATGCACGAGACTGATAAGAGACTTGTTGGGGAATAGCGATCGCAGTTGGGCTAGAGGCTAGGATTCAACGGGATTAGGAGTCGGGCTATCTTCAGGAGAAATCTCATCTTTCACACCCTTGTCAGGCAACAATAATCGCACTGCCAAAATCGCGAACCCAGCCGCCGCTACAATTTTGACCAGTCGAGCCGGCAAAAAGTGAGCCGTGCCTTCCCCAATAATCACACCCAAAAAGCTTGCCAACAGTAATGCTCCTGCCGCGCCAAAAAACACCGGACGAGGAGACTTAGAACCACTGCTGAGCGCGATCGCCGCCAATTGGCTTTTATCTCCCAGTTCTGAGATAAACACCGTAATAAACGTCAATCCTAAAAGATGCCAATCCATAAAATAGTTTTTAGTTTTGAATTTTAAGTTTTGAATTGGAATCAGGGCGGGTAGGAAAATAATGTTGAGTTTTAAGTGTTTAGTTTTGAATTGAAATTAGTGTTCTTTCATTAACTCAAAACTCAAAACTCATAATTCATAATTATTCTTACATCCTCGCCACATCCCAGACCAGCCATGCCGAAATTAGCGCCAGAATAATGCCAGCGGCAACATCTAAGGTGCGGGGCGAGAGGCGACTAGAGAGCCATTGCCCCACCCAAACTCCAATCAGAGTTGTGAGAATCAGCGCCGTTCCCGCTCCTGCGAAAATCACCCAGGGGTTGTGAAACTCAGCGCTCATGAGCAGCGTGGAAACCTGGGTTTTGTCGCCCAGTTCTGCCAGAAAGATGGTGATAAAGGTGGAGGTGAAAACTTTCCAGGCGGAAATCGGAGGCTTAGCGGGGGAAGTTTCAGATGAAGGCGCGATCGCGGCGTTGATACCCTGTTCTGCTTCAATCACCAGACCTAAAGGCTGAGTCTCAATCATGTCGGGCTGGGTTTGCTCACCTTCCAGGAGTTGCACCGCTTGCAGGGATGGGTTTGAGATCGTCATGTCACCTTCCACAAAATTCCTTAGCCAGCTACTTTCATTTTCTTTTCACTATCTAGTATGGTGAACTCGTTCAAAAAGTGCAACCGATTCATTTTGGAAAAACCTGACAAACCGCTGTAGCCCCAGTTAGAATCGTGCCACTCAACCGGAGAACAGCTATGCAACCCCTTGCGCCAAGGTGATGTGATTTTAATGCCTATAGAGGCAGCAGATTCAGCCCTGCCAAAAGAGGAAAGTGGAAACAAACTGCCCCACCTCACCCTGGCGGAAGGCGAAGTCACCGGGCACCGCCACCGGATCAGCAAAGGGGAAGCGGAACTCTATGAACGGGATGGCACGCTGTGTCTGAAAGTGCTGTCTCCCACTGCCCTGCTGACCCACGAATAGTGCAACAGTTAAGATGCAGTAAATGTCTATACGCGATGTGCAACACGCGATGTGCAACTTTCCTGATTCCCCTCACCCTAAATCCCTCTCCCAGAGCGGGAGAGGGACTTTGAGAGACTCTTGCTCCCCTTCTCCTGCCTTGGGAGCAGGGGCTGGGGGATGAGGGCTGATCTTAGTTGCACATCAGGTGTCTATATAAACATTGAGTTTTTAAGAAGATGGAGCGATGATTAAGCCCCTATCCACTGTATGAGGAATACTTGCTACTATCGCCAGTACCGCTCCAGCAGCAATAACACAAAGCAAAGCTCCTCTTTGCGTCTTTTCAGGCAAGGGACTGACTCTCAAAGTTGTGAATGAGTTCATCATCATTTGCCGCGATGTTGACCCAGGAGAAGGATTTTTAGGATAGGACTAAAGCTAGAGATATGGTAACTCTATACGAGTGGGATAATTTAAGAAAAGAGTTAGCTTCAACCATCGGCATCACTATTTTTCCTAATGGACTTAGGCTTGCAACAGTCGCTGAATTTAAGCAGGAGCAATGTACACAACCAAGTAGGTTCCCTTGCTCAAAGCTTACTCAATTCTGGTTGCATGACCGTCAGTTTGATGAATGGGCTAAGGATGCAGAGCCAAGACTATTAGAGCGGCAAAGAGACAATTTGACGTTGTTGCTAGATACACTGGAACAGAACCCGCGAACTCGTCCATCATTTTGACGTTAGCGTTTGTATCGTACTAGAGAGATCGCCCGTCCCTTTATCCAGGCGCTATCCACCACCTGATTTGGTTTGCCATAAATCACAGACGCGCCAGATCGGTGCGGGGCAGCATGAAAAATGCATCTAAGTCATAACGATACCAAGTCAGCGCCTTTGCCAACTGTGACTGACCCAGTTTGGGTTGCCAGATGTACACCCGTTGTGCCGCCCGCCCTCACCTCCGCTTATGAAGCGATCCGCTGGCGAAACTCACAGTGTTTGCGGCGGAAACGTAAAGTTGACATTTACCACAAACGCTGAATCGGATAAGCATCAAAAGCGGCATCCACACTGACAATGGGCAAAGATTCAGTCATTGCCTGAGCAATCAGCAGGCGATCAAATGGATCGCGATGATGAAGTGGCAGAGTTGCCACTGCTGCAAAATGTTGAATGCGTGTTTCCAATAGCTCAAACTCATTGATCCGGATCTGATCGACGATGAATCCTTCAAAGGGTTGTTCAAAGCTCAGCTTTCCAGTGCTGATTTTAATCGCGATTTCCCATAAACTTACTGTGCTAAGAAACCTTTCATTTTCAGCGTCCTCCAGTAACCGCTTTCCAGAAGCGCTTAACCTGGGGCTATCTAGTATAAACCAAAGAAAGCTGTGAGTATCTAACAACATCCTCATTCCATATACTCACGAAAGTCTTCCAGAGGTTCATCAAAATCATCTGCCATCCAAATTAAGCCCTTAGCACTTCCTGCTTTTCGAGGTTTTTTTTGCGGTTCAGTTGTGAGTGACACGAGCTTAACGGCAGGTTGGTTATTTTTCATAATCACTACTTCCTCGCCGGAAATTGCGACTTCAATCCAGGCGGCTAATTCTTTCGATGCATCGGCGACATCAATCTGGTGCATAGTAGTTGCCCTCCTATCGCGGTTGTATCCATCCTAATTCTGAATTAGCGTCAATGGAGAGTTAGTCCAGGTTCATGATGGTGCGGTAGTGGGGTTCTATGGTGTGAATAGTTTGGAAGTGGTCAGGTGATTGCTTTTGGCGGGGATGGCGGAGTGCCTGCTTCAAATCTTCGACATCCAGCGTTGCTAACTTGCCATTTGCCACGATCGCCCGTCCCTTGACCCAAACGCTATCCACA
>Ga0209490_10005717_pt1 | contig 11317 bp, 9 predicted proteins | sample MAT06_FD_187209 | JGI IMG/M metagenome (GOLD analysis project Ga0209490, IMG submission 187209) | Freshwater microbial communities from Lake Fryxell liftoff mats and glacier meltwater in Antarctica - MAT-06 (SPAdes) (version 2) | ecosystem: Environmental > Aquatic > Freshwater > Ice > Liftoff...
CGGCAGCGTGAGCTTTCGGCAGCGTCAGCTGTCGGCCGCGTCAGCTGTCGGCCGCGTCAGCTTTCGCCAGCGTGAGCTTTCGGCAGCGTGAGCTTTCGGCAGCGTGAACTGTCGGCAGCGTGAACTGTCGGCAGCGTCAGCTGTCGGCCGCGTGAACTTTCGGCCGCGTGAGCTTTCGCCAGCGTGAGCTGTCGGCAGCGTCAATTTTCGGCAGCGTCAGCTGTCGGCCGCGTGAGCTTTAGACCGCGTGAACTGTTGGCAGCGTGAACCGCCCCTCGCATCCGTCGGCGGCGTGATTCCGGTTCGAGCCGCGCAACGCAAATCCGCCCCGCTACGATCCGCGAGTACATGAGTGCCGACGAGGATCCGGTTCGCGCGCAGCCGCTGAACCGGTTGGTCCGACCACCGGTCGTTCTCTCCGTGCGGGTACCCCGCGCTGGAGATCACCGACACGCTGCCGTTCCGCTGTGCGCACGACCACACGGCGAACGACACGCCGGAGCGCCACGACTACGTGCGCATGGCGCGTGTCGTCGCCGGCGTCGAGGCCGTCGCGCGCGATCTCGCGGGGCAGCTGGGCGGTGCACGCCGACATGAGTGACCGAGACCGGACAGCAGACGCGAGGCTCGCCGAGATCGAGACCTGGGCCCGCGAGATCGGCGGCCTCGGCCCCGATCAGGCGGTGCGCGTCACCGTGCGCGAATGCTCGCGATCCGGCTGGCCTCCGTTCGAAGTCGTGATCGCGGTCGAAGGCCACGGGGTGGTGCACGAACGCATCGCCCACAAGCGGATCGAGAAAGTGACCCGCCTCGACGTCATCGGCGCCTGGCGCGTCGGCGATGCGTGCTGCGGGACTTGATCCGGCGCGCCTCGAGTCGGCCGAACAGGCGAACGAGCGCTCGAATCGCCATTTCGGCCCAGAATGCGCCGGCGGACTTGCCGTAGCGCGCGCACTCCTCTCTCCTGTCGCGCTCGCAAACCGACTCGAACTCGTTCGCGGACTCCATCGATGAAGACCGTCCTCCAGATCACCCTTGCCTTCCTCCTGGCTTTCCTCGTCGCTGCGGCGATCGTCGGATTCTTGGGGTTTGGGTTCCTCGCCGCGGCCGCCGCGGGCTCGAAGAGGAGCGTCGAGTCGGGGACGATTCTCACGGTCGACCTGTCGGCCCCCGTGACCGAGAGCGGTCGCACGCCTTCGCCCTTCGCCATGCTCCAGGGCGCGACCGGTTCGCCTCTGCCCGCCTACGAACTCGCCAGCGCGCTCCGCCACGCCGCGACGGACGATCGCGTGAAGGGCGTTCTCCTCCACGGGGGCTTGAGCGGATCGATGTCGTCACTATCCGCGGCACGCGCGGCCTTGGCCGAGGTCCGCGCCGCGAAGAAGCCCGTCTACGCCTACTACGGTTCGATGGACGAGCGCGCGATCTGGTTCGCCTCGGCCGCCGACGAGCTGTGGATGGAACCGCTCGACGTCGTCATCTTCGACGGTTTCTCGGCCGAGATCCCCTACTTCGGCGACATGCTCGAGAAGTACGGCATCGAAGTGCAGGTGACGCGCGTCGGCAAATACAAGTCGGCCGTCGAGCCGTTCCTGCGCGGTCGCATGAGCGCCGAGAACGAGGAGCAGATGCAGGCGATCCTCGCCGACGTGCAGGCCGCCATGTACGGCGAGATCGCCGCGGCGAAGGACGTCCCCCTCGCGAAGTTGGAAGCGGTCGCGCGTGAGAAGGGCTGGCTCACGCCGGAGGAAGCGATCGAACTCGGACTGGTCACGAGGACCGCCTCGTTCGGTGAGATGCTCGCGCAGATGAAGGAGGTCGCGGGGACCGACGCGGACAACGAGATGCCGCAGGTTGCAATCGAGGACTACGCCAAGGCCGTCTGGAAGAACGGCAAGAAGGGCGCGGGAATCCAAGTCATCGTCGCCGAGGGCGAGATCGTCGACGGGGAGAGCGCGACGGGCATCGGCGGTGACGACCTCGCCCGTCGGCTGCGCGAAGCGCGCGAGGACGACGACGTGAAGGCCGTGGTCATGCGCGTCGATTCACCCGGCGGCAGCGCGACGGCATCCGACGTGATTCGCGCCGAAGTGCTGGCACTCAAGGCCGCGAACAAGACCGTCGTCGTCTCGATGGGGCGCCTCGCGGCTTCGGGTGGTTACTGGATCTCCGCGAACGCCGACGCAATCGTCGCGCAGCCGGAGACTCTCACCGGATCGATCGGCGTGTTCGGGATGCTGCCCAACATCGAGAAACTCGCCGAGAACCACGGCCTGCGCGCCGAGGTCGTGCGGACCAGTCCGCTCACCGGTTTCGAGTCGATCTGGAAGCACAAGGACGATGCGCAAGTCGCGCGCATCCAGAGCCTCGTCGACAGGATCTACGACCGCTTCCTCGACCTCGTTGCCGAAGGCCGCAGCTTGCCGCGCGATCGCGTTCACGAGATCGCGCAAGGTCGCGTGTGGTCGGGCACCCGCGGCAAAGAACTTGGGCTCGTCGACGAACTCGGTGACCTCGATCGCGCGATCGCGATCGCGCGCGAGAAGTCGGGCCTCGGTAAGGACGCGCCGGTCCGTTTCGAACGCCGCGAAAAAGAGCTCTTCGAGCAGATCATCGAAGAGATCGTCGCGGGCGAGCGCGAACCTCTGACCCGGATGCTCGGAACTCGACTGGATGTCCTCGATCGCGCGTTCACGGTCCTCGAGCACGCGCAGAAGATCGCCGGCACGACGGGTGTCGTGGCCCGGATGCCGTTCGACATCGACATCCGCTGATCGGCGCGGGTCCGCGGCGGGGAGGAGGCCGCGAACTGAGGAGCTGTCACCGCATCCCCGGCACGTCGACACCGCGCTCGTGTGCGCAGCGCACAGCTTCGTCGTAGCCCGCGTCGACGTGGCGAATGACGCCCATGCCCGGATCGCAGGTCAGCACGCGCTCGATCGCCGCCGCGGCTTCCGGCGTCCCGTCGGCGACCGTCACTTGCCCGGCGTGCAGGCTGTAGCCGATCCCGACACCGCCACCGTGGTGGAAGCTGACCCACGACGCGCCCGCGGCCGTATTCACGAGGGCGTTGAGGATCGGCCAGTCCGCGACGGCGTCCGTGCCGTCCTTCATCGCCTCGGTCTCGCGATTCGGGCTCGCGACCGAACCGCAATCGAGGTGATCGCGGCCGATCACGATCGGCGCCGACACGAGCCCCGTGCGCACCGCTTCGTTGAACGCGACACCCGCTTTCGCGCGCTCGCCGTAACCGAGCCAACAGATGCGCGCCGGCAGACCTTGGAACGCGACGCGCTTCCCCGCCATGTCGAGCCAGCGCAGGAGCGCGCGGTCCTTCGGGAAGAGCTCCGCGACGATCCTGTCCGTCGTCGCGATGTCCTTCGGATCTCCCGACAGCGCGACCCAGCGGAAAGGCCCTTTCCCCTCGCAGAACAGCGGCCGCACGTACTTCGGCACGAAGCCCTCGAAGCCGAAAGCACCAGCGAATCCGGCCTGTTTCGCGTGCCCGCGCAAGTTGTTCCCGTAGTCGAACGTGTCGGCGCCGCGGCTCTGCAGCTCGAGCATGCACTTCACGTGGTCGATCATCGTGCGGAACGATTCGTGCTCGTACTTCTTCGGGTCCGCCGCGCGCAGCGCGAGTGCTGCGTCGTAGCTCATGCGATTCGGCACGTATCCGCCGATCGGATCGTGCGCGCTCGTCTGGTCGGTCAGAATGTCGGGCGTGACCTTCCGCGCGATGAGTCGCTCGAGCAGATCGACCGCGTTGCACGGCACGCCGATCGACTTCGCGACGCCCTCGCGCTTCCACGAGAGCGCCTGGTCGATCGCGCGGTCGACATCGTCGATCATCACGTCGAGATAGCGCGTGTCGAGCCGCTTCTGTATCCGCGAACGATCCACGTCCGCCGCCAGGAACGTCCCGTCGTTCATCGTCGCCGCGAGCGGTTGCGCACCGCCCATGCCGCCGAGTCCGCCCGACACGACGAGTCGGTGCTTCAACGTGCCGCCGAACAACTTCGCGGCCGAAGCGGCGAAGGTCTCGTACGTGCCTTGCAGGATTCCCTGCGTGCCGATGTAGATCCACGAACCGGCCGTCATCTGGCCGTACATCATCTTGTTCTCGGCCTCGAGCTCGCGGAAATGCTCCCACGTGGCCCACTTCCCGACGAGGTTGCTGTTCGCGATGAGCACGCGCGGCGACGCGGTCGTCGTGCGGAAGATCCCGACCGGCTTGCCCGACTGCACGAGCAACGTCTCGTCCGGCGCGAGGCGTCGCAACGCCGCGACTATCGCTTGAAAGCTCGGCCAATCGCGCGCCGCCTTGCCGCTCCCGCCATAGACGATGAGGTTCTCGGGATCCTCGGCGACCTCGGGATCGAGGTTGTTCATGAGCATCCGCAGCGCGGCCTCGGCGCCCCAACTCTGACACGTGCGCACGTTGCCGCGCGGCGCGCGCTGCGGACCGGTCGGAACGGAATCGGCGGCGGAGCGGGGCGACGTGGGCACGGGGCTCGAACGGTTCATGGCGGCATCCATCGGGGCGCGGGGAGCAGCCAGGATAGCGACGGCACGTTGCGAGAACTCGCCTCGCCGCCGATGGATCGCGATCGACGAACGACCGGTCTGCGTCGCGTCGGCGGTCGGCGAGGGTTCGATGGCGATCCAGTTCGTGCACGAGTACCTCGAGGAGCTGTGAACGGATCCCTGCGCGCGGGATGAGTTCTGCGATCGCCCGTCCGGTCGATCGTGCCGCACGCATCAGCATGGAACCGACCCGCGCGGAGCCGCAGACTCCGACGCGATGAGTCGCAAGGTCCTCACCGCGAGCGCCATCTGGGGCGCCAGCATCCTGCTCTCGCGACTCGTCGGACTCGTGCGCGAGGCCGCACTCGGGCGCACGCTCGGCGTCGGCGGCGAGGCCGACATCTACCAAGCGGCGTTCACGGTCCCCGACTTCGTGAACTACCTGCTCGCGGGCGGAGCGATGGCGGTCGTGCTCGTGCCCCTGCAAGCGGCGCGACGATCGCGCGGTGAAGAGGTCCTGGCTTGGCGTTCGATCGCGACGATCGCGAACGCGGTCGGGATCGCGCTCGTCGCGTTGGGCGCGATCGCGTGGGTCTTCATGCCGGCGCTCGTGCGGCTCGCGGCCCCGGGATTCGACACAGTGCAGCACGCGGAACTCGCGCGCCTCTCGCGCATCGTCCTACCGGCGCAGTTCTTCCACGTCGTCGGCGCGGTCTTCTCCGCGGCTTTGCTGGCGCGCGATCGTCACGCGATCGCGGCTCTCGCGCCCGTCGTCTACAACGTCGTCATCGTCGCGTGCGGACTCGCGACCGGCACGGCGGAGGGATTCGCGTGGGGCGTGCTCGTCGGCGCGTTCCTCGGACCGTTCCTCTTGGCCCTCGTCGCGTGCGTGCGGCTCGGATTGCGTTGGACTCCGCGCATCGAACGCACGGAGCCGGATCTGCGCGCGTGGTTCCTCCGATCGCTGCCGATCATGGCCGGCTTCTCGATCGTCGTCGCGGACGATTGGTTCCTGCGCGCGGAAGGCACGCTCGTCGGAGCAGGCGCCGCCGCGACGCTCGGCTACGCGAAGTCGCTGTTGCGCGTGCCCGTCGGCGTGTTCGGCCTGGCGGCCGGACTCGCGGCGTATCCGCTGCTCGCGCGGCTCGCGGCTGAGAAACGGCACGGGGACCTCTGCGCGCAACTCTCGCGCGGCATCCGCATCGTCGTCTTGCTCGCGCTCGCATCGCAAGCCGTGCTCGTCGCGGCTGGAACCGACATCACGAGCGTCGTGTACGGCCGCACGCGGCTCGCTCCGTCGGAGATCGCAGCCGTCGCCGAGGCGCTCTCGTTCTGTGCACTCGGACTCGCGGCGTGGGCCGCGCAGCCGTTGCTCGCGCGCGGGTTCTACGCGCTCGGGAACACGTGGATGCCGGCGATCCTCGGGACCGCAGTCGCTCTCGCCGCGTGGCCCCTCTATGGCCTCGCGCGCGAACGGTTCGGCGTCGCCGGGCTCGCGGCGACGAGCGCGCTCGCGATCACGTTGCACGCGCTCGTCCTGTACTCGGCGCTCGCGCTGCGACTGCGACGCGAAGGCGCCGCGCGTCCCACGGGTCTCCTGTCATTCAGCGCGCGCGCGCTGACCGCGTTCGGCGTCGGCCTCGGAGCCGGCGTCGCGCTGTCCCGCGTTCTGCCCGAGGCCGCGACGACGCACGCTTCGGCGTTGCGCGCCGCCGCGATCACGGCGGGAGCGCTGGCCGCGTTCGTCGGTACTGGCGCAAGCGTCGGCCTGACCGAGATCCGCGACGCGTCCGCACCGATCCTGCGCCGATGGCGCGGGCCGGCTCCGACTTGATTCGCCCTCTGCAGAACCCACACGGCCGTCTCGGTGCGCGCGACCTCTCGGCGTACGTGCGCTGGCGCTCCGGTTCCGTGCATATCGGATTCACGTCACGGGGCGCCGCGAGGCCCAGGGATGCGAACAGAGCTCCGTAATTTCACGAAGCCAGCGCTCTCTCCCGCTCAGTCGTCCGACGGCGAATCCAGTCGCTCGACCAGATCGCGAACTCGTTCGAAGTACTCCTCGTCCCGGTGTGCCTCGAGCACGACGAGCGTCCGCGGGCCCGAGACCCAGAACGTCGGCGGAGGCGGCGCCATGTCGGGTCCGGGGAGCTGCCTCGGGGGACGGGCGAGATGCTCGCGCAGCTCCGCGGCACTCGATTCGGCCGAAGGTGCCGGCAACTCGACGGGACGCCATCTCTTCAGGTCCGCGAAACGAGAGCGGCCTCCTTCCTCGAGCTGCGTCATCATCGGCACGTTCATGACGTCCAAACCGACGGGCCTGTACAAGACGCAACCACGCGACATCGCCTTCCAGAAGCTCGCCGCCTCGAGATCGTTCAGGGTTCGAACGACTTCGTGCGCATTCGCGTGCACGAGCTGGATCGACTCCGAACCCGCGGGCGGACTCGGCTCGAGGCGTCGAACCGGTGCGTGCGCCGCGCACGAGGCGAGCCAGGCGAGAGCGGGCGCGAGCGCGATGACGCCGGACTTCATCGTGCTCTCACTTCGAAGCCGTGGACGGCTGATCGAGCGCGCGGATCATCTCGATCGCACGCGTCAGCTCCGCCGCGTAACCCGGTGGCGTGGCGAGCACGATCGAGTTCGAGCGCGGGTCCGTCGTCAGCGACACGTGCACTGTTCCATCGGCAGCATGCTGACTCGCGTGGGCATCGCTCGTGCATCCACCAGCGCGGTCCTCGGGTGATCCGATTTTCGCGCCGTGCAGCAATCCGCACACGCGCGCGGCGACGAGTTGCGCCGGTTGGTGCGCGAGCGGCACGACTTCGGCGTCACCGAGGTTCGGGCGGTGGCGCTCCGGGGCCGAGCACGCGGCGACCGCGACGAGGAGCGAGGCAACGAGTGACGTTCTCATGAGGACTCTCCTTCAGACGGACAACGGACCGACGGCGGCTTCGACGGCAGCAACGAGCTTCCCTTCCCGCAACAACTGGATCGATGCCTGGATGTCGTCGTGCAGGTAGCGATCGCGCTCGAGCTTCCGCACTTTCGTCCGCAGGCACTTGTGTGCCGCATCCGCGCCTTTCCCCGCGCGGAGTTCACCGTGGAACTCACGCGCCTGCGCCGCGCACATCCACTCGAGCGCCAGAATCGTCTCGACGTTGGTGACGATCGACAGCGCCTTGCGCGCGGCCGTCACCCCCATCGACACGTGATCCTCTTGGTTCGCGCTGGTCGGGATCGTGTCGACGGACGCGGGGTGCGCGAGCGGCTTGTTCTCGCTGGCCAGCGCGGCCGCAGCGACCTGCACGATCATCATGCCCGAGTTCAGGCCGGGCTTCGGGGTCAGAAACGCGGGCAGATGCGAGAGATCCGGGTTCACGAGCTGCTCGATACGCCGCTCGGACACGTTGCCGAGCGTCGCCATCGACAGAGCGAGGTAGTCGAGCGCGACGGACAGCGGTTGACCATGGAATTGTCCGGCGCTGACGACCTCGCTGGTGTCCGGGAAAACGAGCGGATTGTCCGTCACTGAGGTGAGTTCGATCGCGACGACCGAGCGCACGTGCTCCAGCGCCGTGTGCACCGCGCCGTGAATTTGCGGCACGCAGCGCAGCGAATACGGATCCTGGACGCGATCACAGTCCACGTGCGACGCGAGCACTTCGGATTCCGTGAGACATGCGCGCACGTTGCGCGCGGCGCGATGGTGTCCAGCGTGTCCCTTGAGATCCGCGATGCGGTCCGCGAACGGCTTCAGTGAACCGAGCAACGCCTCGATCGAGAGTGCTGCGATCGCGTCGGCACACTTCAGCGCGTTCTCGGCGCGCAGCACGGCGCACGTGCCGATCGCTTTGATCACTTCGGTGCCGTTGATCAGCGCGAGACCCTCTTTCGCGGAGAGGCGAACCGGTTCCTCACCGATCCGCTTCAACGCCTCGAGCGCGGGCAAGCGCTCGTTGCCGACATAGGCTTCGCCAGCGCCGAGGTACGCGGCGGCCATGTGCGCGAGCGGTGCGAGATCGCCGCTGGCTCCGACAGATCCTTGCCGCGGAACCACGGGAACGAGGCCCTTTTGGAAGATGCGCACGAGCGCTTCGACGAGGCTCACGGACACGCCGGAATGCCCGCGCACGAGCCCGTTCAGTCGCAGGACCTGCGCGATCCGCACTTCCTCGCGCGGCATCGGTTCGCCGATCCCGCAGCAATGCGAGAGCACCAGGTTCTCCTGCAACTCCTCCAGGTCCCCGGCCGGAATCGCGACGTTCTTCAGCTTGCCGAAGCCCGTCGTGAGCCCGTAGACGACATCACCGCGCTCGACGTGACGCTCGACGATCTCGCGCGCGAGTCGCACCGCGCTCAGCGCGGACGGCGCGATCGAGAGCGCGATCGGCTCCCCGCGCACGAGCGGAGCGAGATCGGCGAGCGTCAGCGAAGTTCCGTCGAGTACGAGGGTCGTCACGGGGCGAGAGGCTACGCGATCGGGGCTCCGATCGCAGCGTCGGAGAGACGCCGCCTCGCGGTCGAACCCGCCGGAGATTCACGGCCTGAATCGGGCTCAGAGCGTGTGAAGAAATCACACCCTCTCGCGACGCGAAGCGTCGCTGCATGAATCTGAGAGCCCGTAGACTCGATTTCTTCACAGGCTCTCAGCGTTTTCCCGCGCGCCGCCGTGTTTCCTCGTCTTGACCGACGATGGCGCCCTCGGGCAGCGCGACGTAGAGCCGCGTCTCCCCCGCGATCTCGAGCGGTTGGTCCTTGGTCAACACACTGTCGTTCCAACGCACCGTCACGAGCCACGATCCCTCGGGCAGATCCGGGATACGCAAATCCCGCCCGAGCGCGAGCACGATCGGATCGCGCGGCGTGCCGTCGACCTCGACGTGCACGGGCAACGGTTGGATTCTATCGGGCATCTGGATCGCGAGTTCGCCGTCGCCCCCGGTGACGGGTTGCAGCGCGAGATCCGCGCGCACGTCGCCGAGCTTCAACACGGCGTGAGCGACGCGCTTGCCATCGCGCGACAGCGCCGTCAGGTAGCGCACGCCCGACACGTCCTCGCTCGCGGACAGTTGGAACTCGCCCTTCTCGTTCGTCGACGCTTGTTGGAGCGCTGGCGGTAAATCCGGGAGCACATCGCTCTCCAAGAACAGATAGTTCGTCTGTCCGAACACCGACAACATCGCCGCAGTGCGATCGGGTGCCTCGAGGCGCACGATCGCGTTCGCAGCCGGCTCGCCGCGATCCGAGACGACGCCGGTCACCACGGGTGCTGCATCGAGCCCGAACTCGGCGGTCGCGCGCGAACCGGTCTGCAATTCGATCGATTGCCGCACCGGCTTCGCGGTGGCGCCCGCGTGGTAAAGGCGCAGCGTGACGCGCGCTTCGGGCAAGTCCTCGACGATCGCGGTGCCACCGGGCCAGATGCGAACGGGGTTCACGTTTTGCCACGGGAACTTGCGCTCGGCGTCGACGGCCTCCGGCAGGATGAAGAGCAGTGCTTGTTGACCCGCGTTCAGCGCGTCGGTGATCGAGACTTGCAAGCTCGCGCCGGGATCCAAACGGAATTTCAAACGTCCGCGCTCGATCGTCGTCGCACCCGACAACGTGAGCGCTTGACGCAAGCTCGCGAATCCAGGCTTCGAAACGACGACGAGGATCTCGCCCGGCGCGACAGTCGAGAACTCGACGCCGCCGTCTTCGGCGGAGTCGCGCACTTGGCCGTCCATGCGCACGACGGCGCCGACGATCGGTTTTCCGTCCTTGTCCATCACGTCGGCGAACACGCGCGCGGGTCGTCCGAACGGGACGTTGAGTTGGGTCTCGCGCTGCGGCCGCAAGCGAACTTCGCGTTCCGCGCCGACGATGCCGGGACCCGTGATCGAGAGCACGGAGAGGCCCGGTTGCAGCGAATCTGCGCCGAAACGGCCCAGGCTGTCCGCGTAGAGCGTCCGCCCCGTGTTGGGTCCAGCGAGGAATCGAACTTGCGCGCGCACGCCGGCGTTGCGCCCGTCGACCACGGATCCGACGAGACGGGCCGTCGCGCCGGCACCGAGGTCGGGCGCGCCGTCGGCCTTCGGGTTCGAAGCCGCGCGCACGAGCGTGAGCCGCACGTCGAGCGGGAAGATCACCGTCGTTTCGAGCGACGTGAAGTCCGGCGTATCGTCCTCGGCGAGTTCGACCCCGCGCGCATTGCCGGGCTCGGATTCGGTCGGAGTCGTCGGCCCCGGAACTCCCACGGATCCCGTGAAATCGACGGCTGCGTGCGGCGGTGCGGGCTCACGCAGGAACCAGAACGCCGCGCCCGCGATGCCGGCGACGAGCACGGCAGCGACGGAGGCCAGCACAACGTTCCGCGCGTTTCGTTCCATGTCTTTCGGTGAATCAGGACTCGCGCGAGGTGCGCGTGCCGTCGAAGCGAGCATAGCCCGAGCCGAACCCCCACCCCACCCTGTGGATCCAGCGCGTTGACCTGCGCGACGCCCTGCGACACGATCGGCGCGTGATCGAGCGCGCATTCTTCATGTCCGTGTCCGCGATCCTGTGCGCGCTCCCGCTCACTGCGGCGTGCGAAGATGCTCCGACACCGTCTGCGCTGGCATTGCGAGCGCGGTTGGAGTTCGAAACGGGCGAATCACGCGCGGTCGGGCTCTTGGCGCTCGACTTCGATGGCGATGGCGCTGACGAGCTCGTGTCGCTCCTGCGCGGACCAGGCGCGATCCAAGTCGTCGCGGGACTCTCGAATCGCGCTGAGCACATCCCGCGACGCGTCACGCTGGAGGTCGGCGACTTC
>Ga0209490_10005719_pt1 | contig 11316 bp, 13 predicted proteins | sample MAT06_FD_187209 | JGI IMG/M metagenome (GOLD analysis project Ga0209490, IMG submission 187209) | Freshwater microbial communities from Lake Fryxell liftoff mats and glacier meltwater in Antarctica - MAT-06 (SPAdes) (version 2) | ecosystem: Environmental > Aquatic > Freshwater > Ice > Liftoff...
TCAGCGATTGAGGGTTCATATCGAGTCTCTCACAGACAGCCTCCTTGATCCTGTGGGATGGGGGCACCCTTGTCAATTTTTGAATTTGGAATTGCTGATACTGTTCAGTTATCACTAATGATTGGAGCAACAGGAGAAGTGGCTATTTGCGGAACTCTGAAAGGAGGAATATCTGGTCAAACAAGCTTACTGCTTACGCTTAAACGCAAACAGAAAACAACATAAATGTAAATTATAGCTATTTCTGCACTATCAGTTGCTTTTTGTACCTTGGAAAAAAATTGGGTAGGCTTATGAATTTGCAAGACAAGAATTCCGCTCTTGAAGAGCTTGCTAAAGTTCAACAAGCTTATTATCAGGGAATGTCTTATTCTCCCTATCAAGATAAGACTGTTTTACGGCAGTTGATGGGAAAAACAGTCAAAATGTCTCAGCAGAAATATGGAGACAAAAGCATCGTTAGTGAGAAAGAAGCGTATGAACTCATGGATGAAGTTCTCGATTCTCCTTTACAAACAGAACTTGAAAACCCAATTTTGTATAGAAAATTGATAAGAGTTTTCAATAGTATAGAAGCAGCAGTACATGAATTAAATATTCAGTTGCCAATGCCACTTATCTTTGGCTCTGTTCAAGCACCTGACCCTAACGCTATAGTCTGGTTAGCCAAAGATGTTGACGTATGTATCATTGCATTTCATACAGGGATTTATGGCTACCTTTTTCGGATGAGTCAATTAGTTATTTCAGCCGCGAAGATCTTAGATGAGGGAGATGGATATCGTTTACTGTTCGATCACGATAGTATTCAGCAACGGCTAAGTGAGGCTCCGGCGATATATGATCGATTCCTTCAAGTGCTAGATGCCATGGTAATGCTTGGTAATGTTTATAGATCTCCAATCTATTTGCCCATGGAGGAAATAAGACAAGTGTTTACTTCTTTCCTGACAAAAGGCTCTCAACACTTTCTAATGGGGCATGAGTATGGTCATGTGATTGCTGGTCATACATCTCGCAGCAAGACAATGCAGGTACTATTCGGTGGGGAAGAGATTGCACAAATAAATACTTCTTGGGAGCAAGAATTTGAAGCTGACCGACTTGGTCTTATGCTCGCACTCGTCAGTATGAGTAACGAAGAAGAATTTGAATATGATATTAATTATTTGTATTGGGGTATTGACTTTGGTTTAAGCGCATTCAACATATTAGAGAAAGCTCTCTCGACTGTTATTTATGGCAATGAAAAGCAGTGGTCTTCAGCTACTCATCCTTCCAGCTACGAGAGAAGATGTAAACTGCGAGAGTCCCTTCAGGAAGTACTACTGTCCACATGGGGTGAGACAGAAGAGCAAAAAAAAGCTTTGATTAAAGGAACAGCTAAATTCCTTAAACTGGGAAAAGATCTCGAAGTTATCTTAGAAATATTATGGTTACAAACCAAAGATAATTTTACTGATTATTATCGTCGGCAAGTATTACCAGGAAGGTCATGGAGACCAAAATTATTTGGTAACTAACTAGTTGTCCTTAGAAAAACGCCGTTTAGTTTGAAGGTGCTGATTATGGAGCTTCTTACATTCTTAGAGCGAATAAAGTTTGCAGTAGAGAATCTGACAACACTTAAGGATTTTATTCATAATGAAATGGCAGAATTGCTTCTAAAGTTGGGAGATTCCCAGTATCGAGCAGCAATAGATGCTTTAAGCCAAATCAATAGAAGCTCCCTTCCAACGAGAGAAGTAGAGAGCGCCATTACTTGTCTTCGTTTAGCGTATGAAACATTCTATCTGAACGCAAAGCCTTCTTATAAAGACATAGTACTAGATGAATTAGGCTCTACGTTTTTATTGTCCCAACGCGCTAGTGCAAAACTACCCACTTTCAGGATACTGTTGGCGAATGTACTACGAATAGGACTACACAAATATTATAAGTGCTGAAGCCGTTGATATTGTGTTATCCATTAAACCTGTAGCACGTTTGTAGGGCTATTTGTAACACATTCGCCAACAGTATCCTTTCAGTGGGAGGCTTTAGCTGCTACTCATTTCTAGCGTAATTTTCTAGTTGCCCCAACCGATTGGTAATCTGGAGCGAAAACCCTATGGTAGAGCAGCGCCGAGGCAATCATCCGATCACCCGCCTGACGGTTCACCTGGTTTGGGTGACGAAATACCGCTATCAAGTTCTCAAAGGTGAGATCCAGAAACGATGTCGGGAATTGATCATGCAAATATGTGACGCGGAGGATGTTCGGATTTTGCCAGGAGCGGTGAGCAAAGATCAGGTGCATATGCAGATTGAATATCCCCCCTCTAAATCAATCAGCGAGTTGGTGAAGCGGCTCAAAGGCAGAACGGCACGATTGCTGCAACAGGAATTTCCTGAATTGCAGAAGCGCTACTGGGGGAAATATTTTGAGGCAGTTGGGTATGGGGCATGGAGCACAGGAAACTTAACCGAGGAAATGGTGGCAGAGTATTTGGAACATCACCGAAATCCATCAAATCAGGATAACGATAACTTTTTGTTGGAGTAGATTGGGACTTTCAGTCCCTTCTCAACCTTTAGACTTTCAGTCCAGAGTGGTTGAGTTTCTTTGCAATCTAGATGACTGAACGTACCTACTGTGTCGGAGGGTATTGAACAGCGACTTCGGTTGGTGTCCGCCTTTACGTAGCAACAGAGTTTAACTCTGGTGTCGATTAACGAATTAACTGAGTCGTTAATAGATTAGATGCGTGGGGGTGAAGGAGGCTGAAACGTTTGTGCAGTGGTTATTTGAGGGATGAGACAGGGATGAGACAGGGATAAGAGAGATTAACAGATTAAGTGCGTGGGAAACCAGGATCGTGAAAGGGTGAGGGAAGCAGAGGCAGAGAAAGCTCCTGATATTGTGAGTCAGATGAGCGAGCGACAGCGATTACGAGTGGAGGTGATCGAGGCATTAATCGCCGCCCCGGATCGAGAAGTGTCGATTAACGACTCAGTTAATTCGTTAATCGACATCAAGATTGATCACTGAAATTATTGCCTTTCCTCTGTGCTGTCTGAGGTTGTGCCCTGGCTGAATTTCATGCTTTCTGTGATGAGCTTCAATCTCTGCTTTTCTTGTTTCCATGTGGCGATAAATCGCTCTCTGGGAAGCTCCAAAAGCTTTTAAGGCGTTGATCGATATCTCCCATTTATCAGAGTGGATTTTTGCCTGTTGGTCGTTGTAGTGAATGATGGCATCGATCGCCCCGTTCACTCTTTCCTCGACTTCAGCACTGTTTTTTCTGCCTCGCTTTTCAGGTTCTGCTTTCTCTGGATCGTCCTGACTTATCTGTGGGTTTGGGAGAGATGCAACTTTGGATGGCTTTAGTTTTGGCATTTCTTCTCTAAGCACTGAGAGAATCATCTGCCGTAGTGCGTCCTGGTCTTGCCCCACAGCCAGAGGAGCTTCGACTATGGGTTTTAGGGCGATCGCTTCAATCATGACTGGCTTAGCTACTACTTCTTGCGACTCTTTGAGACGTTGTTCAATCCAGACTAGGAGCTTTTCAGACTTTTCTTGCTGAGTCCATTCTTGCTCTGGGCAAACTTGTGCCAGAATTTCTAGCCAACGATTGCGGGTGTCTTTGAAAATGCGGAGAGAGGTTGTCTCCCTGCGTCTTTCTGCTGGCTGAGTGTCTGTCTTTGGTGCTTTCCAGGCTTTAGTAAAGGCTTCGATTGGCTCTACTCCACCAATCCCAAGCTTAATGCCCTTGCGTTTCCCTCCATGCAGGGCGATCGCTTGATCTGAAATTTCATAATCGCTGTAGTGGCGGGAACTGGCAAGGCTCCGCCTGTTGGTAGGATTTTTCTCATCCAGTAGAGCATAATGCCCTTGGATTGCTGCCTTAAACTCCACTTCGTTAATAGAGGGTGGGCAGTACCAAAAGACTGCGATCGTTGCGTATACACTTCGATTGAGGTGCGTGTATACGTTGTCTTTCCCTTCCCTGGGCGGAATGATTCCCTTAAAGTGCCGATCACACGCACTGGCTACAGGTTTCTCATACCTGTTGTTAATTTCTGATGGAGTCAGATCTTTGATAGGAAGTTCCTTTCTCAATTTTGCCAGAGCTTTTATAACTTTGTCTGCGGTTGTGAGAGTCGGAATTTCAAACTGAAGCTCAACTGCCTCGCCTCGCCGTTTTAATGCTCCCGTAAAGACAACGCTCCACTGAGACTTTTTCTCAAATTTCGCAGTCGATAAGAGTTCCGTAACTCTTCTGCCAGTAAGGGCAGAGAGTCCAGCGGCTATCTCACTCCATTCCCGTGACTCCAGAAGCCTTACGGCAATAGCGACGATCTCATCAGGGTTTTTGATGGACTGCACGTTTTCGTTCCGTTCAGCTACCTTGTCCTGGCTCTTTTGGTTTAGCTCAATCCACTCTTCAGTGGAGAGGGCAACAATGTTTAGCGACCAATGATCTTCCCCCAATGAATCTTTAATAGAGGCTCTTACTTCAGTCATCGGAGCTGCTTGCTGGGCTGGACTCGTTAGTCCCCGTTCTGCCCAACTCTGACGCATATCCTTAGTGAAAGAAGTAAGCTTCTTTCTTCCGGCTGGACTCTTCTTAATCCCTTCAATAAAAGGGATGTATTCACCGTTAATTAATTCTTCCAGCCATTTTCTAGCCATGATATTTTCCCTGTAGATATATGTATCCAATATACATAAATATGCATATCTAAGCAACTATTTTTTGCAAAAAAAAGCCCCAACTGGAGAAGCAGGGGCTTTTGGAGCATTTGGTGTGTGCCAACGTAGACGGCAGGAGCTACTTATGGAGGAGAACGGGCAAGCCCCGTCCTCTAGGGCAGGGCTAATGCCCTATTAAATTGACCAATGCCTTACTAATAGCTATTCTCATTGACACTTAACGTTTTGTGGCACACCATACTCAATATTATGTTCTCTCAGCCAGACAACTACGATAAATTACTAAATGCTCTGAAAAATCGCATTCGTCGTGCTCAGGTGAGAGCAGCACTAGCGGTGAACCAGGAACTCATCACACTCTACTGGCAGATTGGCAGAGAACTTCTCACTAGGGAAGCCGAGCAGGGGTGGGGGGCAAAAGTCGTAGAGCGGCTGGCAAGAGACTTGAAAAGAGAATTCCCTGAAATAAAGGGGTTTTCTGCTCGAAACATGAGATATATGAAGTCTTTTGCAGAGGCATACCCCGATGAGGCAATATTGCAACGTAGCGTTGCAATATTGCCGTGGCGACACAACATTGCTTTACTTGAGAAGTTGAAATCTAGTGAGGAGAGGGAATGGTACATCCAGCAGGCGATCGAGAACGGCTGGAGCAGAGATATGCTCGTATTCCATATTGAGAATAATCTGCATCGTCGGATGGGTGAGGCGATTACAAACTTTGACCAAGTTCTTCCTAAAACTCAGTCAGACCTCGCCAAGAGCCTCCTGAAAGACCCGTACCACCTCGATTTTCTCTCACTCAGTCAAGGTGCTCAAGAAAGAGATTTAGAGCAGGCACTGGTGACTCACATTCAAGATTTTTTGCTTGAACTTGGGGTTGGATTTGCTTTTGTAGGCAGACAATTTCCCATCGAAGTGGATGGAAGAGACTATCGAATTGATCTGCTCTTCTATCATCTCCGACTCCGTTGCTATGTGGTCATTGAGCTAAAAATTGGTGACTTTGAGCCAAGTTTTGGGTCACAGGTTAATTTTTATATATCTGCGATTGACGATTTAATCCGCCATCCTGATGATCAGCCCACAATTGGACTGATTTTATGCACATCCAAGAGTAAAACAGTGGTGGAGTATGCATTACGAAATCTCAACACACCGATCGGAGTTGCAACACACCGCTTATCTAAAGAGATTACAGAGAGTCTCCCTTCAGTAGAGCAACTTGAAATGGAGTTAGAACAAGTGTTGTCTGAGGTAAAGGACAGCGAAGATTCCAAGACTGATGGACTATAGAAGAATCGCCAACGTCTTGAGAATGAACTTAATCGGACTGATCCGACGAGGTAGCGGTCGAGTACTTCCCCTGCCTGAATAGCTGAGTCAGACAAAGGGATTGTATCCGAATTCAACTCAGCAGGCTTTTACCGACTTGGGCTTGGACTTGGCTGCGTCATTGAGCCACCTGGAGATGAGCTAGGACGCGGTGAAGGCTGCATCATCAAGCCGCCTGAAGCCATCATGGTGTCAGAAGGACGAGGGCTAGATTGCATCGTCGAGCCGCTTGGAGCGGGGGGCAAAGTATTATTGGAGCAGGATTTTGCCTTAAGGCTGAAACTATTACCCAGACTGGGTTCTGAAATCACTAGAAAGACAAAATCCAAATATAATTGCATGGATGATACTGAGAACCTAGATGAAACAATGCGGCTTTCAGTCAGCGGTTAAGATGTTAAGGCAAAATCCTGCTCCAATAATACTTTGACCCCGACACCAGCCACTAGTGATGACTTAGCGAGACTCACAAAAGTTCGTGATGATTACTGAATTACCCTTCAAGTACAAACACCCTTTGAAGATCATACGAATCGCAGCAGTCTGCGACGCGGTCTAATCGGGTCGCAGGAGGTGTTTCTCCCTCCCCTCCCACACTACCCATCATGCGGGTTCGCAATGGGCGGTTCATGAAGATGCGCAAGAGCGGTGTCAATTATTAAGAAACGCAACAACAAAGTAAAAGACATCAATGAGCGTCTCTGGTATATCCAGTAGACGATCGGGAATGGATGGAGCCGAAACGTATTAGTCTTTCAGATCGAAAGTGCTCTTCATAAGCGACAAGGCGGTGCAATATAAAAAAGTTACTTTCAGATCACATATCCATTTGCTGTTTTATAGAGACCTCATGTGTTGCTGCTTCAAAGGACTCAGGTAGGAGGAAATCGGCGTTTTTCTGCAACAACTTCATAGGTGGTGCCGTTCGACAAATGTAAAGGATAAAGAGAGATAGTAAGGCAGCAAAGAAGCACCAGACTGAGGTAAAGACCTCATTGAGTAGCCAATGAGAGGCGATTGCCGATAAGCAGACTGCCGCACCGAGGAATCTGAGGAAACGGTTGGAGGCAATCGCAAAGGGCGTGAGAATAATGATCGCGTAGAAGGTGCGATCGACCTGCTGTGAGAGCCAGGGGTCAAAGATTAATCGCGTCTCATACTGGATCGATTGATGGATAATATGAACCGTCAGCCATGTCGGTTGCCCTAGCAAAGGCAGGTAAAGTAAACCACCGTAAACCAGTCCAAGGAAGCCTATTCCCCAGCAAACCCGCTGCACTGTGGGCTTAAGTTCCAATTGAGCCACCGACCAAGGAGACCAGAATAACCAGAACCAATAGGCAAAAAATAAAAAGCCGAAAGCTCCCAGATTTGTCTCTACGGGAGAATCAGCCCCAAAACCCAGCCAAACCATCCCTTCACAGGCTTGCTGAATGGCAAACGCGATCGGAATACAAGCGAGCGGAAGATAGCTAGGATTCCTCTGATAAGCCAAATGCAGGGAATAGAGACCTGTCGGAAGAAGCACAGCGCTGGCAGTAAAGCTAATGGGCGCTGAAAAACACATTAACTCCCCCCTGAATTAGAATTAATCGCGGCAACCCTGCAAACGGCACTAGCTATCGACGAAAGTGATGGAGTCTTCATCGCAGCAAGCCGCGATCGCCATTTTAATTATTGTCTCAAATAGGATCAGTAGATCGCAAATGGGGTTTTGGGGCGCGCGAAGTGCGCCCCAAAACCCCAAAAACCTGATATTTCTGGCACGGAGCGCGAGAAATATCAGGTTTTTAGAAGCATGATGTTGAGGTTTGCGATCTACTGATATCCGCTAAAGGCTAAGCCTCTACGGCGATCGATTCCGACAGCTCAAGGATCTTTTACAATACAGTTGTTTTCTTTGCCTGATAAATTGCGACCTACAAGTGTTGTTGTACTAGCCAGGTGGGTAACAAATTCTTCTGCTGATGTTTTAGGTAGAGCAATCACAATTACAGAGGTAAACGTGTTTGTTTGGGGCACTGCTTTGACATCTAGCACTAGAATGTCGGAAAACAGGGTGGGAGTGGGTGAAACGCCTTCTTTGGTTGCTGGAGAGGCAAAGGTAATGGACACGGTATCTCCTGCTTTGAGGTTGCCACCAAATGTCATGGCGGGTGTGGCAGGAAGACTCACCGCAACAGTATCCATAAGGCAGTTTGGCTGCACTTTGACACCGAGTTGGCTGTTAGTCAAAGGTTTTCCGTTGGGGAGTGATGTAAGTGTGTAGCGACCTACGATTCTCTGGGATTTTTTTAAGATGCCTGAAGGAACAGATCTAGACGCATAGCGTTTCGGGGCGAGATCGCTGTCTTGTATCTGGTGATAGGCAGGTAAGTCGTGTGCTGGTACATAAACGTAAACGTCTACACGAGTCTTGTCTTCTTGCCAAAAGAGATAAAGGGCACCCATGATTCCCACGGGAATGGCTACTATCGCTAACCAATGGCTGAGGGATAGTTTAGCTGTCCAACGATCGGGAATAGTTTTATCCTCTTCGTTATCCGTATTTGTATCTGTAGGAGTATCAGTAGACATTAGGGCTTTTCATTCTTTTGATTGTCTGAGCTTGCTGCCTCAGCACTCGTATAGTCCGGTAGCAGCGGCAAGTTTTGGTAAAGAAACTGATCAACTTTTTTCCATTGCTCTTTTTCATCTTTGAGATTATGGGGCAATTTCAGGTGCATCTGTTTGAAAAGCTCATGACGGTAGAGATCAAAACCAGTCTTGATTTGTTGAGCATAGAGAACAGCACTTGCCAGCGCACCTCGGTAAGCCAACCAGGCTACGGCTAATCCGCCCCAGAAACATAGCAGGAAAAGCCACCCAGAGGCTTTGACAATCAGGAGATAACCGCCACTGATGAGGGCGAAAATGCCACTGAGGGTAGAAATCACCAGCATGAAGTCTACGGAGCCTTTGGCTTCAGCAATGATCTGAATAAAGCGATCGGGGAAGAGATGGTATAGGCGTGACCAAATGACGACCGCATTTAAGCCATAGCGATCGCTGGGGTATCGCTCGGAGTTTTTGAGAATGTTGCCAAACTGAGTGGGCATCACCTGTTTGAGCATGTCTTGTCGTTTATCAGATTTTCGATTGTATGGTGGGTAGTATGACTGGAGATAGCCGTAATACTTTGCTTCCTCTTTGCCTAGTTGCTGTAAACGTTTTTTATGAAAATCTTTTCCAGTGGTTGCGAGACGCGGCAAGAGAGAATAGCCTTCATAAAACTGGATGATTGCGGGAAGTTGGCTATCGATGATTCCCGAAAATACGGTGATGATACTCAGGAAGCCCACGACTTGGAGGATCTGGACTCCCGCCTCTTGTTTGCTCCAGGCTGCTGCTATTTTGAGCAAGTCTTCGCCTGCGCCTATCACTCCGACACCCATGAGCAGTCCGCAGAATACGAGGCAGGGAAAGAAAACGTTGAGTAGGAAGCGGCGATCGAGGAGTCCGGTGACTTCTTTGAGGGCATCGTTAAACATCTCAGGTTCCGGGTAACGGGATGCTGGGCTGGGTCAAGGTTTAAAGTTCGATGTTGTGTTTTGGGCGATCGCGATTCTGGCAAGGAATGAGATCATTCCAGGAAAATAGGCTGTTGGCAAAGCCGCACTTGGCGCAGGTAATCAGCAGGGGATCTGGAGCAGAATCACCCTGTAGAATTCCATCTGCTGGGCTGAAACCAGATATACCTCTAACAGGTTCATCGCCAGATAGCGTTTGATTAAAATCAACCCACCAACTTCGAGCTTTTAGATGTGGTTTTAATATCTGCTGGAATTTACTTTCAATTTTATATCCCACTTGGAGTTGCGCTAATAGTTCTGCTAGTTCTTGATCTACTTTTTCTGTATCTGTTTGTATTAATGGTTGCAGATGCGATCGAATGTATTGGATGGCGTAAATATAGCGAATCGTGTCTGTTTGGCTCATGTTGAGGGTTCCATAAACTGAAAGACTGAACTAAAACAAAGATGACTTAAATCCCGACAAAGGTAAATGCCGCCCAGTGGAAAGGGTGAGAAAAGCCGATCGCCTGATCATCGGAGAATCGGTTAAACAGCTCGTTTTTGATGAAATCGGCTGTGCTGATCTGATCAAAAAAATCCATTTTCTCTCCGTTGGTCGTATCTCGTAGCCATTGTTGTGCCTGTCGCAATGCCTGGTGGGGTTCTAGCTGCTTTTCGCCACGCCAGAGATGATAAAACCGCACCAGCAGCATGGCTGTTGCCAGATCGCTCACAGACCAGAGGGAGGCAATAATGCCAGCTACTCCCGCTTGCAACAGTCCGGTGGGGAGTCCGATTGCTTCATCGGCAAGTTTAATTCCTGGCAGTCCGGTTTCGCAGGCGGAGAGGATAGCGAGACGGATGCCGCCTTGTTCGCTCAATCTAAGGTCGAGGAGGTCGCGCAGGGTGAGCAGTCCATCGCTCATGGCGAGTCCGCTGTTGAGCGGGTCGTTTAGGTTAGCAGTACCGTGGCAGGAGAGGTGAAGGATGTTGTAGTGGGGCAAGGTAGAGCGAACCGCTTCGATCGTCGCTTCCTCATGCTTTAAGACTTTGTGTTGCGGAAAGGTGGCAACAGCAGAAGCTACTTCGCGGCTGGAGTTGGGCAGATCTTGCAGGGGATTGTCGATCGCCAAAATCGAGTCTGCTCCAGTTCGCTGAGTAATGTCGTGTGCTGCGTTGAGTGATATGGCGTTGGGGGCGTAGGTGAAGTGGATGAGATCGAAAGCGTAGCGCCGTTTTGTGGGAGTAATGTTGTCTTCTGTCCAGGCGGCGTGGAGCGGCAGCAGGCTGAGGTATCCGGTGGGGATGAGGGTGGCTTGCTGGAAGGAGTGCTGTTTGAGGTGAGCAATCAGGGATGACATCAGGGGTTGCCAGAGTTGATGGGTGACTTGATCGATCGCCTCTAGCCAACCCTGGTAATTCGTTCGGGATTGTTCATAGGCGCTGAACCAAGTATTGTTGAGTAGATCAATCAGGTCGGTTTCGTTCAACTCATCCAACCAAAGATCCGCAATGCCAGCTTGGGTAACGATGAGGGCAAGACTGCCTAAAGGGGTCGGGACAAGATAAACCAGGGGAATGCCAGGGCGAACGGCTTGCTGAATATCCTTAAGGTCAGGTTGAGCCAGGAAGTCTGTGTAGCCTTCCACCTGACGGATCTGCTCGATCGCTTCCGTTAACGTTTGGCGCAGTTGCAGAGCTTCAGTTCGGAAGGCTTCTGGGGTGAGGCTA
>Ga0209490_10005720_pt1 | contig 11314 bp, 6 predicted proteins | sample MAT06_FD_187209 | JGI IMG/M metagenome (GOLD analysis project Ga0209490, IMG submission 187209) | Freshwater microbial communities from Lake Fryxell liftoff mats and glacier meltwater in Antarctica - MAT-06 (SPAdes) (version 2) | ecosystem: Environmental > Aquatic > Freshwater > Ice > Liftoff...
GTTTTGGCTCCATGTAATGGTTGTCCATCAGGTTTGGATTGACATTCAGATCCCAATCAATCATTTCCAATAGCAGTCCGTAATCTCCTACTCGGTCTTTTGGAGTGGCATTCCAAAGTAGTTCGTCGGGAATGATTGCCTCATTGACCAAAGATTGGTACATGGCAAAAATATCTGAGGCTTTTTGGGGCTCATAGGTACACAGACTGCCTGGCGCATGGAGCATTCCGGGAGGAACATCCCAGCCGGTTCCCGGTTGGAGCCTGAACGCCTGAGAATAATTGGTGATCTTATTGTCTCCTTTGTTGAAATTTTTCAGACAGTCCAATATTGTCTCCTTAGATGTGCCCGGTGCTATTCCAAAGAAAGTGTAGGGAAAATCTCCTCCATGATTATTTACTTGGGGCGGAAAATAGTAGGCTTCGGGTTTTCCGTTTTGCCCTGTCAATGCCCCGAATTCATCACTTGGATGGATGTGGTGTGGGAGTGGCCCCATGTTATCGAAAAATTTGGAGTACATCGGCCACGATTTATACTTGTTCCATAGCCGCTCTCCGACGACCTGCGCACCAAGTTCGCCGATGGCATCTTTCAAAAGGAATAGTTCTGTTTTGCCTCCATCCTCATAAGCGATATGGCTGAGACCTTCATTTTTACTGGTCAAGGGACCATTCTGCGCGGCAGTGGTAGATGAAAACCATCGCTCGTCTATGCCGCCCCGGGCTCCGCCGAGTGCGTAGTAATCATCGGGATGGAGTTTGATCCTTCTTCCGGGTACACAAAAAGATCTTGGCACCCAGGTCGGGGTCAGCCTTAGTATTCCTTCTCCTTGTTCTAATGCTTTTTTTGCCAAACTCATTTTTTACAGATTTTCGGGTTATTGGTTATTTATTTTTTGTTGACTTTAAGTAATTTTTCCAAATCCTCAGGTTGATTCAACGCCCTAATTTCAAGGTCATAGATTCTCTTTTCTTTTGGTTGAATTTGAATCAAAGTTCCGTTTTTCCTAGCGCCGCTTTGTCCGATCGGGGGATTGGTAGCAGGTTCTAGGGCAGTTACATATTCACCTTTTCCCCAGTGCTGCCAATTGATCAGCCAAGGAAGCTGGATTTTGTTGAATGTCAAAGAAATACCTATACCAAGCTTTTGGTTTACAAAACCACATTCGCAATTTCCGCCCGCATCGGCTGTTGGATCTATGAAAGCGACATCTTCCCCAAATCCCGCATGCGCATCCATGGGTGCAGGACACTTTTTATAGTCGTTGTTTGAATTAAAAATCCTGTTTTTCGGATCATTGTCCATGGAATTCCAGTTTCCCTTCCATACGATAGCTGTTCCTACATCTATCAGCGGCCAACCACAATTTAGGTGATAGAGCAACATGTGCGGTGCAGGAGAGTTGCCGAGGTTGGTGATTTCATCCCGGATTTTGATAACCGGCTCGCCCAAAACACCTGAGATGGTTCTTTTCATTTCCATTGAAGGACCAAAGCAGGTGGTTTCCCTGATGATGCCCGTAATACTCATCTCCATATTTCCATTGAGCGGATCTGGCTGAATGATGGATGTGATTTCTGCCGGGATATTGCTTGCATTCCCGTGTAATCCTCTATTTCCAAATTCATCGGATTCGGGACCGCCGACATGCGAAAGCCCACAGGTCGTCAATAATCCGCCGCCAAAAGTCCTCAACCAATCTATTCCTTTATTTGAAAATGGCTGCGGAGACGTGACTCCCGCATGACTGATCCAAGCAAGGCTGTGGGCATTGAAGAAGGCATCGGCGATGTCCATTCCCCTGTCTAGCACAACTTTGTATCTCAGGCCTGTTCCTGTATTGATCCAAGCGATCCGAACTCCTTTTCCCAATCCATTGTCCAAAATGGAAGTTTCGATCCCGCCCAACTGCATGTTATTCGAGATTTTGTCTTTCCACAATGACTTTTTTAGCTCATTCAAATCGCTCATAAATCAGGTAAAATATTCAAAATTCAATTTATAATCTGAAATCTAGGTCAGTATCCTGTTCTGTCAGGTAGATTTTTTGCCTGCATTAAATTTAACCATTTAAAGCGCTCAAAAAAGCCAAAGAATCCTTTTTATTGGACTTAAGCCGCAATATTTATTGAATCAAAAACCATTGGATCCAAGGGATTTTATTCTGTGGAAATTTTGGATTAAAAATTACTAAATCCATTTTTTACCTTTTTTCCCATTCATAAAAAACAGATGCATGTCATCAATTTGCTATCCATTCTAGGTTGAATTTCCTTACCTTGAAATGCTATAAACCTAAAATTACATGAAAATCATTAAGTCACTTCCCGCCCTCTTTGGGGTTATTTGTTTCTTTTTCGTTTTAGGACTTTATGCGCAAAGCAGTAAAAGAGATTATTACGAATTGAAGATTTACCATATTGAAAATCAAAATCAGGAAAGCCAGATTGACAGTTATCTGCAAAAAGCATTGCTGCCGGCATTACATAGAAATGGAATAGAAAAAGTTGGGGTTTTCAAGCCGATTGCAACCCAACCTGATGCCGGAAAAAAAATATATGTGTGGATTCCTTACAGATCGATTAAAGAATATTTGGGAATTCAGCCCAAATTGGATAAGGATGTCATCTACCTTGCTGCCGGCAATGACTATATCATGGCTTCCCATATCAATCCCCCATATAAAAGGATGGAGACCGCTTTGTTACAAGCCTTTTCCGGCATGACAAGATTCATGGAATCAAAACTGGAAGGGCCCAAAAAAGACAGGATTTATGAATTGAGAAGTTACGAAGCCGGTACAGAAAAATTGTACCGACAGAAAGTGAAAATGTTCAATGAAGGGGAAATTGATATTTTCTTCAAATTGGATTTCAATCCTGTATTTTTTGCTGAGACTTTGGCAGGTGCCCAAATGCCAAATTTGATGTATATGACAACTTTTAACAACATCGAATCAAGGGAAGCGCATTGGAAAGCTTTTGGAGCTGACTCGGACTGGAATATGATGAAAGTGATGGAGGAATATCAGAATACGGTTTCCAGAAATGATACCCGACTACTATATCCTACCGACTATTCAGATATTTAGCTTTCCAAATATCTAAAACAAAAAGGGCCAACATGGAAAAACATATTGGTCCTTTTTTATTGGTCAGAAATGAGAAACCTTAACTCACATTGCAGCTATCCACTCAGAAGTTGTTGAATTTTAGCAATTTCTGTTTTTTCGGGTTTTGGTTTGTGTACTACGGATTTTCTTTTGGTAAATGGTTGGTGTTTGGATTGCAGGATATCGTAAATCTGCTTTAGGTTGTCGTTGGGGAGTGTGCATTTATGTGTGGTGATGATTTGTGTTGTTACCCGAGATGGTGATCACTTTTTGGGTGTTCACGATTCTTACAATCTCACTCCAGCAGCTTTTTATGCCTGTGTGTTTCAGTTGATGCCTTACGGTATTCACCAACCAGTAAGCCAATATTCCAAGATGGAGGTGCGCCATCGTGGCGTCATCATTTTTGTGATAGGTCGCACGGAGGTATTGCAGTTTTTCTCATTTCTGATGGGCTATGTTCTCCGCACCTATTTACCGGGCATTGCTGTGCTGCAGTGTATCCATGTTCACCATTTATGAAAGATTATCTACCGACAAAAGATCGAGTTTTTTTGAGGCAACAATACGCTTCCAAAGTTCCCCAACATACCTCTTTACCGTTGGATCAGCTTCTTTCTGAAAGATGAGTTGTTTGCGTTCATATTTTTCAGTCAGCTGCTTTTGGATTTTGTTGAGCTGGTTTGCAGTGACATCCTCCATAAATCCTACATTCAGCATTGTGCGGTGGCATACCCTGTTGCCTGAATTACGGTAACTTTCCTAAAAATCAAATTTCTTGTTTAGCTCTAAAAAGCTGTAATGTGGGTTAATGGTCGTATACTTTAGGAGTTATTGATTTCTGAAAAGGGTATTGTGTAGAAATTGTGAGATCTAGGATGTAAAAGATTGAGCTATTTACTTTTTGTGATTTAAAAAACTGTCCTGCCATCTCATGGTTTAAAAAAAATCAGCCCAGCCTTTTCAGGAGCAAACTTCTTGAAAAAGCTGGGCTTTAATATGTTTAAGAAAAAAAGTTAAAAGAAGGGACTCAAATCAGATTCTGCTGCAGGGTATGCATAGAATTTATCCAAATTTGTAAAGACGTTGCTTCTAGGTATGGCACCTGGAATCGGAGGAAAATAATAAGCAAGTGGATTGGCTACAATGCGCTGACCATAAGGAACAATTATCTCTTGAATTCGACCGGTTCGCATGATATCAAACCATCTTTTATTTTCGAATGCTAGCTCCACCCTTCGCTCCTTGAAGATCGCTTCTCGCATCGGTGACTGACCAGATGCATTAGAGGACCCCAATCCTGCACGAGACCTAACTTGATTGATAAGACTTGCCGCCTCACCGGATTTTCCCTGCTCATTAAGCGCTTCCGCCATCAAAAGTAGTACTTCTGAATAGCGATAGACAGGCCAGTTTATCCCGTGGTTGTTGTGCTGGGCATGTGCATCCTGAAACTTCCGGATAATCGGAGTAAGTTTGTTCGGTCCCGGTCTTCCAGATACTTCAATGTAAGCTATCGATGCGTCCTCACGGAGATCACCATCCTCATAAGCCGCAATGATATCAGGGGTCGGAATATTGTTACCCTGTCCGTCAAGAGGCTGTGGATTAGTCGTTCCAAACAGCGATCTTACTTCATTTACAGTCAAAGGATATGGCAATTGCTGGTACAAAAACGAGCCTTGAAGACCCTCTGGCCCTTCGCGATACTGCACTTCGAAGACTGATTCTGCGTTGTTTTTATTGCTTGAATTTTTAGAGAAAGCCATATTGTAGGATGGCATTAGCGAATATTCTCCAGAGGAGATCACCGGACCAAGAATCTGCTCTGCCTCAGGCCATCGCTTTAGGTAGATAAATGCATCAGCTAGTAATGTTCTGGCTGCGCCTTGGGTCACCCGGCCTGGAAGCTGCTGGGCTTTCTGTGGAAGCAATGGCACTGCCTCTGTCAAGTCCTGAATGATTTGATCAAATACTGCTGGCTCCTCTGACAAAGGAAGTGCAGCACCTTCCCTACCTGGTACAGGAGTGACATGAAGCGGAACTTTCCCAAAATAGCGGACCAAGTGGAAATAGGCGAATGACCGGAGGAAAAGAGCCTGACCTTTTATATTGCTTTTCGAGGCCTCGTTAAACTCCACAGCATCGATTGTTCCCAATACCTGATTGGTACGGGCGATAATAAGATAAAGCTGACGCCAAGCATTAAGGACGTTAGCATTCGGGGTGGTTCCGTTACTCACCGGCACCGAAAAGTCCGCCAAATTCTCTGAATTTTCTACTGCCCCAAAAAGGACATTTCGCATATAGAAAGTATTGTCCGAGTGCAATTCACCCAAAAGCCATGCCTGGGAATTATAATAACCCCGAAGCGGCGCATAGGCAGCATTGACTGCCTGAGCAAAGTCATTTTCGGTTTTGAAAAACGTCACCGAGCTTAGTTGTGTCTCAGGCGTTATCGTCAGGAAGTCATCACAGCTTGAGAAAGCCATGACCAAGGAAAGAAGTAATATGTTATATTTTTTCATTTTTTTCAGTTTAGGAATTGATCAACTACTGAGATCTGATTTAAAAATTAATATTGGCTCCAAAGGTGATCGTGCGTGGGACAGGAAATGGACCCAAGTCTATGCCTGGACTGAGATTTCCACCGTCACCCTGACCATTTCCTTGCATGCTTACTTCAGGATTTTGTCCTCCCCAATAGTTGGTGAATACAATCACATTCTGCGCAGAGGCATATAATCGGACAGATTTGATGGCCTTGGGAAGCTTGGTGACAGTATAACCCAAAGTGATGTTTCGGATGGTGAAAAAGGAAGCATCCCACACAAAGTTGCTGTTGGGCCAATCTCGTTCGATACCAGTCACGTTTCCTCCACCTACCGTTGTTCCAAAAATTCCTGCTCCCGGATTTTCTGGAGATCTAAAGCGATCCCCCGCTTTACGTACCATATTAAATACTCCGTCCAGATTGGCGGTGGAATAAAGATGTCTCATGTATACATCTTGGCCTTGGGAACCTGACCCTATTATGCTCATGTCCCAATTTTTATAGTTGAAATTATTGGTAATCCCATACGTAAAATCTGGGAAGGGATTCCCGATTATTGTCCTGTCATCTCGATCTCCTCCAAAGGTAAGTACCCCGTCACCGTTGACGTCAGCTAGCTTGATGCTGCCTACGGTGGATCTTCCTGGTATTATGGGGGAATTAGCTAAATCTTCTGCATTGGCATAATTGCCAAGTTTTTGAAGTCCATAAAACTGCCCGAATTGCTGCCCTACCTGAGTAATGTGGAAACTTCCATAAACCCTATCAATCCCATCGGCCAAAGCCATCACCTTGTTGCGGTTGATGGAAAGGTTTGCATTTATATTCCATCTAAATGCACCTTTTGTCGGCGTGGCGTTTATTGAAAACTCATGGCCCCAAAACTTGATTTCCCCAATGTTATCATTGAAGTTGGTGAAACCTGATTCCTGAGGAATCTGTACAGCAAATAGCAGATTGGTCGTATTTTTAACAAAATAATCATAAGTGAACGAAATCCTATCGTCCAAAAACGCCAAATCAAAGCCAACATCAAACTGTGCTGTAGTCTCCCATCCAAGGTTGGGATTATCCAATGAGGTGACTGCCGCACCAGGGGTGATGGTATTTCCAAAAGCTACATTTACGGTGTTGTTAACCAAAGCATATTGAGTATAATTTCCGATGTTATTATTTCCGACAATTCCGTAGCTGGAGCGGAGTTTTAGAAAAGAGATGGTTTTATTTCCCTGCAAAAACCCTTCATCCGATAGCACCCATCCTACAGAAGTTGAAGGGAATACTCCCCATCGGTTATTTACTCCAAATCGCGATGAACCGTCTGCTCTTGCAGATGCTGTAAAAAGATATTTACTTTTATAGTTGTAGGTAAATCTGGAGAAAACCGATGTAAGACCCCACTCTTGCACATTGTTAAAAGTCCCACCTCGATTGATATTGATTGCTGATTGAGTGGTAAGAATTCGATCATCTGCATAGGTATCCGCTTGAAGACGGTACTGGTCGAGTCGGAACCGTTGATTGGCCAATCCTCCCAGTACTTCAAAATTATGGTCATTTATCGAGTTCCGATAGGTAGCGATGTTTTCATTCAACCAGGAAATGCTATTTGAAGTTTCCCGGATAGAAGCAGCAATGGTCGGAATGGCCTGATTGATAGACGAAGTGGCCGTGGAGGGATTAGAAAAGAAAAACCTGGCGTTGTTCAATTCTACATTGAAAGTGGACTTGAGGGAAAGCCCTTTGATTGGCTTCCATTCTATGTAAGTAGTTGCCAGCAAATTCAACCGAGTGGTTTCATTGGTAAGTTCCTGTGCTGATCTCACCCAGTTTGGATAAGCAAAGATATTGCCTGTCTCGGCTGGAAACCTATTAAAAAGAGTTAGCTCACCGGATTCGTTGCGGATTGGCATGACAGGCCATGTATGCAACGCATTGAAAATGATTCCTGTTCCACGATCTCCATCCGATCTAGGAGTATTATCGAAGACGTAGTTTGGCGCCACATTTACTCCGATGTTGACCTTGTCGGACAACTGATAATCTGTGTTTAATCGTAGGGAGAATCTCTTAAAATCGGTATTGACTACCACACCCTTTTGATTAAATACACCCGCCACAACGGAGGTATTGACCCGCTCCTTGTTCGATGTGAGAGTCAGGTTGTAGCTAGATATCGGTGCAGTCTCGAGTAATGCATCGTACCAGTCATTGGTATCGTCCCGATAGATAGAGGGATCCTGGAATATGCTTGGTACCGGACGAGACGCATCTTCATAGTATTCCTTTTTGAACTGGGCAAACTCCTCTGCGTTCATCATCTCAAGTCTTCCTCTTTGGGGTACCTTCTGAAAACCTGTAAAAACATTCAGATTGACATTGGTTTGACCTGTTTTACCCTTCTTGGTAGTAATCAAAACTACGCCATTTGCTGCTCGAGATCCATAAAGGGAAGTAGAAGCTGCATCTTTCAGGACTGTGATATCGTCGATTTCGTCGGGGTTGATTGAGTTGATGTCGCCGGTGATCGGAAATCCATCCACGACATAAAGTGGCTCACTTCCTCCTGTAACAGAAAGCTGTCCTCTAATCCGAACCTGCATGCCTCTACCGGGCTGACCCGTAGTCTGATTGATTTGCACCCCTGCAAATCTACCCTGCAGCTTTTGAGCAATGGTGGAGACCGGCATATCTCTAAGTTCGTCACCACTGATTGATTTAATGGCTCCTGTAACCTCCTTCTTGATCTGGCTACCGTATCCCACCACTACTACCTCCGAAAGGGCGGACATAGAGGCTACCATGGAGATAGTATAAACCGTCAGACCACTTTGGACAGTGATTTCTTGGGGTGAATACCCGATAAAGCTCACTACCAGAATAACTCCAGGTGCAGCCTCAATAGTAAAATTACCATCAAGATCTGTCACAGTTCCCGTTTGAGTTCCTTTGACTACCACAGTAGCACCAGGGACGGCTTCTCCAGTTTCGTCTTTTACTGTACCTGTTACATTTACCGATTGGGCGAAACCAGTAAAACCAGTAACCAGAATGAAAAGCATTAACCCAAATAGCCGAGTCTTTACTTTAGTTTGAAAATATTTTTTCATAAAATTGGGTTTTGTTAATAGTAAATTATCCCTACCAATTACCAAATTAACTTTTCAGAAACTATCCTGCACAGTACTGTATTTCAGTTATTTAAATACTTTAAAATATCAAAAAGCAACAGGATGCCACAGGATGGTTTCTCGAGCAAATATCTTAGTTGTATTATATATTGTGTCGCTTCAGAATTTACAAAACCTACAGCTTTTTTTAGCTTAAAAAAAAAATTGAGACGGCTTCAATTAATTGAAATCCACTTACTTTTTCACCATCATTAGAATCTAATTGATTCACTAAATGACCTATAAATTAAAAACTCAATTGCTTTCAATCGCATTTCTTGCAGCCTTCGGATTTCAGTGCACAGATAAAAAAACGCTAGAACTTGAAAACACCACAATCTCATTAGTAGGAAATAACCTTGTTTCCCGAATGATGGATTATAGCACATTCGAAACTGAATTACATCTTCGCTTCCCCGAAAATTACTTGATTGTCCGGAATATGTCCGACCCTTGAGATAGACTTGGGTTTTGTCTTAGATCGGGTTCATGTCTTTGGGCGTCAATACTATCCTTTTGTTCCGGATAATTATCCTTTTGAATTGGAGAAAATTCGTCAGAAGGTAGCTATCCCGGACATGGCAATCTGGATGGCTATTAGAGGTGAAATCGAAGATCTAGCTGCTAAGATATGACCCCCGCATGACTGATCCAAGCAAGGCTATGGGCATTGAAGAAGGCATCGGCGATGTCCATTCCCCTGTCTAGCACAACTTTGTATCTCAGTCCTGTTCCTATATTGATCCAAGCGATCCGAACTCCTTTTCCCAATCTAATTTCCATTATGGAAGTTTCGATCCCTCCCATTTGAGCAGGATAAGAGATTTTATCCTTCCAAACAGGGATAGTAGAATGCGTTTCTTCCCCCCCCCTAATTCAGCGGTTTTCTAATTCAGTATTTTCAGGTAAATGTTTTTATTGAAATAGAAACCCCCACCATGAAGCGTCATGGTGGGGGTTTTTGTTAGAAATTGAAGTTATCAAGCTCCTTCAACATAATGTTTCGGTATTCCACTTTCATCGGAGGACCTACATGGACCTGAATTCCCAAAAGACCTTTCATACTCCTGTTGACATTGTCTTCATCCACCACTTCACTGATCAGGACACCATTGACATGGTGTTTCATCACATTACCTTTGACCACAAGGTGTATTGAGTTCCAGTTTTCACTTTTGATCAATGTCCTTAAGGAATCGGCATCACCCAATTCTTCGGTGACACGCAGACCTTTCCAGGCATTTCTTTCAATGTTATCTCTTAATTCTCCGGCCGGGGTTTGTGGATCGATGGTAGTTTTCTGTCCGATGTAAGCCAAAGTAGTGCGCTTTCTTTCTTCATAGTTTTGGCCGGTATAAGAATTTTTGCCATCAATATCCGCCTGATAACCACGCAATGCAAAAGGAAGCTCTGTGAATCTTTCACTTCGGTAATTGATGCCTGAGTTGCCGTCCTTGGTAATCTTGACTTCAAGTTTCAATTCAAAATCCGCAGGTTCTCCACCTTTCCAGATCAAAAATGAATTGGTTTGAAGAATGGTTTCCGGCGTTATTTCCCCGACAATATTTCCGTCTTCCACGCGCCAATAAGTAGAATCTCCTTCCCATCCGGCTAGGGTTTCTCCGTCAAACAGCGAAACAAAACCGGTTGTTTCGGTTGCGTTAGTTGGTGGCAAAAGGCCTGTTTCCCCGCTTTTCATTTCGGTATTGTGTGCGGGGTTGTTGCATGCTGCAAGCGTGGTGAAAGCCAGGCAAATAAGAGAAACCGGGCATTTCCAAAGTGTGGATTTTTTCATTTGATCGGTCGTTGATAATATTTTCTTCCTATTTATAAACATCATGACCCGCATTGCCTCCCGAAATCAGGTATGCCATCAGGTCTTTCAATTCCTCTTCGTTTAGCCTGTTGATCATTCCTGGCATCATCACGGAGATGTCGGAAAGTTTCTTGCTCTTCACGTCTTTTTTGGCAATTTCCCTGAGAATATCCGGTGCAAATGGGTTTTGCGAAATGAAGTATTTGTCCGCATCCTCATTGGTAAGTTTGCCCAAAACAGAACTGCCGTCAGCCAGATAGAAAATAGTCGCGGCATATTGGTCAGAGATGGTGTTGTTTGGATTGATGGTTGCGTCGAGGACGTCTTTTGGCGAAAACCTTGTCCCCAACTGTGTCAGGTCCGGCCCCACAATCCCGCCTTCTCCCTGCATGTTATGGCAGGATTGGCATAATGTTGCCGCATACATGGCTTTCCCTTTGACTAAATCCCTTCCTTTGAGATCAGCCATCAGAGGCAATGCTTCCTCAACAGTCCATCTTTTTCCCGGACCGACAGGCTGCACATCTGTCACCACGAGGTCATTGCCACTTCCTGTCAGCATGGCCGCACCGGACATCTCATTGTAATTTTCAAAATCGGATTTGGAGACGTGTGTCAAAGCCATTTTTCTCGCCCTATCAATGAATCCCACATAACTTCGG
>Ga0209490_10005721_pt1 | contig 11314 bp, 9 predicted proteins | sample MAT06_FD_187209 | JGI IMG/M metagenome (GOLD analysis project Ga0209490, IMG submission 187209) | Freshwater microbial communities from Lake Fryxell liftoff mats and glacier meltwater in Antarctica - MAT-06 (SPAdes) (version 2) | ecosystem: Environmental > Aquatic > Freshwater > Ice > Liftoff...
CGCCCGGCGCTGAACTTTCTGCAGATGCTGTCGGCGGTGGCCACAGTGACGCGGCAGTACGTCGACGCCATCGCCGGGCTGAGCCCCAACCCACGGGGCTGCGCTGTGCTGGACACGCGCAAGACCCTGCCCGGCCTGCGCCAGGCGCAGAAGTACGCGGTGCGCACCGGCGGTGGCCAGAACCAGCGGCTGGCGCTGTGGCACGGCATCCTGATCAAGGAAAACCACATCGCCGCGGCCGGTGGCATCAGCGCAGCGCTGCAGGCGGCGCTGGCCTTGAACAGCGGTGTGCCGGTGCAGATCGAGGTCGAAAGCCTGGCCGAGCTGGAAGAGGCCCTGGCCGCCGGCGCACCCGGCGTGCTGCTCGACGACTTCACGCTCGCCGACATGCGCAGCGCCTGCGCGCTGAACGGCGGCCTTGCGGTGCTCGAGGTCTCGGGCGGTGTCGACCTGCAGAGCATTCGCAGCATTGCCGCCACGGGCGTGGACCGCATCTCCATCGGCAAGCTCACCAAGGACGTTCAGGCGGTCGACCTGTCGCTGCGCGTGGAGCCCTTCGGCGCTGCCTGAGCCGCTCGGCCTCTGGGTATCGCGCTGGGTATCGCACTGGATATCGCGCTGGATATCGCGCTCAACCGGCTGGCGCAGCCAGTGAGCGCAAGTCTTCTTCCCAGCCCATCAAGGTCTCGCGTGCGCGCTGGCGCTGCGCGGGCGGCGCCGCGTTGTGGATGCGCGCGGCCAGGGCGCAGTTGTATGCCCTCAACTTCAACTGGTAGGTGCGATAGACAGGGTTCGGCGAGGCTTCGGTGTGCGCGGCCAGCTTGCGCATCGCCGCCAGGCGCTGGTCGGCATCGGCTTTCTCGCTGGCCAGACGGCGCAGCGTGTCGACCACCTCACGTTGACGGCGCTGGCGTTCCTGCAGCCACAACGCGGGGTCGAAGGGCGAGGCCAGCACGCTCTCGCGCAGCACTTGCAGCTGTGCGGGTGCGAGGCGGCCGTAGAGCCGTTCAGCGCGCTTGACCGCACGGTCCAGTGATTCAGCCTGCCGCGCGGCCAGGTCGGGCTGCAGAAATTCTTCGCGTATCTCGGCGATGCCCTTGGCGTAGCGCTGCTCCAGGTGCTTGAACTGCGCCTCTTCCAGGCCGCGGCTTTGCTCGGCAGCCAGGGCCAGGGCACGCTGCAGCGTGGGTTCGAACACATCGCGCGCCTGCGTCTGCCAGCGGCAGGCCAGTTCGGGCGTGATCGGCTCCAGCACCTGTTGTTGCGCCGTGACGAGCAGGGCGGCATAGGCTGGCAGCTGGCTGCTGCGGTGCCAGTCGAAGATCTCGCCGACACCCTGCTTCACACGCGGTGCCTGCTCGGCGCTGAAGTCGACATGGCCGTCCAGCCACCACCAGGCCAGCTGAGCGCCGTTGCCATAGGCAAGACGCACGCTGCTGCAGCCGCCCAGCAGGGCCAAGGCTACCAACAGCAGACCGATAATCGAGGTTTTGATGCGAGACATCTGCATGACCCTCAATGTCGTGATCATGGCTGCGGGCAAGGGCACCCGCATGAAGTCGGCCTTGCCCAAGGTGCTGCACCGTCTGGCCGGCACCAGCCTATTGCAGCATGTCTTGAATGCAGCTGCTGGCGTGGGTGCGCTGCGCACGGTGGTGGTCACCGGCCATGGCGCCGACGAGGTGGAAGCCGCGGTCGCCGACAGCGGCGCTGTCTTCGTGCGCCAGATGCCCCAGCTGGGCACCGGCCACGCCGTGCAGCAGGCCGTGCCGGCGCTGGATGACGCCAACGACATCACACTGATCCTGTACGGTGATGTGCCGCTGATCCGTCCCGAGACCGCTGCTGCGCTGGTGCAGGCCTGCGGCGGCAATCAGCTGGCGCTGCTGAGCTTTCGGCCGGCCGACCCGGCGCGTTATGGCCGCATCGTGCGCAGCGACACTGGCGGTGGCAGCGCCAGCGACAGCGACAGCGGCAGCGTGCAAGCCATCGTCGAATACAAGGACGCCACGCCCGAGCAGCGCGCCATCGGCGAGGTCTACAGCGGCATCATGGCCGCGCCCACCGCCATGCTGAAGCGCTGGGTGGCCGATCTGGACAACCACAACAGCCAGCGCGAGTACTACCTCACCGACGTCGTGGCCATGGCCGTGGCCCAGGGGGTGCCGGTGGCGGCGCAGATCGTTGCCGACGAGGCTGAAGTGGCCGGCATCAATGACGCCGCGCAGCTGGCCGAACTGGAACGTGTGTTCCAGCGGCGCCAGGCCGCGGCGCTGATGGAACACGGCGTGCGCCTGGCCGACCCGGCACGGCTTGACGTGCGTGGCCAGCTTTCCTGTGGCAGCGATGTGCAGATCGACATCAACTGCATCTTCGAGGGCGTTGTGCAGCTTGCGGATGGCGTGCAGGTCGGCGCGCACTGCGTTATCCGCAATGCGCGCATCGGCGCGCGTGCCGTCATCCACCCCTTCACGCACATCGATGGCGCGGTGGTAGGGGCCGGGGCGCTGGTCGGGCCTTACGCGCGCCTGCGTCCGGGCGCCGAGCTCGGCCCCGAGGTGCACATCGGCAACTTCGTCGAGGTCAAGAACAGCACGCTGGCACGCGGCGCCAAAGCCAACCACCTGGCCTACCTGGGCGACGCCACGGTGGGCGAAGGCGTGAACTTCGGTGCCGGCAGCATCACGGCCAACTACGACGGCGAGAACAAGCACCGCACCACCATCGGCAACCACGTGCACGTGGGCAGCAACTGTGTGCTGGTGGCGCCGGTGACGCTGGGCGACGGCGCCACCATCGGCGGCGGCAGCACCATCGCCAAAGACGCACCGGCCGGCCAGCTGACGGTGGCCCGCGCCCGCCAGGCCACGCTGCCGGGCTGGACGCGGCCCGCGAAGAAGCCGCGATAGCTCGGCGTCATTTCGGCGTCATGTCGGCCTGAGCGCGGCCTCAGCGCGGCCTGAGCGGGGCCTTGACTCGGCTTCAGCCCTGATTGTTGGCAAGCCAGGCCTCGAACGGCGCCTGCGCCATGGGCTGGCCCTCGATGAAACCCTGCTCGGCGTCGCAGCCCCGGGCGCGCACCCATTCACGCTGCGCCTGCGTTTCCACGCCCTCGGCCACCACCTCCATGCCGAGGCTCTTGCCCAGGTTGATGATGGCGTGGGCAATGGCCGCCGAGCCTGCATCGGCCGGCAAGTCGGTGATGAAGCTGCGGTCGATCTTCAGGCGGTCGATGGGCAGGTGCTTCAACAGCGCCAGGCTGGTGTAGCCGGTGCCAAAGTCGTCGATGGCGATGCCCACGCCCAGCGCCTTCAAACGCTGCAGCGCGTGGCGCACCCCGGCCACGTCGTCCATCAACATGCGCTCGGTGAGCTCCAGCTCGAGCATCGAACCGTCAGCACCGGCATCGGCCAGCGCCTGCTCGACGGTCTCGACGAAGCGCGGCGCCTGAAACTGCAGCGTCGACAGGTTCACCGACACCGGCACCCGCGCCAGGCCGCTGTGGTGCCAACGCACGGCGCAGCGCAGCGCCTCGTGCAGCACCCAGGTGCCGATGGGCAGGATGAGCCGGCGCGCCTCGGCCACCGGGATGAATTCGTCCGGGCCCACCACACCGCGCTCGGGGTGCAGCCAGCGCACGAGTGCTTCGACACCCAAAAGGCGCCCATCGGCCAGCGAGATTTGCGGCTGAAAATGCAGCAGGAATTCGCCATCGCGTATGGCTTGGGCAAGGCGGCTTTCCATCGCCAGTTCAGCGCGCGCCTGCTCGGCCATCGCGGGCTCGAAGAAGCTGCAGTGGGCGCGGCCCTGCTGCTTGGCGCGGTACATCGCGATGTCTGCGTGCTTGACCAGTTCGGCCGGTGTGCTGCCGTGCTCGGGGTAGAGCGCCACGCCGATGCTGGGCGTCACAGAGATCCACACGCCCTCCACTTCCAGCGGCGCACCGATCTCGGCCAGCAGCTTGGCCGCCACGGCCTGCACCGCTGCCGGCGCCGGGTTGCCGGCCAGCAAGATCACGAACTCGTCACCGCCGAAACGCGCCACCAGGTCGGCGCCGCGCGCCGGGCGGCTTTCATCCTCGCCCACGACAGGGGCGCGCAGCGTGTGGGTGATGCGAGCGGCCACGGTCTGCAGCAGCACATCGCCCACCAGGTGGCCCAGCGAGTCGTTGACGCGCTTGAAGTGGTCGAGGTCGATGAACATCATCGCCAGCGTCTCTTTGCGCGCCTGCGCTTGCGCCAGCAGCCCCTGCGCGCGCATGTCGAAGGCCAGGCGGTTGGGCAGGCCGGTCAGCGCGTCGTGCATCGCCAGGTGCTCGATGCGCTGCTGCGCCTGTTCCCGGTCGCGCAGGTCGCGCACGATGGTCATGCGCAGACGTTCGCCCTGGAACTGCATCGTTCGCACGATCAATTCCACCGGCACCTCGTGGCCGTCGCGGTGCAGCAGCGCGCTGTCGTAGCTGATTTCCAGGCCGGCGGCGATGACCTCGGCGACGCGCTGGCGCTGCAGTGGCGCGACAAAGTCCAGCGTCGAACGGCCCAGCATCTCGGGCAGCGTGTAGCCCAGCAGCGCCAGCAGCGGCGGGTTGGCATCGGTGATGAAGCCGCCCTGGTGGAACACGATGCCCTCGGCACTGGCGTGCATGAACTTGGCCAGCCGCTCTTCGCTGTCGCGCAGCGCGGCCTCGGCTTGGCGGTGGCGCGTGATGTCGCTGATGAGCACGAAGGCGCCCACCGGCTCGGGTTCCAGGCCCTCGCCGGGAGCTTGCAGGTGCGGCAGCAGATGCACTTCCAGATGCCGCTGCGTGCCGGCCGCGTCGGTGATGTCGCGTTCATAGCGCGAGCTCCGCCGTTCTTGCATCACGCCGTCGACCTGGGGCTGGATCCGCGCTGCGGCTTCTTCGCCGATGACCTCGGCGACGGTCAAGCCGAGGATGGATTCTTCGGTGCGGCCGAACATCTCGGCATAGCCGCGGTTGGCATAGCGGCAGGTGTTGCCCTGGCGCTCGAAGTAGGCGATGGCTGCCGGCACGTTGTTGCACAGCAGCGTGAACTGCGCGATGCGGTCCTGCAACAAAGGCGGCAACGCCGGCGTGGGCAGGGCGTCGCCGTTCATGCGGCAGCCTTCATCTGAGGGCCTGCTCGACGGTGTCAGCCGCCAGGCACAGGTCTTCCCATGCCTTGGCCTTTTCACCTGGGCTGCGCAGCAAATAAGCCGGGTGATAGCTGACGACCAGCGGCACACCCTGGTAGCGGTGCACCTGGCCGCGCAGGCGGCCGATGGGCGCGTCGCTGCGCAGCAGCGACTGCACCGCGAACCGCCCCATGGCCAGGATGATGCGCGGCTGCAGCAGTTCTATCTGCCGCACCAGGAAGGGCTCGCACTGCGCCAGTTCTTCGGCGCTCGGGTTGCGGTTGCGCGGCGGCCGGCACTTCAGGGCATTGGCGATGTAGACGCTGCGCTCGGGCGGGCCGTCGCTGCCGCGAGAAAGCTTCAACGCGGCCAGCATGCGGTCGAGCAACTGGCCAGAAGCGCCGACAAAGGGCTCGCCTTCGCGGTCCTCGTCTTCGCCCGGCGCCTCGCCGACGACCATCCAGTGCGCCTGCGGGTGGCCGACGCCGAAGACCGTCTGCGTACGGCTTTCACACAGGCCACAGGCGCGGCAGGCCGCCACGCTTTCGCGCAATGCCAGCCAGTCCAAGCCAGCCACGTCGGCACGGACAGCAAGCGCCAGACGCTCGGGGGCAGCTTTGGCGGTGCGTTGGGCCTCGCGTGCGGTCGTGGATGCCGGCGAGGTTGCCGGCGAGGTTGCGGGTCCGCGTCCAGGTGCGGGTGCGGGTGCAGACCCGGCTATCGGTGCGTGCAGGGAAACAGCAGGGAAAACAGGCGACGGATCAGCCGTGGGCGCTGCGGCGGCCATTGCCGTCACAGCGGCAGGCACCGTGGGCTCGGCTTCTGGCGACGCCCACACGCGCAGGCCCATCGCCTGCAGCAAGGCCTGCTGGCGATCAGACCAGGGCATGCGCGGCCGCATCTGGCGGCACGCCGTTGATCGCCAGGCTCATCACCACCGCGTCTTCGCGGCGCAGGGCGGCCGGGTAGTAGCCGCGGCGCAGGCCCGCTTCGGCAAACCCAAGCCGGCGATAGAGCGCACGCGCGCGGTGGTTGCTTTCGCGCACCTCCAGCCACAACTTGGCGGCCCTGGCGGCCAGCGCGTGCTGCTGCAGCACGGCCATCATCGTGCGGCCGTGGCCCTGCCCTTGCTGCTCTGGCGCCACGGTGATGTTCAGCAGGTGCAGTTCATCGACACCCGGCATGGCGACGAAGTAGCCCACCACGGCCTCAGCCTCGAACCAGACTTCGGCCAGATAGCCAGCGGCCAGCGAATCGGTGAAGTTGCCGCGGCTCCAGGGGTGGCTGTAGGCGCGCTGCTCTACCGCGACGACCAGGTCGAGATCACGCACCGTCATCGCGCGGCGCCTCGGGTACGGTTCCAGCACCGCGTTCATGGCGTGGCGGCTGCGGGCTTGCGCGCCGCTTCTTGTTGTGCCGCCTCTTGTTGTGCCGCTTCTTGCTGTGCCGCCAGTTCGGCGATAGTTGCCGCGCTGCGTGCCGCCGTGCGTTCCGCCGTGGTGAAGGCCACCTTGTCGCGCAGATAAAGCGGCAGCGCCTCGGCCGCGGCAACGCCCTCGCCGGCTGCGGCGGCCTGCACCGCCAGACGCAGCAGGGCGGCGGCGCGGCCGGCTTCCCGCGGCCACAAGGCGGCACCTTCGGGCCGCGCCAGGCGCGCACCGAAGGCCGACCAGGCGCTGCCCGCCAACGCCTGCAGGGGGAGGAGCCCGGCCCAGGCCGCGTTCAGCCCCGGCAGCGTGTACAGCGCTGGCGGGTGCAGCACCTGCCAGGCACCCCCTTGCCAGAGGTAGGCGGCGGCATAACTCTCTTCCATGCGCGCATCCATCGCCACGCCCACGCTGAAACCTTCGCCTCCAGCGGCCTGGGCTCGGGCGTCTTCGGCCACGATCAGCAGGCTGTCGATGGCCAGCAGCGGCCGGTTCAGGCCGTAACCCAACCCCTGCGCCACGGCACAGGCGGTGCGCAGACCGGTGAACGCCCCGGGGCCGCGGCCGAAGGCGATGAAGTCCAGCGCCGCCGGCACCAGCCCCGCAGCGGCCAGCAGCCGGTGCACCTGCGGCAGCAGCGTGGCAGAGGCCGCGGCGCCGCCAGGCGCGTCCACGTACCAGGGCCCGCCGGGGGCTGTCAAGGCCACGGCCAGACTCTCGGTAGCGGTGTCGAAAGCCATCACGCGGGGGGGCGTGGCAGGCATCGGCAAGGGGGCTGGCGGGTTCATGCAACGAGTTTATGCCGCGGGATTGCCAACGATCATGCGAACGTCATTGCCACCGTCTTGCCGAAGTCAAGACTCGGAGCCTCACGCTGGCGTGCCCCGATGCCGTCGAACGCGCCGATGCGCTAGAACGGGTTGCGCTGCGCGCGGCTCACGGCCAGGGAGGCCAACTGCGCATGCCCGCCAGGTGCCAGGCGGATGTCATCGGCCCACAGCGAGGCCGCAGCCACGGCATCCGGCAGCAGAGTGGCCGTCGTGCAAGTCGGCAGCGGTGCCGTGCAGATGGCAGCCACGGCGTTGCCGATGCCGGCGCCGGGCGGAAAGCGGTCGATGGCCTGGAACTGCAGCTGGGCTTGCATCAGCCCGACAAAACGGCCGTCCAGCAGCACGCTCACGCCCAGTTGTTCGTTGAAGGCGGTGGTCAGACGCGAGAGCAGCGCGGCGCGGTCGACACCGCCGCTGTCCAGTGCACGCTGCGCCCGCGCAAAGGGCGTGAGGCCGAGGTCGGGCAGGTCGGAGACCACGACCTTGGCGCCCAGGCTGACCAGGCGGTTGACGATCTGCGCCGCGCGCCGGCCGCGCGCGCGCGCCTCGGCGATGATCGTGGCTTCACCCAGCCCGGGGTAAAGCGCATAGAGCTCGAGCAGGTCGTTCGTGCCCACCAGCACGGTGGCCAGGTCCTTGTCGCGGAAACCACCCGCGGCCACCTGCGCTTCAACTTGTGCCGCCACGTCGGCCACCTTGGCACCGGGAATGGCCAGCATGCGCGCCCTGGGTTCGGGCTCGAAACTGGGGTTGCACTCGGCGAAGACGAAACCGTAGACGCCGGCCAGTTGCTGCACCCAGATCGGGTTGCCGTTGCAGTTCAGCACGCCGTTTTCACCGAGTGCGTTGACGCTGTGGTTGCGGCCGTTGGGGTCGAGCGAGCTGTCATCGTCGCCGAACACGAGCAGGCGCTTGGGCACGAAGGGGTCGAACTGCGTGCTGCCGCCGCCGCAGGCGGACAACAGCGCGAGCGACAGCGCGGTTGCCATCATCACCCACCGGCCTGCCGAGGTGCGCCCTCGTGCGAGGGCCTTGCTGCTGAAAGTCATCTTTGCTCCGAATTCGGGGTGCCCGCCCAGGCCCTGTGGGGCGCTCAAGCTGCGGCGCGCTGCAGGCGGTCGCGAACGCCGTCCCATGCCGGGTCAGGCGGTGGCCGCTCGACCCAGATGGCGCTGACGCCGACGGCGTCAAACTCGCGAAGCACCGCGAAGAGTTCGTGGGCCACTGCAGCTGGCTGTGCCGGCATCGGCCTGTGCCGCCAGCCCGCACGCAAAACGGCGGCCACCGGCACAGCCCGCGAATATACCGCGATGCACTCAGCCGCCCTGGCCGCCTCGGGTGCAGCGAGCCAGGGTGGTTGACGCGCGTTGAACAGGCGCACGGTCGCACGCGGCGCATAGTGCGAGGCCAGCGTGCCCGAAGCGCGCGGCGAAGCCGCATCGGGCGCAGCCAGCGGGCCGCCGAGCACGGCTTCAAGGCTGGCCCGTCCGAGCTGGCCGGGACGCAGCAAGGCGGGCTGCGCGCGCGTGCAATCGACGATGGCCGATTCGATGCCGACATCGCAGATGCCGCCATCCAGCACCGTCAGCGCGGCACCGAACTCGGCCACGACATGTGCTGCCTGCGTGGGGCTGACGCGCCCGAAACGGTTGGCGCTGGGCGCCGCGACTCCTGCCACCCCCCGCACGGCTGCCTCGCGCAGGAGCGCCAGCGCCACGGGGTGCGCCGGCACGCGCAGCCCGATGCTGTCTTGCCCACCCGCCGCAGCCGCTGCGACCGCAGCACGCCGCGGCACGATGAGGGTCAGCGGACCGGGCCAGAACGCCGCCATCAGGCGCCGTGCCGCAGGGCTGAGGTCGGCTGCGAAGGTAGATGCTGCGGCCGCGTCTGCGATGTGCACGATCAGCGGGTGGCCACTGGGCCGACCCTTGGCGGCATAGATGCGCGCCACGGCTGCATCGTCGTCGGCACGGGCGCCCAGCCCGTAGACCGTTTCAGTGGCAAAGGCCACGAGTTCACCCGCCACGAGGCGAGCCGCAGCTTCGCGCACAGCATGCGGGTCGCGCCCCGAAAGCACCGGCATGGCAGCGCGCCTGGCGGCTAGAAGGCCGGCAGGCCCAGCAGCTCTGCGGCCTGCAGCGCCACGGCCCGAGCCTGCGCGGCGCTGGCCGCAGTGACCGTGAGATGGCCCATCTTGCGGCCGCGTCGGGCCTCGGCCTTGCCGTACAGGTGCAAGTGCACACCGGGCAACGCCAGCAGGGCGGGCCAGTCTGGCGTGAGCGGCGAGAGCCCCGTGAGCGGCGTGAGCGGCGTGAGGGGCGCAGCCGGAGGCGCAGGCGCAGACGCAGCCGCAGGCGCAGGCGCAGACGCAGGCGCAGACGCATCACCGCGGAACCAAAGATCACCCAGCAGGTTCAGCATCACCGCTGGCGAATGCAGGCGCGGCGCCACCAGAGGCAGACCGACGAGAGTGCGCAGTTGCAGGTCGAACTGCGACACATCGCAGGCGTCCAGGCTGTAGTGCCCCGAGTTGTGCGGGCGCGGCGCCATCTCGTTGGCCACCAGGCTGCCGTCGTCGAGCACGAAGAATTCGACGCAGAGCACGCCCACGTAGGCCAGCGCCTGCGCCAGCTGCTGTGCGAGCTGGACGGCCAGCGCGGCGGTGGCCTCGGGAACGTCGGGTGCCGGCACCTGCGTGACGGCGAGGATGCCGCCGCGATGCAGGTTTTGCTGCACAGGCAGGTGCACCACATCGCCGTCGGCACCGCGCGCGACGATGACGCTAATCTCCAGCCGCAACGGCAGCCACTGCTCCAGCACGCAGTCCACACCGCCCAGCGCTGCCCACGCGGCCGGCAGTTCTGCCAGCGTCATCACGGTGGCCTGGCCCTTGCCGTCGTAGCCCAGGCTGGCTGTCTTCAGGATGCCCGGCAGCAGCGCGGCCAGTGTGGGCGCAGCAGCAGCTTGGGCACTGTCGACCCGCGCATGCGGCGCGCAAGGCACGCCCGCCGCCAGGAACGCCGCCTTTTCGCGCGCACGGTGCTGGCAGACCTCCACCGCGTCGGCCGGCGGCGACACGGTGCAGGTGGCAGCCAGCGTGCGCAGCGCAGCAGCGGGCACGTTCTCGAACTCGGTGGTGACGGCCGCGCAGCCGGTGGCCAGCTCGGTCAGCGCGGCAGAGTCTGCATAGGCAGCACGCAAGTGGGCGTCGGCCGCAGCGCCTGCGGGGCTGGCCGCGTCGGGCTCCAGCACCGTGACCCGATAGCCATGCACCTGAGCCGCATGCACGAACATGCGCCCGAGCTGGCCGCCCCCCAGCACACCCAGGCGCGCGACGCCGGGAAGCAGCGGCAGGCTTGGCAGGAGTGGCAGGCGGGGCCGTTGTGGCGCGCTTGGCAGCAGTGCTTGTGGCGGCGGCTGTGCGTCGGCATCGCGAGCGACGGCGTTCATCGCAGGTCTTGCGTCATGGCGCGCGCCGCCTCGGTTTGCCGGATGCGGTAATCCTGCAGCGCCTGGCGCAGGCCAGCGTCTTCGTTGGCCAGCATGGCCAGCGCGAACAGCGCCGCATTGGCAGCGCCCGCGGCGCCGATGGCGAAGGTAGCGACAGGAATGCCCCTGGGCATCTGCACGATGGAATAGAGCGAATCGACGCCCTGCAGATATTTGCCCGCCACCGGCACCCCGAGCACCGGCACCACAGTCTTGGCGGCCAGCATCCCCGGCAGGTGTGCCGCGCCGCCCGCACCAGCAATGATGGCCTTCAGACCGCGCGCAGCAGCACCCTCGGCGAAAGCGAACATGTCGTCAGGCATGCGGTGGGCAGAGACGACAAGTTTCTCGTAGGAAACGCCGAACTCGTCGAGGATGGCAGCGGCATGCTGGAGGGTGTCCCAGTCGCTGGAGGAGCCCATGGCTAGGGCGATT
>Ga0209490_10005724_pt1 | contig 11312 bp, 10 predicted proteins | sample MAT06_FD_187209 | JGI IMG/M metagenome (GOLD analysis project Ga0209490, IMG submission 187209) | Freshwater microbial communities from Lake Fryxell liftoff mats and glacier meltwater in Antarctica - MAT-06 (SPAdes) (version 2) | ecosystem: Environmental > Aquatic > Freshwater > Ice > Liftoff...
CCCGTGAACTGAAAGCGAAGGGTTTTGAGGTGACGGTTCTGGAAAAATCCAGATCTTACGGAGGCCGTTGTGCCACCCGCTTGTGGAACGGGCATGTGGTCGACCATGGCGCGCAATTTTTCACTATCAATGACCCATTTTTCCGAAGTGAATTGGAAAACCTGGCCGGGGATTCCCTAAAAAAACTGGAGAGTCCGGTCATGGATTTCCAAGGACGGATTATCCCCCCGACCGGCAACGGGCGCCGCTATCTGAGCACCGGCAACAACCGCCTAGGCAAGATCCTGGGACAAGGTCTGGAGATTCGTTTTGAGCAAAGGGTTGAACGGATAAGGGTGGAGGGGCATCATATTCTGGCGGATGATCTGCACTTTGATGCGTTGGTGTGTTCTGTGCCGACCCCTCAACTGGCGGACCTGTTAGTTTGGGACAAATCGCCGGTCTCCTATGCCCGGGGCCTGACTGTTTTGTTTGAATATCAGGGGCTGAAGACCGGGCTTTTTACGGATCGTTATGCCCTGAGCACCCAGGATCCCGATGAGCCGTTGAGCTGGAGTGCCTGTGAAAACCACAAGGAAGGACGAATCAAGGGAGATGCCAGCGTCTTTGTCGTGCAGGCTTCGGAAGTCTTCAGCAATGAACACTGGGATGACGAACCTGCGGGTTATGTTCCCTTGCTGCGGGGACGATTGGAAAAACATTGGGGACTGGAGGGATTTGCGCCGGTCAACACCTTTGCGCATCGTTGGGGTTATGCCAAACCTGTGGCATCAGAACCCTTTCCTGCACTTCCTCCCGGTTTATTTGTCTGCGGGGATGGCGTGGTCAAGGCGCGGATTGAGGATGTTTGGTTGAGCGGAGTCCGGACGGCCGGCGATGTCGTTTCTTTTCTCGAAAAATAGTATTTAGAGGTTAGTATTTAGTTGAATGGGCCTCTGGTGGATAATGGCCTGGATCAGGGCCGCCATGCAATGCGGGAACAGGTGGAGCATCTGGTGATGACCATTGAGGATGCCGCCGGGCGCGGTTGCGAGATGGCTCTACGGGGCCTTCTGGCGAAAGAGCAAGCCAATGCCAACGGGTTGCCCCCGCATGGATGACCGGACGTTTCTTTTCATCCGTAGTTCCGGATGATTCAAAAACTGCCATAGGTCTAACAAAGGTATAGTTACTACCGATTAGCAGGCCAGGGTCAGGGAGCCCTGATTTATTTTCTTTTCAGGATCTGGTCCGGATTCAAGGCCAGAAGGTCTTTGGTCACAAAAAGACCGTCCTTGCGGATGAGTTTCCCGTCAAACCAGACTTCGCCGCCGCCATAGTCCTGGCGTTGGATGTTGACCATGTCCCAGTGAACCTGGGAGCGGTTGCTGTTGTCAGCATCCTCATAGGCCTGGCCGGGAGTGAAATGGAAGGAGCCGGAAATTTTCTCATCAAAGAGGATGTCGCGCATGGGGTGGAGAATATGCGGATTGAAGCCGAGGCTGAATTCTCCGATGTAGCGGGCTCCGGCGTCGGAGTCCAGAATTTGGTTTAGACGTTCGGAATTGTCGTTGGCGACTGCACCGATGATTTTGCCTTTGTTGAAAGTCAGATGGATGCCGTCAAAGGACACACCCTGATAAACCGTGGGGGTATTAAAACGGATTTCTCCCTCCACGCTGTTTTTGACAGGGCAGGAAAAGACTTCGCCATCCGGAATGTTGCGCTTTCCTCCGCAGATGACGGAGCCGATGTTTTTGATGGAAAAGCGCAGGTCGGTGCCGGGCCCTTTCAGGTGAACCCGGTCTGTTTTGTCCATGAGCTTCTTGAGCCGCTCCATGGCGGGAACCATGGCGGCGTAATCGAGGGTGCAGACACGGAAATAGAAGTCCTCAAAGGAGGATGTACTCATCAGGGCCTGTTGTGCCATGGCGGTGGTTGGCCAGCGCAGAACCACCCATTTGGTTTTTTTGACCCGCCAATCCATGACCGGGCGGAGGATTTTTGAGGCCAGTTTCATCCGGTCGGTCGGAACATCGGAGGATTCGAAAATATTGTTGGCCCCACGAATGGCGATGTAGGCCTGCATGCCCTTCATGCGGCGGAGTTCCAGGTCGCGGGTGAAGCTCAATTGCTCCTCACTGGATTCGCGCAGGATCTCACGCTGGATGCGGGAATCATAGACATTGATATAGGGGATGGCTTTGCGCGCGCGCGCCGCACGGATCAGTGCCGTGCCCATTTCAGAGGGAACATCGAAGAGCTCGATCAGGATCCGCTCGCCAGGTTGTAGTTCGGTGGAATAAGCGGCAAGCAGATGGGAAAGCTGGTCATAGCGGGGATCATGCATTTACCTAGTAAGAAGGAAGAGGGGGGAATATAGAAGCCAAAAAATGCGGGGAGTGGGGAATGTCTTGTGAATGGACAGGCTGCCATTGCAGGTGCAGAATGAAGGACGATATGAAAACATTTGTTTTGGCCTCCGGAATGATGATGCTCCTGCTGGGTTTGGCCGGTGCTGCCGAGAAACCCAAAAATGATCAGCCACAAAGCAAGGAAACTCAGGAACCGGAAAAAAAAGTGGAGCCTGCAGCAGTTGTCAAGGGGCTGGCAACCATGCAGCTCAAGAACCAGAACAAATCGATCCTCAACAGGATGGAACTGATCCTGTGCCCCGCCGATCTTGCTCCGCGAATCAAAGAAACCCGCGACGAGCGCTGGCGCATCAATGCTTCACGGGCCAAATTCAACGATGGCTACAATAATCTGGATTTGAATGCCATCGGGATGCTGGCTGTGCGCAGCGGAGGTCTGCGGGCCAAGACTGACGAGAAAGGACAGTTTCAATTTGAGAAAGTGCCTCCGGGAGCCTACCTGATCTACGGCCAATACCGCAGTCACTACGCCGTGGCCTATTGGCTGGTTCCGGTCAAGGTGGCCAAGGACGGTGAGGTGATCACCATCGACCTGAATGAAACCAACGTAAAAGAAGCGCATAACCGCTTTTAGGATAAGCCCGATTTACGTTGTTGGCAGGGACGGGAGTTGGGTCTAGGTTCAGGCTGTGCCACAGGATACTTTAAGGTCGGAAAAATCAGAACCGGTGAAACAGTTTTCGGTTTTCACCGAGAACAAAGTAGGACGCCTGCACGAAATCATCAGGCTCTTGAACGAGCGCAAGATCCATGCGGTGGCACTGACCATCCTGGACACCACGGACAGCTCCATCCATCGTATGATTGTCGATGATCCGGACGAAGCCCGGCAGATGTTGTTGGAGCATGGTATCACTTTTTCCGAGACCAACATGGTGGCGGTGGAACTGGATTCGACGCCAGACCTGATCAAGGTGTTGACAGCTTTGTTGGAGGCGGAAATCAATATCCACTATTGCTACCCGTTCATCTACCGTCCGCATGATAAATCCGCCTTGGCCCTGCATTTGGAAGACCCCGAGTTGGCGTCCCAATCGCTGGAGCGGCACGGTTTCAAAGTGCTGACGCAGCGGGATATTTCACGATAAGCCTTTTAGGACGGGACGGAGAGGGACTTGCCGTTGTCCTTTGGGCCGAGCTTCAGGATATAGGGGGCGGCACTGATGGCCCAGCTTTCTGCTTTGGGGTAAGAGGAGGCCCCTTCCGACCAGCAACTTCTTAACATGTCGGTATCGATTATTCCCGGGTTGAGAGGGATGGCGGCCATGCCCTCCGGCAATTCTTCGGCCAAGGCTTTGGTCAGCCCTTCTATGGCAAATTTCGAGGCACAATAGGGTGCGACCTCCGGAGAAACACTGCGTCCCCAGCCTGAACTTATGTTCACGATGACTCCCTTTTTACGGGCTGCCATGGTTGGCACAAAATGGCGGATGATGTTGGTGACGCCTTTGATGTTGATATCGATGATAGGATCGAATTCTTTTGCGCTGAGATTCCAGAGCTTATCGTTACGGTTCATCAAGGCGGCGTTATTAATGAGAAGGTCGGGCGGGCCATAGTTTTCCAGGACATGTCGTGCCCAATCCGATACGCGGTCATCGTCACTCACATCAACTGTTTCGAAAAAATGCGGATCCCTGTAGCTTTCGGAAAGAATCCGGATCTGTTCCGGGGAACGTCCACAGCCGATGAGTGTATGGCCTTTTTCGACGAAGGCATGGACCAATGCGCGGCCCAGGCCACGCGTCACTCCGGTGATAATAATCAGTTTGGACATTTCAGGTGGGGATCAGTTCAGGTCTTGGCGGAACTGCGGATGGTTTCACGGACGGTCAGCAGCAGGGTCTTCAGATCACAGGGTTTTCGAAGGAAACCGTTCATGCCGAGTTCAGGCCATTTCTCTGCGAGATTCACTTCGCTGTAGCCGCTGGTCATGATGATCGGGATACCGGGGTCAATCTTGCGCATGGCAGCGAATGTTTCCAGTCCATTGAGCTTGGGCATGGTCATATCCATGAAGACCAGGTCGATGTGTTTGTTTTCCAGTTCGAAGATAGGCAATGCTTCCTGACCGTTGGACGCCAGTTTGACCTTATATCCATAATGCTCCAGAACCCGTTTGACCATGTCGCGCATGTCTTCCTCGTCATCAATGAAAAACACTGTGCCGGAGCCATGACATTCGGAATCAGGCTTTTCCCCCGTTGCCGCCATCTCTGTGTCCTTGGCGTTTTCATGGAGGACGGCCAGAAGGGCCAGTGCTTTGCGGACGGCTTTGCAGAATTCTTCGACACTGGGCCGGGCTTTGGAATGGGCGGGGAGATCCAGCAGGGACATATAAGCCTGTCCTTGAGCCACGGCCAAAGCCCCGTTCAGGTCATGAAGGGTTTTGCTTTCGATGCCGGAGGGGATCGTGCGGGCTTGTTCCAGTTCGATCTGCAACAGCCTGACTTGCTCCTTCAGTCTCTTGATTTCATCCTGTGGAGTCATTCACGACCAATTTCGCTTAACCCTGTCCAAGGGCAAGCCAAAGGTTCGCAGGAATTCCGGATTTTAGGGATTGATCCATGCAAAAAATAACGCTCTGCAAAAAAATTTGTACTGAAAAGAGGCTGCTATGATTGGGGGTTGGAGTGAACTTTTATCCTTCCCTGATCCTGAGATCGATTTTTATCCGGACAGGGGGATCAGGGCCTGTCACGGATTCGCAATAGAAAGGTCACAGGATTTTCGCAGTAAGCCCACATCATAGCCACATGCCTTCGGGAGTCTTTACCTCCGCACTAGAACAAAGCACTCATGAATCATCCTTCAGAATTATTGGAAAACACGGCACTCAGGGCAAGGCCTTCCATGTATGATGAGGTCTTCCAGGACCTTCAGGGGACGAGGCAGGAAAAAGTCTACAGCTCGGCCTTTGATGAACGATTTTCAGAAGGGGACAAGATTGACTGGATGCGTCTGATCGAAAACTCCTCTGGCATCCCTTCCAATTACAATCTTGAGCAGGTTCAGAATTATTTCCGGCAACACCAGGATTTGAAGTTCGCTGCGGTTCTGGACGGGGACAGGATTATTGGACTATGTTCGGAACGGCGGATTAGCCGGGTGCTCAGCATGCGTGGCGGACTGGGTTTCGCCGTTTACGCCAAGAACCAGGTGTTGCGGCACATGAGCCGGGACGAATTGAGGATTGCCAGGGGCACGGCCGTCCAAGAGGTGCTTAATCGTGTCATGTCAAGGGGTGACACTTTTTTTGATGACGTGATCCTGACTGATAAAGACGGAGCCTATTTAGGTCTGATCAGTGCCCGTAGTCTTATGCTGTTGCAGCACCGCATTACCCATCTCCAGCTCGATCAGGTGACCTCCATGACATCGGAGCTAAATAACAATAACGTCGAACTGGGCAAAGCCCGTGATGTGGCCCTGCAGGCTGCGGAGTCGAAATCATCGTTCCTGGCCAACATGAGCCATGAAATCCGGACACCGCTGAACGGTATTCTGGGCATGATCAAGGTGCTGATGCGCACGACGCTTGCTACCGAGCAACGCCGCTATGCCACAACGGTGCTCAACTCCGCCAACGCCCTCCTGACCATCCTTAATGACATTCTCGACTTCTCAAAAATTGAAGCGGGCAAGATGACTTTTGAATCCATCGACCATGACCTTTCCAATGTCGTTGAGGAAGTGGTGCAATTGCTGACCGAGCGTGCACAGGAGAAAAAGATTGAACTCTTTGCCTGGATCGAGCCGGGAGTTTGCACAAAGATCAAATCCGACTCCAACCGTATCCGGCAGGTGATCCTTAACCTGGCCACCAATGCAATCAAGTTCACGGAAAAAGGGGAAGTGGTGATACGGGTCGGTTCTGTCTCCGAATCCGCGACCCATATCCGCCTCAGGGTGGCGGTCAAAGACAGCGGTATCGGAATTTCAGAGGAGGCGCAATCCCGTCTTTTCGGAGCCTTTGAGCAGGCGGATCAATCCACCAGCAGGCGTTATGGTGGAACAGGCCTTGGCTTGGCGATTTCAAAACGGATTGTTGCTCTAATGGGTGGTCATATAGGTCTGGAAAGCCAGCTCGGAAAGGGTTCAACCTTCTGGTTCGAGTTGGACGTTCCCAAACAGGAGATTGCCCGGACGGATAAGCTGGTGGCCGGGGTGGATGCGGACGAAATCGATTTCTGGGGACTACGCATTCTGGTGGTCAATGAAAGCGAATCATTCGCGTCCTACCTGGGAAATCATTTACAGCGATGGAACACGGTTTTCCGTATGGCCCGCAGCGGAACTGAAGCTCTGGAAATGGCTCAGAGGCAGAAGGCAAGAGGCTCCGCCTTCGAATTCGTGGTGATGGATTATCGCTTGCCGGATATGGACGGGCTCCAGCTGGCGGAAAAACTTAGCCAGATGGAATTAGGTACAAAGCCATGCATGGTGCTTTTCACTTCTTTCCAGGATGAGGTTTCGCAGGAAAAAGCGAAAGCGGTGGGAATCAGCAGTCTTTTGACCAAACCAGTCAAGCCAGCGGAGCTGAAGCATGCATTGACCCGTCTGCGCGACATGCCGCGGAACATGACGCAGACTATTCCTGGGGTTGGGGAGATTTTGCCACCACAGAAGGAAGAGGCGTTCACGCTTCCGGCTCTCTCGCTGTTATTGGTGGAAGACAGCCCGGTGAACCGGGAGGTGGCGATCCTCCTTCTTGAAGGATGGAATCACCAGATTGATACGGCCGAGAATGGGCTGCTGGCTTTGCAGAAGCTCAAGGAAAAACGATATGACTGCGTCCTCATGGATTGCCAAATGCCCGAAATGGACGGCTATGAGGCGACGCGGGCAATACGCCAGTCCGGCAGCGGGGTGTTGGATTCTGAAATCTTTGTAGTGGCCATGACAGCCAACGCCATGCCCGGAGATCGTGAACGATGCCTGCAGGCGGGCATGAACGATTACGTGGGAAAACCGATTGATGAGAATGAACTCTTAAAGGCACTCAAAAAAGCGTCGGAACACTCCGGGAAGAAGGGCCTTGTCCTGGTATCTGGAGCAGAGGAAAGGCCGTCAGCAGCCCCTGCAGAGTCTCCCGGATCGCCCGAAGCTTCTCCGCAAACAGAAGACGAGGAGCCCTATTTCCCGGAAAGATTGGTCAATCTTTTTGTCTCTGAAACACGTTCCAGGCTCCAGGATCTAAAAACCGCCCTTGCGGCAGGAAACATGGGAAAAGTCACGCTATCCCTGCATACCATATTAGGGACAGCCGGTAACTTCCGGGCCAGGAAGCTTTACGAACTAGCAAAGCAAATGGAAGTAAAACTTCCAGAAGGCAACCACCAGATTCTGGCCGCACAGATTCTGGCGATGGACACTGCTTTTGAAGAAATCCGCGCCAAATGGCAGGGCCAGGAGCCAGTAAAGACGGCACTGGATATAGTGGAAACTCCGACATCACCTGCGGAAAGCCCGGTTGCGGTTGCGGTCGCGGCTGCGGGGGCGGAAGAGACTACAGATGATGAACCCTATTTTCCGGCACGCCTGATCCATATGTTTGTTTCGGAAACAGAACTGCGTCTGAGGGAGCTTCGGGAGTCCATCGACAAAGCAGACGTCCCCGGCACCTCGCGCATCCTTCACACTATCAAGGGAACAGCAGGAAACTTCCGCGCCCGGAACCTGTTTGCCGTTACCAACAGGATGGAGAGTGATGTCAGGAATGGCAATCTGACTGCTGTTGCAGAGAAATTCCCTGATATGGAAAAAGCTTTTGAGGAATCCAAGGTGCAACTGACTTCAAGAACTACCTGAGATGCCATACAGTCATTTCAACGACGAAACACCAGTTTTCCTTTTTGACGAAAAAGGACAGGTGGGTCCCATACCTTTCCGGAGGGCACGTGAATTATGCAAATCGGAACAGGTCGGAGAAGAAGCCTATTTTTGGGCAGGCGGTATGGCTGACTGGAGGCCTGTCAGCGATCTCTTGCTGCAATCCCGGGTAATACCGCCAGTGCTTAATCCGTTGTTCGAAAAACATCTGTTGCTTGAAGGGATCAGCCAACCATCCGGTTCCGGATCTCCCACGACAGCCGAAAAATCGGAGAAATCTCCTTTGGCTCCCAAAGAGGAGCGTTGGGAAGGTCAGACACCGTTAAGCGTGGTGCAGGAGCGGAAAAGCCGGGTGCTGGTTGTGGATGATGATATGCTGATCCGCGAAATGATCGGGGATCTACTGGATCAGCAGGGCCTTCTCTGGGAGAAAGCGGATGATATCAAGCCCGCCTGCGAGTTAATGGAAAAAAAGGGGCTTTCCTACTTTGACGCCGTGATCACGGATTATCAAACGCCTGGAGGCTCCGGGGTCGAACTGGTCCGCTGGGTCAAGCAGCGGGAAAACGCCCTCCAGATTCTTCTGCTGACGGCCAAAGACGACAAAGAGGTCGTCAAATCCGGATTGCGTGCGGGGGTGATGGATTTTCTGGACAAGCCTGTCAGGAAAAAAATGCTCTTGCCGGCATTGGAACTGGCCATCCGTGAAACCGTGCGCCAGAGGGAAGAGCGCTCCGCCTATCTCGAACTCATCCGCATGAAACTGGCCGGGCGCGGAGGAGCGGCCGAAAGTCTCATGACGGATCTGGTCCATCGCGAAAGCAGTGTCGGCGGATTGCTGGCCAAGCTGGAAACAGTGATGAAGTATTCCGAAGAATTGGAAAAACGGAACGCCGAGGTGTTCCCCGGATCCAATGTATATGTTTCAGAGATGCCGTTCCAGGGTCAGATTGCCGATCTGAGCCTTCTCGAGCTGAGCCAGCTTCTTTCACAGTCGAACAAAACCGGGGAACTTCAGGTCATGAGCACTGCCAAACAGGTTTTGGGAAGCATGTACTTTGCCGAAGGCCGCCTATCCCATGCCATGCAGGGAGCGGTGGAGGGCAAACAGGCTCTGGCCCGTTTGATGGGACAGACCACAGGTTATTTTTGCTTCCACTACGGGCGGCTGACTTCAGGCCAGACTTTGTTTGAAGATACGACCTCGCTGCTGCTTTCCATCAGTGCGGAAATGGACGAAAAAAGCAAGGCCATAGCGGCTTGACCCCGGATAATGGAATAGGATAGAACGGTTAATTTATGAGTAAGATATTGGTGATTGAAGATTCGGAAAGTGCGCGGGCACAGATGGAAATGATGGTGTCAGAGCTGGATCATGTCTGCATCGCAGTCAGCAACGGACGTGAAGCCCTTGAGCTGCTGAAAACGGAGAACGATTTTGATCTGATCATCACTGACATATTCATGCCTGAAATGGACGGGATTGAAACCATTGAAAAAATCAAACAACTTTCACCTAACAAGCGTATCATTGCCATCTCGGCCGGGGGCATGGGGATGTCCGGGGCCGGGATGCTGGAAATTGCGACAGGTATGGGAGCCCAGGCGGTTTTGAACAAACCCTTCGTGCCGGACGATTTCAAGCGCACCGTCTCTGAAGCGTTGATCTGATTTCGTTCTTTAGTTTGGCGGTTGAACGGCCAGAATAAATGGTCGATGCAGCCGTCCCGCGCCATTCGAGGTCTGGATCCATCACTCCTGTTCATGGGTGTTGTGGCTTTCCTGGCGTGGCTTTTTCCGGAAGGAGGTGCCAAAGGGGGGTGGCTTCACCCCGAGTGGATTACCAAGGCCGGTATTGTCTGGATTTTCTTTTCCCAAGGGCTTTCCCTGAATATCGGTCATGTTCTCGAAGGTCTGAAGCAGTGGCGCGTGCACGTCTTTATCCAGGGTTTTTCCTTTGTCTGCATTCCCCTGTGCATGTTGTTGGGTGATCAACTATTGCACCCCTGGGTGGATGAGGAAATACGTTTGGGCTTTTTGTATCTGGCCATCCTGCCGACCACCATTTCGACATCCGCTATTTTTGCAGGTCGTTTAGGCGCACCGGTGGCTTCCATTACCTGGAATATTCTAATTTCGAATATCCTGGGCATTTTTCTGGTTCCGGCCTGGACCCTGTGGCTTTTGCACAGCCAGGCTGACATTGAAGTGCCGAAGGCTCCCCTCTTCGGCCAGATTGCGTTGATGATCCTGGCACCGATGGTTATTGCCATGATTCTGCAGAAGCAGCTGGAGGGATGGGCATCCCGCTGCAAGGGGGGAATCCGGATGTCCAACATGCTGGTAATTTATTTTATAATCTATGCGGCACTTTGCGATTCATTTCAATCGGGACTTTGGGAGAACTATGGTTTTGGATGGGTGGCTGGTGTGGGGGCAGGGACTTGTCTGGTTCTGGTGCTGACTCATGGGGCGGCCTGGGTTGGGACGGGTTGGATGGGCTCCGACCGGCCCTTGCGATTAGCCGTTGTATTCACTGCGGCACAGAAGACCATGGCGGTGGGGGCTCCGCTGGCACAGACGATCTTTGCCGCAGTGGTGGCCACCGGTCAGTCCGTGCCGCCCTTGGCTTTGGTGTTATTACCTTTGATGTTTTATCATCCCCTGCAACTCATGTTGGGGGCACTGGTCATCGGCAGAATCGAAGCTGCAGGACAAACTATAATTACTACCAAATCAAACTAGTTGCCCATGCAGGGTGATTTTAGTCTGAAGGAGCGCCTTGAGAGCCTTCAGGTCTTTTTCCGGAGTTTCAAAGAGTCGTTCTATGAAGGCGTCTAAAAAGTTAACGGGGTCAGTTAACGGGGTCAGTCGTTAACAAATAACAGAATCCTACAGGATCAGTCGTGGAACCTTAATATGATTTTGGGGTGGGTAACGTTGGATGTATAGCAAGGACGGTGCGGGTTGAATTTCTTGGAGCAGTCTATCATTTGAGTGGGCGGGGCAACAGGGGAGCCCAGTGGACTTCGCCAGAGAGCGGGGATAGCGGGATAGGGGGAGGCT
>Ga0209490_10005730_pt1 | contig 11308 bp, 9 predicted proteins | sample MAT06_FD_187209 | JGI IMG/M metagenome (GOLD analysis project Ga0209490, IMG submission 187209) | Freshwater microbial communities from Lake Fryxell liftoff mats and glacier meltwater in Antarctica - MAT-06 (SPAdes) (version 2) | ecosystem: Environmental > Aquatic > Freshwater > Ice > Liftoff...
CGCGGTTGATTTATCTCGATACCAGTGTTGTAGCCCCGTTTTACTGGGCAGAAGCGCTCAGCGATGCAGTTGAGGAATTGCTCAGGCAGGAAACTGAATTGGGAATTAGCCAATTGGTTGAGGTAGAGCTTTGTTCAACTTGATCGCGTCGCGTCTGGATGGGGGAGATTGGACGAGATGAAGCCCAGGCGATCGCCCTCTCCACCTATGCCCAATAGCGATTTGTCCAGTATCCAGTTGGCTAGGTTATGATAATCCCAGAATTATCTCCTTTCGGTTTGCTCGAACTATGAACAATAGCGTGATCAAAGATCCCATGTTCCCAATGCGCCATGCCCAAGTGACGGAGTTGAAAAATACTGCAAAAATCGCTGACTTTGCGCAAGATGCTGATGTCCTGATTACTCGCAATGGGGAAACTATTTCCTATCTGATCAATCCAGAGCGTTATAAGGCGTTGATCTCAGCTTGGAATGAATTGCGACTTAAGGGAAGCTAGTTATGTTATCTACAAAAGCCAAATTATGGACAGTAGACGACTATCATCGGATGGTTGAAAGCGGAATTTTGATGGGGAGCGATCGCGTTGAGCTATTGGAAGGACAAATTGTCGAAATGAATCCGCAACTGCCACCCCATGCAGCAACCACTCAACACGCCTTTCGCTACCTGGATCGACTGCTGGAAAGCGTTGCTTATGTGCGGATGCAGTTGCCTGTGACGCTGAAACCCAAATCAGAACCAGAACCCGATATTGCGGTGGTGCGGATTGATCCGAATGAGTATGGCGCTCGCCATCCCACACCTGATGAAATCTTGCTGATTATTGAGGTTGCAGATTCCACACTACTCAGCGATCGTCAGCAAAAAGCCTTAGTCTATGCCAAAGCCAAAATTTCTGACTACTGGATTTTGGATGTGAATACCCGACAGGTCTATATCTTTCGAGAACCGACGCAAGATGGCTATCAACAGGAAACAATCGTAGCTGCAAACACGGTGCTTGCCCCAATTGCATTCCCTAACATCAAGATTCCACTCAATCAATTTTTCCTCCAAAACTCTCTTTAAGCACTTGAAGCCGCAGTACTTATGCCAGAAGATTATATTTTGATCGTGACTGACGAAACTAATGAAACTTCTGTACCAATCGACAGTGAAAAGGGATGGGGTGAAGAGGTACGTAAACGTATCTCTAGCTTGAAAGAAGTCAAGTTGCCAGTCGCACAGCTAGAGCAAAACATGAATCAGTTCTTGCAACTAGTAGGACGCTTGTTCAAGCAGGTGGATCAGCAGATTGGTACTAAATCTGATATGAAGCTAGATGAAGTGGAGCTATCGGTTGAAATAAGTGGGGAAGGAGAAGTTAAATTAGTGGCAGGAGGAAAAGCAGCCGGGAAAGGGGCAATTAAGCTGAAATTCAAGCGATCGGATGTGAACAATTAGATGGCAAGCAATTGGGCGATCGTCATAGGCATTAACCAGTATCGATTTTTACAACCGTTAAAGTATGCAAAGCGGGATGCAGAAGCGATGCAAAGTTTCCTGAACCAGGAGGCCAAATTCGATCGCATCTTTTTGTTTACTGATGATTCTCCTCATATCGGCGGCAAACCCACGGAACCGTTTCGGGCGAATTTATTGCGAGTCTTGCGCCAAATCTTTGCATCGCCGTCTATGAAGGATGGCGATAACTTTTGGTTGTTCTTCAGCGGTCATGGGATTCCCCACAATGGGCAGGATTATCTGATGCCCCTGGATGGCGATCCGGAAGATATTGAAAACACGGGCATTTCCACCAACATCATTACCAATTACCTGCGGAGTTGTGGAGCCGACAACGCGGTAATGATTCTGGATGCCTGTCGCAGTGGGGGTAAGAAAAGCGGAGAAGGCATCGGCAGACAAACCGAATCAGAAGCCCGTCAAACTGGGGTGATCAGTCTCTTTTCTTGCAGTCCTGACCAGTACTCCTATGAATTAGAGGCAATTGAACAGGGTGCCTTTACCCATGCCCTACTCGAAGGATTAGGCATTCGGGGTAAATGTGCCACTGTGGAGCGGCTCAACCAGTATCTTGAGCATCGTGTGCCGGAACTGGTTAGTCAGCATTTGGGAAGAGTGAGGCAAATCCCCTACACGATTGCCGAACCACTAAATCGTTCCCACCTGATCTTGATGCCCCAACACGCTAACTTGGCTGATATTACAACAATGAAGAATGATGCCTATCGTGCCGAGAGGAAACAAGATTGGGATTTAGCACAACGGCTTTGGATACGTGTCAATGCGGCAGCTTCGGGTGAAGATATGGAAGCGATTGAAGCCCTGCAAAACCTACATATTAAGCATCATGCAGGAAATATCTCACCGCAAGCAAAATTTAACCAAGCCTCTGAATTTCAAACATCTACTAAGCAAAAAGCAGACGAACAAAACACTCTTTCTAGTACTCAACTAAAGAAACCCCTAGCAAGCCACCTACTGGCTCGACAGCAGTTTCTTAAAGGGCTAATTTCAGTGATTTTAGGTGTAATAGGAGTGACCCTTGCTAGTCAGTTTTTAAGAACTCAATCACCGCAAACCTCCCCTTCACCAACTTCAGAAACTCAATCACCGCAAACCTCCCCTTCACCAACTTCAGAAACTCAATTACCGCAAACCTCCCCTTCACCAACCTCATATCCAACTTCTAGATCCTCCCCAACCCTAAACCAAACTCCTACTTCTATTGCCACTCAAGCTCCTACCCCCTCTCCTAATGCCGCAGAAACCAAACGCGAGGTCTATGTTCAGCGGTTGACCATCACTCCTGATAGCAGCATAAACAGCAGCGGCAATTTAAGAGCCAATGAAACGATAATTTATATTATTGCTGGTGAGCAGGGTCAGGTGCTCAGCGCAACTCTCAGTGTTGGAGGAGTATTGATGACGGTGTTGGGTTCGGACAAAAGACCGCTGGGAGATGCCGCCAAGCAGGTTGCCGTCTGGCAAGGTGTCTTACCCTACACCAGCGATTTCTATATCGAACTCAGTCCAATCAAGGGATTGGACAAAAGCGATTACCAATTAGAAGTCAGCTTGAAAAATGGTTGGTAATCTAATCATTATGTAGCGGTTTTCGCTGAAGTGAGGTGCGCTATATCAGCTGTAATGCCTATGCAGCATGGCTTCTGCTGCACTTCATTCGATCAGGAACCGCTATAAGTAATCTGGCAATGCTGTTTATACATGCTTTTGAAAGCCGTAGGTTGGGTTGAAGACCCTCAGGCTCTTGCCTGTAAATGCTTGGTCGAAGCGAAAACCAACTGCAAGTGTCCGCTTCATTCCTGGAGATTGGCAGCAACCTGCAAACGCTCACTAATTACATTCAGAGGAGAGTTTGGAAATTGGAATTGAGACTTCGAGATTTTCCCTGTTGGGACATCCTCTCCCTCTCCACCAACCAGGGTAAGCGCATCTCAAACCCTATTGACACAACAGTTTTGGGGTTCATCCAAAACGCGAAGAAGTTCAAAAGTACTACATTGGGGCGACGAGTGGGATTGACATTTTAGCTATTGTGTGGAAGAAATTTGCAAAAAGCTGTGCATTCTCTGTTTTTTCAATTATTTGTGCTAAATTGTCCTGTTTTGAGTAGAAATTTGGAAAAAATTAGAGCCTCGTGCTTTTTATCTGTATCAAAAAGTACAAAATTAGATGCGCTTACCCTGGATTAAACCCAGTTGTAGCCCTAACTTATAGGGCAAAACATTAACGCTTGCGCCTGTATCCAATAAGCCTTCAGTGTTAAGCGATGTACCATTCAGGCTGAGTGTTAGAGGCAGATACGGCATTCGATCAACCAGTCCAAGACTGCTGTCAATAATTTTGTAGGGGAATTTCTGAGGGTCAACCATTCTGCCCTTGCTTCGTAGCCAGAAGATTCATTAAAACATTGGCAGCCTCAGAGCAGTTGTAGGGCGACCAGACAGGATACTCTTGGTTAGCAACAAAGAAATTTGCATCTTCTTCTTTGACCAGTTCTGTTGCAAGAAACTGCATCAGCCGAAGCTTGTCAATTTTTGAAAGCTCTTGGATTTGCGACATGAGTTCAACTAATGGCATTTGAGACTCTCCTCGTCTAAGGTCTGATGTAAAGATTAGAGGTGCTAGCTTGTTGCTTAGACGGAGAGATCGCTAACATCTACTTATCCGCTAACAATCTATTTATTCTATCGATCGCCTGATGGGTCAGTTCAGGGTCTTCCAACTCTTGCTCATAAAACGCTGTGACGGTGGATAGTCCAAATGACTACGGCTCTTTCACCGCTTACATTGCAGCAATTTTTGTGACGACCGATATTAGTCGAGCTGCTGAGTCTTGCACGTCTTTGAGGAGTTTTAGGTCAGCCATCGCTTCATCAATGAAGTGATTGAGCAGTTCAAGAGCCGCTACCATCGCTTTCCACTCCTTAGAATCGACTTGGAGGCGATCTTTGTTGCGGTACAGGATGAACTGCTTGACGCGAAGATCGACAGCTTGGTCGGCTAGTATTTTCGCCTCTTGAGATCGATTGGCTCTCATAGCTAAGACAGAAATAGTTTCCAGATTAGTCGCGGTGCTTTCTAGCTTTGAAAGCTGACGTTCGATTGGTTCGATTAAACTAATTTCATTAGTCACGGGTAACTCCTGTAGCCTTTAAAGAAAGTTCGCTAGGAAGGGACAGTCCGCTCCGAATATTTTGTACAGTCAAATGCGACAGAATTTTCGAGACGTTAAGACTGGGGTTTCATTCACTGGTTCGGTAGATTCATGAGCTACCGGAACCCAAGGGTAAATCGGGTAAAGGCACACCTATACCTCCACCGCTATCCTGGTTTGAAGGTGTGGGTGGCCAAGCAGGTAAAGGTTGAGTCGGTACTGAAGGCTCCATAATTTCAACTGGAGTATCAAGAGCCTTACCGATCTCTTCACGCGCTGTTTTCAGGTCGGCTTCCGACATGGTATTGTTTTCCGGTAGGGAGGCGATTATCTCGTTGATCGTTTTTCTCCGATCTATAACCGACTGTGGTTCGTCGCCTTCCAGTCCGATTGCAAAGATTCCAGCAACGAACCCACCAGGCAAGCGGCTAAGCAGGGCACCCAATGCGGTTTCAGCGGCTATCTCGCCAAGAATCTGCTTCATACCCTCGCTGGAGCGCAACACGAATAGCGTGCCGCCCGCCACGACCATCGCTATGAGCATGCTGCCAAGGGTTACGGTACCCCGCGTGCCAGGAAGACGTTTCACAACTCGAGCCTTTACGACAGTGTTGAAGGCTGCCTCCCATACCGTTTGTTGGGTAAACAGTTTTCCCATCCGAACGTCATAAACGTTTAAGCCTTTAGCAAATAAGCCACGTGTAAAGCGGGTCTCTGCTCCAGCCCACCCATTCCCCACGACTTTGATGAATTTGTTCTGTTTTAGAAGAGCTAATGCCTCGGCCGCGCGCGGCTGCGGCGCGACGTCCTTAAGGAATGCCTCAATCTCAGCTTTATAGGTATTGAACTGTCCGCCAGTAAGTGCGTTGGCGCCACCAATGCCTGAAAACTGTGCCTTGTTGTCGATGAGCCAAACCATCCCGGACTTCAGGTCCAATGCAACAAGGTCTATGCCTTTGGATGAAACGTTCTTACGCCAGTCTCGGAACACGATGAGACCGTCTCGCTCCAGTGCCGATGCGAGAATCTGCTCGCCAGCCATTGCTGGCAATTCGTTCGACATCGGATGAGTTGGGTTCGTTGCAGGTGGCATGTAGTGATTCTGTACCTGCCGCAGATCGAGTCCTTCTGCTCCTGCCTGATCAACCACATTCTGATAAAGCTGGTCGATCATTGGATTCGCCTGAGCCGGTGAGAGCTGGCTCCGAATTCCAACGGCAAGGTCGTTCACCTCGGCTACAGTTTGCGGTGTGCCGGGTGTGGGTCGTCTCGTACCTGCGCCGCTACTGGTTCCCGGAGATTTAGAGCCACTGCCGGAGCCAGAACCTGTGTTGGTGCCGCCTCCAGGAACACTTGGACTCGCTCCTCCAGTACTACTACCACCGCCAGCAGCACCAGTCCCCGCTCCACCTGTCGCGGCTTTTTGAGCAACGCCAGCGATCGCAACCGAGTTATCGCTAAGCTTCTTCAATAGATCGGCAACCTCGGCGCGTCCCGACATATCACGGAAGAGGTTTGAAGTCGCCAGCACGTTCATGGCGCTGGCAAGACCAGTTGGATCTGGCGCATTAGGTGGATTAACGATATTGACTAAAGATTGTGGGAATGGAGTTGATTTCAAATCAAGGTTATTGATCGTATGCTTTCCAGCCGCAATAGCCGCGATCTCAGGCGCAGAATGCGGGATCGGTGATTTCTGCCAGTCCCAGAAACGAGTGTTGTCAATTTCTTCGGAAGCATTGCAGTGACCGAGCTTCGCCTCGGAGAATACGCCGCGTGTCGGCAGCGTGACCAGCCGTTCGACTGGTTCAATTTCGGGCAACTTAAGCGCTTCGATCTTGTCCATAATCATCTTCGACCAAGTTAGGTCGATGCATGGATAGGCAACATAGTCACCAAGCACCTCAAGCGGTCGGCTATCAACCTTTTCGAGCAGCGATGCGCCGCCACCAACCCCCAGGCTCGCCAGCTCGAATGCCCGTTGCGCCGGTGTCGATCCCAGCCTGAGGGCACGCTCGTAATGCGCTCGATTGTTGAGTAGATGTTCGTTGAACTCAAGAAACCTTGCATCTTCCTCTAATTCCGCCGCTGTGCGTCCTAGCTGTGCAGGGATGGGCTGCGGCCGCAGTGTCGGCAGGTCAATGTGTCCACTGTTGCTCAGCACCAGATGCCCAAACTCATACGACTTATTGACCAGCTCATGTCGATGGCCATACGTATCCACCCCGGTGACAGTAATGTGCTCAAAAGACACCCTTGTATTGTTCAGGGCGACCCATATCTGGATCATGTCAATTTCGTTCGCGAAGACAGTCCAACTTTTCTTATCATTACCATCGGCGTCTTTGACAGTCCTTTCGGGCACATGACCCACGAAAGAGTTATTCGAGGACGGGAAGCTGAAGGCACCGTAATGAGCGAGGTCTAAGTGATCGTCTGGATTGGCACCACTTACGAGATAAACTCCTGCCCACAAAACAGTTGCTCGCACTTTAACCCATTGATCAGCCTCACCCTCCTCGACTAAGGCTGCGTGAATGTACCCAGTCTTCATGTCAAACTCGAAGAATTTTAGTTCAGGTCCCGACGGCCGCAGGATCTCTGCCACCGCTGTGCGCGGCTCCGGGGGAAGCTTGAGTACTTTGGGCTTGCCGTCACGTGCTTGGTCAACGTAGCGGCGGTGCAGCCGCCGCTCGACGATATCGAAACCCTCTTTATAGCGATCGTCAAGCAGTGCTGCCTCTAAGAGCTTCCGATTATCGCAAATGACTTGCCAGTTAATCTCAAAGGGACTGACGAAATGCGTGATACCGCCGTGGATGTTGGTAAGCAGCGCTGGTCGCCGACGTACGAATTCGGTGACGACCCGGAAATGGCGCAGCACTTCGTAGTATAGGATTGTCAGCGAATGACTGTGGTTGTAGTTCACCACCGTGCGTGTCTCGATCGCCTCACGCTCAGACTGCGTCGAATGCACAACAACCGTGCTGTGAAGTTCTCTCATTGCCGTACTGGATTGAGTGATGTTATCACTTAGTTTCTGTACGGTGGTCGCCGCGATGTCGCGGGTACCGCTGCTGTTTGATGTGCTGCCCCCAAGCGAACCGGCGAGTCCGATCGCCGCCCCCATACCGCTTGTGCCAAGTGCAGCCCCATAGGATCCTGCAATACCGGCCATGAAGCTGCTTCCATGCTGGTATTCCTTCACAGCAGCGTTGACGGTTTCGCTGATGGTTCGATCGCGGTGCTCGTTGTGTATGAGCTGCTCATCCAACTTCGTCTGTTCTGTGCGCTGAGCGTCATCGCGCCGCGTCCAGTCAATGACAGCGAGGTTGACAGTCTCACCCGGTGCCAGCGGCATGCTGTAAAGGATCTGCCCTAGCGCATGACCAATCGGTACGAAGCTCAGGCGATATTCATTAATAAAGCCAGGACGCACCTTCCGCGCAGCATCGGGGTCCATCGGCAGATACACGTCGGCAGCGGGTACACCGATCACCTGGTAGAAGTTGAATTCGTGCAGTGCAATATTGGAAGGCAGCACCAATTCGCACCCATCGGCTCCCACAAGCGTGCCTGGGTTGGTCGCGAACGATCCGGGTGATAATCGCCAGTCAGTCAGATTAGGGTTCTGCATAGCCATGATCCCTAAATTCGCGATCGAATCGCACATCTTAGGCTTGCAAAGATCTGGATCAAGTTCCATGTCAAGCGCCAGCTTGACAACAATAGCGTCGTGGGCAAAGCGCATTTGCGCCAGTGCATCAGTACGCGCCTCCTCTCGTGCCATCGGATAGACCCAGATGGTAGTCTCAGTTGGCACATGAGGGTTACGGCGACGTGAGTCCAGCGCCAATGCGACAGCATCGGCGACATCCGAAGGCAAACGAGTTAGATCGAACGATAAATAACCGACGTGATCGGTCGCTAGAACCCCAAGAGGATGTGCCCAGACGATCTGCTGCCCTTGTTGGTCACGGATTTCCGCTAATGGTAAATCGTGTTCTTTTGCATAAGCGCGAACAGCTTTTTCCAGAAGTCCATGTAGTGTTTCAGGGTCGTTCAGGTCGAAGTTCTTACCCGTTGCTAGATCCTTAACTTGTTGAAAAATCGCCCTGATGATAGGTTTTGCAGAAGACAGGTCTTTAGCCAGACGATCTATAGTTTCTTGTGCAAGTAAACCAGATAGCTCATCGCACACACGATCGGCTAGAATTCCTAGATTCCTGCTATGAGCGAAATCTAATTCTCGAAGGCTGATAAAAATAACCTCTTGCAGTTTGCATTCGGGCTTCGCCATCGGTAAGAAGCTTGACACCCCAACTTCTGCGTAAAACGGCATCCGCGCAATGGGATGACCTGTGCTTCGCTCTATAGCGAACAGGCTGAGGTGAGTCGGTATTTTCAGCTTCGAAGTGGGTTGAATTGTCCGTTGCTCGGTCGTAACTTGCCATGTAAGGGCTTTTATTGGCGGCTGATTGTCATTAGCCGCAGTTCCAACCTGTGATGTAAGGGTTCTCACTGGAGGTTGACTGTAAATAGCCGCCCCAACCTGTGATGTAAGGGTTTTTATTGGCGGTTGACTGTAAATAGCCGCATCATTTGCTATCAGAGTGGTTCCCAGTTTTGCTGCGGTCGCCATACATACTTCACAGCTTGGATCAATGCCATTCGCCTTCTGAAATTCGCCTACAGCCATTCGAGTGGCTTGGCCAAAGAACTGTTTTTTCGTCTCGGCTTCAAGGATGTTGAAGCCGCCTTTTATTAGAGCCTGGTGCAATGCTGCGACGTTGTCGCCCACCATGCCAAGAGTCAATGGCTTATCAGACATCTTGGGAATCCTCCGTAAGGGCTGTATATCAATGGCAATAAAAGTGCCGGGGACTGGCAACTGGTTTCCAAGGGTTCACCGCCTAAACTTTTCTTTTTTCAGTACTATTATGCTGTTGGATCTGCAGACGCACGATGGCCTGGTTCTCCCGTACTCGAGGAGCAAAACGCTCTCGGACGCGGAACAGGAATAGTTCCTCATGATTAGCGTTCTGCTGGATACGAAGAAACTCGAATCGCGGATGTTGGGTTGGGTCACCGGCAATTACACAGTCAACGGTTGGGCCATCCAGAGATACCAGAAGAGCTTCATCGCTCGGCAGCGTTGTTGTGCGATAAAAACGTCCTCCCATAAGGGTGGATTCGATTCGCTCGCTCGCTAGAACCATTGATCCACTGGTTGGCCGATGGAGCTCTCTCCAAAGAGTTTCGCCAAGGATAAGGTGATAAGCGCTGAAGTAGCCCCGACTCTCGAGCCGCAACACTGCTTCATAGACTGCAGCTACCAACCCCTCATTGAGAGGAGCACTCACTAGGATGGGACTGCTCCCTTCCTGATGGCTCGCCTCCAAGGCAGCCTCGCGAAGACTCTGCGGAGGATTAGGCATGGCGGGCATATCTACTAAGGGCGGTTGCAAAGCAACGCCTTCTGATAGACCTCTAAAAAACAGGACATCGTGCCACCGCGCCAGCCTACTCGCAGCACGAGTGAGTGTAGTAATTGCTTGCGCCTGCGCTGAGCCCTCTCCACGCATTGTGCTGAATTCGTCAACCTGTGCTTTGCTCAAACTACACAATGAGAATGGCTCGTAGAGACTGAGACACTCCCGATCAATGACAATTGCCTGCTCGAAATCAAATCGGCTCCTTCTGACCGTCGTCTCGCTATCATCTACCTTCGAATGAAGTGACAGATGTCCAGCCACAGAGTTCAGCGCAAATCGCTCCATGATGATCTTCTGCGCCTTGCTCATTTCTTCCTTATCCCATGTGAGTTCCATTGCCATACTCCTTCCCAAAGGTCGTTTTTTGCTTTGATAGAATACTCAGATGATTGACTCGGTTCTGTTGCAAAATGTAATCTGCTCCTTACCCTCAAACATGGAAGACTGACGTTCTCATCGCAGCGACTTATCTGAAGGGCGATCGCACTTTGACCGAGACCTCTCGCCCACGAAATCTTCCAACGCAGCCAAAGGACTCACTTGGGATAGCGCGTGGGGTCTAACAACTTATTAGGCGGAAACTTTCCTCAGATCCATCCAATTTGGATGGATCTGAGGAAAGTTTCTTGCGATCCACCCAATTTAGGATGATCTGGGGAAAGTTTCTTCAGATCTAGGACTTACGCATTGACAGGAAACTGAAATATGCACCCCTGTAATTTGGCATCAAATACTACATTTCGGAGCAGATTTTCAAGAGGTTTTCGGCAAATCTTCCAGTTGAAGCCGTTGCCGAGAAACGCTGAAACCCAGTAATTACGTGAATGCACACCTGTCCTTTTGGGTCAATGCGTAAGTCCTAAGATCATCCTCGAATGGAGTGGATCGCAAGAAACTTTCTGCTATTCTAGCCGCTTTATAATGGGCGGGAGAATTTTTTTATATTTCTTTATCTGCAGTCCACAGGTGCCAACGCCGATTGTGAGGGCTTGGGTCGGCTACATGCCGGGTTAGCGATCGCCCTCAACAATTTGCCAACATCACGGATTGACAAGGACACGAGTATGCCCGTATCCTTGCTAACTAAGGTTGTGTAACGACTCCGCAGTCGAGCAACCCGTTTCGCTCC
>Ga0209490_10005736_pt1 | contig 11302 bp, 9 predicted proteins | sample MAT06_FD_187209 | JGI IMG/M metagenome (GOLD analysis project Ga0209490, IMG submission 187209) | Freshwater microbial communities from Lake Fryxell liftoff mats and glacier meltwater in Antarctica - MAT-06 (SPAdes) (version 2) | ecosystem: Environmental > Aquatic > Freshwater > Ice > Liftoff...
GACTGCTACCATTTTACCGCTACAATCTTCATCAATCCAACTCAGAGACACAATCGAATATCCCGCCACCGGAGTGCAGACTAAAATTTTAGTCAAAGACAATAATTGTCAGCATACTTTACTTTGTCTTGCCGCAGGTTCGGACATTTCAGAACACCATTCTGCGCGTAATGCCACAGTTAATGTAGTTGAAGGAAAGGGGGTTTTGACTCTGGAAGGTAAGGATATTGTCTTGGAACCGGGGGTGTTTGTGTTCATGCCCGCTCGCGCTCCCCACGCTTTGAAAGCTGAAGAGAATTTGGCGTTTGTTTTGACATTTTCGGAGTGAGAATAAGACCAGGCGAATGGAATTCGTGAGAATAAGACAAGGCGAATGGAATTCGCGGCTACACAAACAAAACCCGCCTCCGCGGGTTGAAGAATGATCGCAGTGAAAATAAGTGCAAATAAGCAAATAAGACCAGGCGAATAGAATTCGCGGCTACACAAACAAAACCCGCCTCCGCGGGTTGAAGAATGATCGGTTAAAATTATCTAATCTTCAGTCTGCGGAGGCAGACTTTGTTTTTATAGACGCGGTTTCAACCGCCGTCTTATTTAATGCCTAGATTTTTGGCGCGGTTTCAACTTTAATCTATTTCTTCTCCAGAAGCGAGATTCTCCAATTTTATCCAATCCAACACAGTAATTTTACCGCCTCGACGGTAGGATACAAACGGCTTGAGTTTCTTAAACAACCGCACGCATTCTTCATAGGTAATGCCAATGCTGCGAGCAATTTGATAGTAGGGCAAACGTTTTTCTAAACATACACTATTATTTACAATTTTCGTACCTTGTTCGAGACTAAAGTAATGAATGAATCTGGCCAGCCGGACGATCGCCCTTTCCGACACCAAACCGTGTACAGTATCGTGCAGTTGCTGCAACCGCTGATTAAAAACCGCCAATATTCGCAAAGCAATCTCAGGATTTTCTCGAATTGCTGCTAGCAAAAATTCCCGTTCTGTGGTAAGGACTTGCACCTCAGTTTCTGCTGTCACCGTTGCCGGTGCAATCCCGTTACCCAGCAAAGCAGGTGCGGCAAAAATATCTCCCTGAAATAAAGTGCGGAGAATTGTTTCTTTGCCCGCCGCCGCTGTTTTTGTCACCCGCAGCGAACCGCTCAAAACCGTGTATAATTTTTCGGGGATGCGATCGCCCTCATACATCACAACTTCTCCCTGTCGGTAAGTCCGAATTGCTGTATGTTCTTGCAATTGCTCCAATTCAGTTCGGTTTAAGCTGGCAAATATCCCAATTTCGGCCAGTTGCTCGACGGTTGCTTTCATAGATTTAACTTTAGGCGATCGGAGTCCATTGAGAGTATAATAAGCTGTTGCGCATTTAAATTGGAAATCTGGGACGGGCTAGAAGCCCATCCCACAAGAGTTTTATTGATTTTTGACACACAATTTAAATGTATAACAGCTTAACGGTGAATTCAGAATATATCGAGACCAGTAGAGCCATCTACGAAAACGCAGAACCGGAATATCAGCGGTATTATTTTGATGAGGTAGCTGGTGGATTTGTACTCATCCACCAACAACACAATCTTAATAATTCGGAAATCTTTGTTGCTGAAGTTTTGGCTAAAATAGGGAAGAGAGTTAGACTTTTGAGCGAGCAAGCAGCAGAGGGTGTGAGAACGCCAGATGCTGAGATTGACGGTCAGATTTGCGAATTTAAGGAGTTGACAGAATCTACTAAAAACATCAGGTATCGAGTTCAAGAAGGAATCAGTAGAGCAAAAAATCAAGGTGCAGCAGCCGTTATTATTCACGTAAATCGAGAGACTTACGAGTTTTGGAAGATAAACGATGGCATCAGAAAAGCTTTTTATTGGGATGCAACACATCTGATTCAAATCATTATATTAGTATTCAACAGCGAAGAAGTTCAACAAATTACTAGGGAGGAATGGGAAAATGGAAGACGTTTTTAATGAGTTTGAAGAAGTCATACAAGTCGGCTTGAAAAATAATATGCCGCGAGATGCCAAACTGATGACAGTTGGGCAAATTATTTATGCAGTTACTCGCGATGAGCTGACAAATGAAGAAGGTTGGCAGCTAGAAGCAATGCTCGGAGGCAGAGAACAATGGAAAGAGGCACTTGAGTATAGCATTTTTGGCTATCCAGTAGATACAGCAACTCCATCTTTAGATAAACCTCTGGTGATTGCTGGCAAAACTTTTCATTCTCGCTTGATGACGGGGACTGGAAAATATCGCAGCATCGCCGAAATGCAGCAAAGTGTTAACGCTAGCAGGTGCGAAATTGTGACTGTGGCTGTGCGGCGAGTGCAAACAAATGCTCCCGGTCATGAAGGATTGGCGGAGGCTCTCGATTGGACTAAAATTTGGATGCTGCCAAATACTGCTGGTTGTCAAACTGCGGATGAGGCGATTAGAGTGGCTCGTTTGGGCCGGGAAATGGCGAAGCTTTTGGGGCAGGAAGATAATAATTTTGTTAAGTTAGAAGTGATTCCTGATGCTAAATATTTGTTGCCAGATCCGATCGGCACTTTGGAAGCTGCAACACAATTAGTCAAAGAAGGTTTTGCCGTTTTGCCTTACATCAATGCCGATCCGCTGCTAGCCAAACGCCTCGAAGAAGTCGGTTGCGTAACAGTGATGCCTTTAGGTTCGCCGATCGGTTCCGGGCAAGGGATCAACAATGCCGCCAACATTCAAATAATTATTGACACTGTGAAGATTCCTGTGGTTGTGGATGCTGGAATCGGCACTCCCAGCGAAGCGGCCCAAGCAATGGAAATGGGCGCTGATGCACTGTTGATTAATTCCGCCATTGCCAATGCCCAAAATTCCCCAGCAATGGCAAAAGCAATGGGAATGGCGGCAGAAGCGGGGCGTTTAGCGTACTTAGCAGGAAGAATGCCAGTCAAAGATTATGCGATCGCCTCTTCCCCCGAAACAGGTACTGTCACCTCAAAATAAATTCCCCAACTTTTGATGGCACTTCGATCGCATTTTTTTGGTAAAGTAATGGCAATCAAAAATATTGAGGATTGTTGCCAATGCCTTATACTACCGAAGAAGACGGACGCTTGAACAACTTTGCCAAAGAGCCGAAGATGTACGACGCCGTACCTCCCAATAAGAACCAGCAACGGAACTACATCATCATGGGCATTGCAGCAGCCATGTTGGTGGCCGGCTTGGTATACGTGGCGGCTTCAGTCTAAAAGCTGAGCTGACACTCAAACCTGCTTCAAATCAGAATTTTAAATAATCCTTTGACAAACCATGTTTTCTTTTCTTAGGGAGACATGGTTTTTGTGTTTCAATAAAAGCAGGTAGTGGCGACATTCCTGAAGCGTGCGTTGCGAGCTGAAAAACTAAATAAGACAAGCAGAAATTTGGTTAATTCATGTCTGTGTTCGGGTTCAGGGACTTGGGTGGCAATTAATCAGACGCGATCGTCACAAACAGAAAATTCCTAATTGAAAATCTACAATCCTTTGGTCATCACTGGTGCAATTGACTGCCTTCGCGGCGGACAAAGCGAGTTCTGAGCGATCGAGATTTCAACTCTCAACTCTCAACTCTAAAATCTACAATCTACAATCTACAATCTAAAATCTAAAATCTAAAATCTTACAATCGCCAGACTGTGATGTCTATTCCTTCCCAAAAAGTTTCTAGCTCGAACAAGCAGATATACCAACGCTTGAAACAGGCGATCGACCTCAATTTACGCCGTCAAATTTTTATCGCCGCCTGCGATGACTTGTACTTGCGAGATTGTCTCGCAGCCCGCTTGCACGCAGAATTAGCTACCCAAGACTCCCCGATCGACTATCCCCGATTTGTCAGTTTGGAACTCGACTTGAGCGATCCCAATCCCTGGGGCTCGATCGGCGCGTGGTTGACCCAACACCCACCCCATCAAAACAGGGGCAACTACAGCCGTTTACCGGGATTTCAAATTCTCGGGGCAGAACACCTGAGCAGGCATTCAGCAGCCGTGCAGTGGTCGTTCCTGAGTTATTTGAGGGACATCGAAGCAAACCTGCAAATGTGCGAGTCTACTCTATTGCTGTGGGTGTCGCGCCCTTGGCTAAGTTCGATCGAGCAGTCAGCCCCGGAATTTTGGCACTGGCGAACCGGAGTATTTGAGTTTGAAGGCGAACCAACTCTAGCTAAGGGAGATTTCGGGCACTCCGAGGACGGAGGGCAATCCCAAGGCTTGGGTTCCTTGCGGGACAAAGGAGACTCCGGCGACAAATTTTTAAGATATTCAGAGTCTGGACAATCCCCAATTCCCCAGGACGAATCATCCCAAGTTCCCGATTCCCCGTCCAGGGCGCCTGATGCTAAATCCGTTGAACTGGCAGATTTGGTTCTAGCAGCGGCTTCTGGGGAGTTGGAAGCCGAAAATAATCCGGCATCAGAGGACAATTTTCTGCCACTGGAAACTCTGCAATATATAGAGTTACTGCAAGAACATCAATGCTGTTCCGAAGCATTGGCTTTGGCTTATTACAACTTGGGGAATTGCTACCGCGATCGGATTCTCGGCGGAGAGGCTTCTGAGCAAAACCTGACAATCGCCATCCGCGCGATCGAGCAAGTGATTGGGTACCTCGAACTCGACAGCAACTTGCAGGAAAATCAACTACAAACAGATGAATGTGCGCGGCTGATTGCCCAATTGACACAAAATTTAACTGACTACGCCGAGGAGTCCCACAGCCTACCGCCAATTTCCGATCTGCTCAACGATCTCGGCACTTTCTACTGGATGCTGTCGCGCGATCGTACGCATAGCCTCAACGCCGCCGATCCGGTATCCTGCCTCGAACGCAGCATCGCCCTCTACCTTGAAGGTTTGAACCGCACAGATGCCGATAGTGCACCGCAAACCCGCGTTAGATTAAACAAAAATTTGGGAATCGCTGCGGCAGATTTAGCCCGCTATCAAGACAAGACAGAGAACTTGCAGCAAGCAGTTGCAGCTTATCAACAAGCGCTGCTGGATCTCGATCCCACAGCCGAACCTCAGCAGTACGCGGCGGCTCAGAATAATTTGGCCACAGCATACTGGAATTTAGCTCAAGATGGTGAGCCGATCGTCTATCTCAAAAGCGCGATCGCAGCTTACACCGCAGCCCTCTCCTGCTATAGTCCCGATCGAGAACCCCTCAACTATGCCGGAGTCCAAAACAACCTCGGTACCGCCTGCTGGAACCTCGCCCAGCACGAGCCCTCAGAACTCCTCACCGTCAGGGCGATTGAGGCCTACCGCGAAGCCTTGAAATACCGCACCCGCGAGTTAGTACCAGCAGCAGCAGCCGCCACTTACAACAATCTCGGTACCGCTTATTGGCATTTGGCGAACCAGTTTCAGCAAAAACAGGCGCGGACGGAATCATTACAGCAGGCGATTATGGCCTACGAAGCGGCGGTGGATATTGCCGGAAAGCTCGATCGAACCCAACTCACCTTTGACACCTCAGCCGCCCGCAACAATCTCGGACTAGCGCACTATCAACTAGGCACAGACCCAGATTTCGCCGTCAACAAAGACGCACAGACAAGCCATCTCGAAGCAGCACTGCACCACCAGTTGCAAGTGTGCGCCGCCTGGGGACAACATCTCAATGACAAAGGGTTAGGATATGGAGATCAACTCAACTCGCCAACTGCTGATTCGCGGCAAACAGCATTGAGCTATATTGTTAAAACGATTAGAGCTTTTTATAGTGAATGCGGACTGCAAGGTCAGAATTTAGCCTTATCCAAAGTTCCCGGAGATTTATTGCCCGAAATCTTGCGTAGGTTATAAATATGGCTATAACTATATAAAAGCTCAATTTTTTCGAGATTTGTATCCAGTTTTATATTATTATGGCTGAATATTCTTGGCTAATTCTTCAAGCAAAGTTGTGGTCATGGCCCCTGTAAAAATCCTTGTGGTTGATGACGACCCGGCAATCCGAAATTTAATTCACCGTTTTTTAAGCCAGCAAGGTTATCAAGTTGAGTCTGGCGAGGACGGTCAGACTGGTCTGGAATTATTTGAGCAACTCAATCCTGACTTAGTAGTTCTAGATGTAAATTTACCCGACACTACTGGCTACAAACTTTGTCAAGAAATGCAAAGACGCACGGGCGTGTTTGTGTTGATGCTGACCAGCCGAACCGATGAAGCTGACAAAATGAAAGGGTTTGCCGAAGGTGCTGACGACTATATTACTAAACCATTTAGTCTTGTAGAAATTGGAGCTCGCGTTGCGGCCATCTTGAAGCGCAAACGCATTGTTACTCCCTCGGAACAACAAAGTCTTACCTTTGGACAGCTACTAATAGATCCTGTCCGCCGCGAGGTGATTATCAGCAGTCAAATAGTTGCTTTGACTGCTTTAGAATTCGACTTGCTGTACTGTTTGGCCAGCAAACCCGGTCGCGTGTGGAGGCGATCGGAATTGCTGCATGAAGTTTGGGATTACGAGTATGTAGGAGCCGATCGCGTGGTGGATGTCCATATCGGACAAATTCGCCGCAAAATTGAACCAGATACCGCTCAAATTTCGATGATTCAAACCGTCAGAGGAGTGGGTTACAAGTTTGAACCCACAACCTAGTCGCAAAACGCATTCGGCTGCGCCGAGAGGTTTCAAAAATATCTCTGATCCTGACATACTCGATATCTGTAAACCCGCCCTCCCGATGCCATAGGTAAGGTGCGCACTGCGCACCCTACAGACTACTCAAAGCTCAAAACTATCTATTCAAATACTCGCTCACTTCTTGAGCCCGCTCAAAACCCCTGCGGACGCAATCTCCCAAAGCCACGCCGCCAAAATAGTTGCTGCACAAATACAGCCCAGGCAAAGATTTTAAGCCATTCTCGATCTGTTGCAGGCGATCGAAATACCCCAAATTGTACTGAGGAATTGCCCGCTTCCACACATTCACCGCCAACACCTTCGGCTGCGCCGCCTCCGGCTTCAGCAAAATCCGAGACAAATCTCGGTGTACCTCCCGAACGATTTGTTCGGCATCGAGATTGGCAATTCCCGAATCAGTAGCCCCGCCGATATAACTGCTGAGAGTTTGCCAGCCCGCAGGCGCGCGATCGGCAAATAAACTCGATGTCCAAATCGTCCCCAGAGTGCGAATTCCCTGCCCCCTCGGAATTAAATTTCCAAAACCTACTAATTTTTGCTTGACATCCGACAGCGGATATGCTAATACAACGCAGGCAACCGTAGGATAAGTAAAAGCTTGTAAAACGCTGCTAATTTCCGGTTGCAAAGGCTGCAACAACTCGGCTGTAATATAAGCCGGCGTTGTCAAAACCACGGTGCGGGCCTCAACTTCCTGCTGTCCGTCGGGCGTCGAGAATACCGCAATGTAAGTTTCGCGTTGTGTGCGATCGAGGCGAGTCAGGTGCCAGTTGAGTTTTAGTCGATCGCCCAATTGCGCAGCGATCGCCTCTGGCAAAGCCTTCAACCCCCCTTTAAACGAACCCAACTCCCCCGGCTTAGTCTTCGGCACATTCGGGTCAGCGGGCATTTTCTTCGGGTTTGTTTTAGCAGAAAGCAGCGCCCCCGCCACCAGCCCGCCACCCAAATCAGCCATCTTTGTTACCCGGCCAAAAGCCGCCGCCGCGCTAAGCTGTTGCGGATCTCCCGCATACACCCCAGAAACAAAAGGTTCCACTAAGCGCTGCATAACTTCCGTCCCCAGATGACGGCGGAAAAATTCAGAAACAGTTTCCTCGCCACCCTGCTGCGAAAGTTGAGAACCCATTGCCGGCGCGACAAACCCCAAAGCCCCGAACAGCGCCCGCAGTTTCCCCGGAAAACTCAGCAACCCAGACTGAACCATCGCCTGCGGAGTCATCGGCACCGGTTGCAGCTTATTTTGCCAATACACATAACGAGGCAATTTGCGATCGGCAAAAATCAACTTCTGCTTCAATCCCACATCAACAGCCAACTTCATCAACTCCGGTGTCGGCGAAAAACTATTCGGGCCCTCCTCCCAGAGAAACCCGTCTGCTGTCGCAGTTGTAATATTCCCGCCCACACGTCCCTGACTCTCAGCAACTAAAATCTTCAGGGGAGATCCTGTCTTTGCTTCTTTTTGAAGTGCGTGCGCCAAACTTAAACCGCTAATTCCCGCACCTACAATCAAGGTATCTAAAATTTCCATTGTTGTTACATATAAAAATATCACAATCTTTATTGTACATGGGTTTGCGTGGCTTCTGTTCTTTACTGGGCGTACTGCAAAACTGCTTTTTGATTACCGAATCGGGAATCGGTAATTGGGAATTGGGAATCGGTAATCGGTAATTGGGAATCGGTAATCGGTAATTGGGAATCGGGAATTGGTAAGCTGTCCCGCATTTCCCAAGCATTTTTCTCGAAGGTTGTGGATTAACCTCTCCCCCTCCCCTCTCCCTCTCTCCCCCTCTCTCCCCCTTTTCCCATCTCCTTCAGGAGAACGGAGTTGCATTATTGCTGTGTACGTCTTGAGGAGATTGAAACAGAGTTTCGAGATAAACTCTTGCAGCTTGGCGGTAGCTGCGCGAAGCTTCCGGCGTACCGCTATCGGCATTCTGCAACAAAAACAGCGACAGGGACGCGGAAAATACTCGGTCTAGATCCCATTCGGGATGAGTTTCCAGGTAAGTTTTGAGAGAATCGTGCAGCGTTTCGGGAATTTCGGCAAAAATACTGACTGTTGGGTTCATCATTTTTTTAGTCTCGCTAATAAATTGAAAACAGAACCCCCTTTTCGGCCGGATACAGGTGCAGGCACAGCCGAAATTAGAGCGCTTTTTTTTAGGTCGGTCGCATCATTGTGCGTATCAGGAGGTGGGTTTGTCAATGTTGCAAAATATTACAAAGTCCTTTATATAAAAAAAATATTTACGCAATAATAAGCCTTTCGGCGCATTTTTTGTTACATAAATTTATATCTTTGAGGTTTGTCTGAGGGATTTGGCAAGAGGTTAACTAAATCCCCAATTCCGCAGCAAGATCCGACCGTGCCGTTAATTTCTGTGGAAAACTTTTTGAAATCTGTGGAAAACCTCAGACTTGCCTGTGGAAACGCTGTGGAATGTTTAGGGAAAAGTCAGGGAAAAAATAAGAATTGCAAAGGGGATTAATTGGTCAGTTGACAGTTGACAGTTGACAGTTGACAGTTGACAGTTGACAGTTGACAGTTGACAGTTGACAGTTGACAGTTGACAGTTGACAGTTGACAGGGAAGAAGTCAGATTTCATTAATCATTGGTGATTAGTCATTGGTGTTTTCAGCCCTCTGCCTTCAGCCCTCAACATCCATCCGCTACATCCGTTAAATCCGCTACACAATCCGTTGCCGAACTTCCTTCACGTGCCATTCTGTGGCTTTTTGGCGGATGGTGGCCAATTCTTCCGGCGACATTTTGTCGAGGTTGGCTAGGATAAAGCTCATGCGACCGATCGACTGAAGCTTGTCCCGGTGGCGCGCCAGGAAGTCCCAATAGAAAAAATTGAATGGACAGGCGTTGTCGCCCGATCGCACTTGGCGATCGAACTTGCACCCCCGACAATAATCGCTCATCTTATTGATGTAATTCGCAGACGCAGCATAGGGTTTCGACGCCAACACACCGCCGTCGGCAAACAAACCCATACCCAGCACATTAGTCTGCATCACCCAGTCGTAAGCATCAATAAATGCACTGTGGAACCAGTTTTCTAGCTCTTGGGGCGAGATTCCCGCAATTAGACCAAAATTGCTCAAAATCATCAACCGCTGGATGTGGTGCGCGTAACCGCTGTCTTCGACTTGAGTTAAAACTTGGTGCAAACAGTTCATATCAGTTTTGCTAGCGTCCCCAAAAAACTCCGGCAGCGGCTGAGTGTGGTTGAACCAATTCTTCTGAAAATAATCAGCATCCACGTAAAAATAAACACCGCGAATGTATTCTCGCCAGCCCAGAATTTGGCGGATAAAACCTTCGACACCGTTTAAATCTAAGTTTTTGTCGGTGTAGGCTGTTTCGGCGGCTTGAATAACTTCTAAAGGATGCAGCAAGCCAATATTGAGATACGGAGAAATCAGGGAATGCCACATTGTTTCCTCCCCCGTTACCATCGCGTCTTGATAAGGGCCAAAAGTGGGGAGACACTGTTCGATGAAATTATCTAATACTTGCAATGCTTGCTCTCGCGTCACCCCCCAGCGAAAAGGCTCAATATTTCCGTATGTTGGGAAAGATAGAGATTTAACTTGTGCGATAACCTCTTGAGTTATGGCATCCGGTTCAAACCAGAGAGCTTTCGGTGTATTCAGTTTGCCTTTTGGCGGCTGGCGATTTTCTTTATCAAAATTCCACTTGCCTCCGACTGGTTTCTTGCCATCCATTAAAACTTGGAAACGCTGGCGGCTGACTCGATAGAAGTCTTCCATTAACAAACGTTTGCGGTTTGATGCCCAATCTTTGAACTCTGTTGCTGTCCACAAAAATTGATTGTTGGGAATTAAAGTTATGTTGCAGGGAAGTTGCAAGTTTTGAACGAGCTGTAAAAAAGGGCGATCGTTTGGCATCATCACCCGCAATTCGGTGATATTGTGAGTTTGAATCCAAGCTTTGAGAGGTGTTTCAAAGTCGCCCGATATTGTGTAAGTGACTTGGCAGCCGCTGCCGCGCAATTCTTCAGCAAAGTGCCGCATTGCCGACCAAATTAAGACTAATTTTTGTTGGTGGTAGGGGCGCTGTTGAACCTGTTGCCAAGATTCAATTAAAATTATAGGTAGGGAAGATTTATCATCCGCACTGGCTATAGCAGCTTGGTTCTGCCAAAGTTGATCGCCCAATATCCAAATGCCAATACTCATTTTATTTTTTTACTCTAAATTTCCGGGATTGCCTAAGCGAGTGAATCATGCCTAAATTCAGCAACGTCACTCAAAAATCATATCTTTTGAGGTGTTTCCGAGAACTTACTTGAGCATAACATTGATTTTCAAAGATAGGAATATCGACAAGCAAATTTAAATTTAATGTCGGTATATCCTTCAAATATTAATAGTTTAGTCAGCGTCTCTACAGAAAGAAATTAACCAGGGGAGATATCAAATAAGGAATGAGAATTAAATAACTTACAATTTGATGATTCTTGTGGGATGGGCGGGAGAGCCCAGCCCTATCTGGCGTGTCTGCCCAGCTTGCTTTTTAGTGCCGAAAATGCTTGAAATTTGGTAATTTGTAGGGTGGGCCGTAAGCA